>Ga0307515_10018826_pt1 | contig 12466 bp, 9 predicted proteins | sample 17_EM_MG_FD_194513 | JGI IMG/M metagenome (GOLD analysis project Ga0307515, IMG submission 194513) | Populus trichocarpa ectomycorrhiza microbial communities from riparian zone in the Pacific Northwest, United States - 17_EM | ecosystem: Host-associated > Plants > Roots > Unclassified | place... | reverse complement strand
CGGTGACCCCTACGAGCAAGCCCATGCCTGCCACGGAGCCGCCAAGTATGACCTCGCCGTCGGTGATCACCCACAAGCACGACGCCACGTGCGACAGGCACTGGCCCTCTTCGTCGATCTTGACGTGCCCGACGCCGACACCGCCCGGGACACCCTCGCGACTCTCGACAGAAGCCGAGCCGCTCAAAATGGTCAATGAACTCTGCGACCGCCGCCGGCGAAGTGCGGCAGACGGAGAGCCGCCCACGGATACCTCGACCGCGCCGTTAGCCATGCCGACGAAGACAAAGCCAGGCGGTCGGACCGCTTGCACATCAGCCGGCCAACGTCCGTACATGCCGCTGACCGCGCGCTCACGTCCGGTCATGGCCGATGAGGGGACGCTTGATGCGTCAATCCACTTGAGACAGACAGGCTGCGGGTGGGGTTGGCTCGCCCGGTCGGGTCTGCTCGACGGCGTGGTGCAGTGCGGTGAGGAAGGCCATGGTCGCCGGCGGATCCGGCGGATCGCCATAGGTGGCAAGGTAGACGCGCCGCCGGAAGTCGCCCAGAACGCTGGCCTCGATTCCGGGCACGTGGTGGGTGCGCAGTGCCAGCCCCGGCATGGTCGTCACGCCCATGCCCGCGGCGACCAGTGCCTGCTTGACGATGATGTCGTCACTGGTGTACGCGATGGGCGGGACGAAGCCCGCCTTGCCGCAAGCATCGAGGAACTCGCGGCGGCAGTTCTCGCAACCCTCGATCCAGGCGGAGTCGCGGTTGCCTGCCAGTGTCTGGCCGGGTTCGAGGCTGAGCAAGTACATCGGGTCGTCGAACAGATGCGTGGAGCGGACGTCGTCCGGGGTCGTGTCGTCGTAGCGGAAGACGACCGAGACGTCGACCTGCCCGGCCCGCAGCAGATCGAGTGCCACGCGCGGGTGGGCCTCGACCAGTTGCAGTTCGACGCCGGGGTGCTCGCGGCGCAGGGTGCCCGCGGCGTGCGGCACCAGTGCCGCGAGCGCCGACTGGAAGCCGGCAACCCGGACACGGCCGGTGCGCAGGCCCACCATCTCGGACAGTTCCGCGGCAGCGGTGTCGACTCGGCCGACGATCTCGGCGGCGCGGCGGGCCAGGTGCTCGCCCTCCGGGGTGAGCCGGATGCCCCGGCCGACCCGCTGGACGAGCCTGGCCCCGGTCTCGGCTTCCAATCTGGCCAGATGACGACTGACGGCGGGCTGGGAGTAGTTCAGGTCCTTGGCGGCCTTGGTGACCGAGCCGTGCGCGGCGATCGCCGCGAGAACCCGTAACCGCAGGATATCCAGCATGCATACAGGATACGCATGAGTTAGCCCCAATATTGTCATTGGACGAATGAGTCCGTCGACGAGAGGCTGAACGGGACACGAGGAGGACCCGGCCATGACCCGCTCGCTGACTACGCTAACCGATCTCGTCGCGGTCGTGCGCCAGGCGGTCGACGCACGGACCGGCTGGACGGACACCGCGGAGCTGGTCGCCGATCAGCTCCGCGCGCACCTGCCCGGCCCCGAGATCCTGACGCCCGAACAGCGTCTCGGTCAGCCCGACCGGGTCGCGGGCCACCTGCTGCACGCCGAGCCCGACGGGACGTTCTCCATCCTCGGCCTGATCTGGCGCCCCAGCCAGACCACCCGGATCCACGACCACATCACCTGGTGCGTCGTCGGCGTGCTGACGGGCGTCGAGCACGAGGAACTGTTCGACGAAGCGCTCAACCCCATTGGCACGCGGGACAACGCTCCCGGCGAGGTCAGCGGCTTCGCGCCGCCCGGCGACATCCACCGCATCCGCAATGTCGGCGACGAGACCGCCATCAGCCTGCACATCTACGGCACCGACATCACCCGCGTCGGGTCCAGCGCCCGCCGCTACTACAACTGAGGAGCTCGAACCATGGACCAGCACGCCATCGACGAGGTACTGAACCGCCCGTACAGCCAGGAACTGCTGGCCCGCGACCTGGCCAGGCTGGCCTTCGTCGCACTGGACGGCACTCCGCGATCGATCCCGATCGGAATCCACTGGAACGGCACGGAAATCGTCATGTGCACCGCGACGAACGCGCGGAAGATCCCGATGTTGCGCGGCAATCCCGCGGTCGCGCTGACGATCGACACCGAGTCGCACCCGCCGAAGGTCCTGCTGCTCCGCGGCGAAGCAGAGCTGGATTTCGTCGACGGCATCCCGGATGAGTACATGCAGTTCAACGGCACTTACGAGATGACGCCCGAGCAACGGGCCGAGTGGGAGGTAGGCGTGAAGTCGCTCTACGACGGCATGGTCCGGGTCGTGGTGAAGCCGACCTGGGCCAAGCTGATCGACTTCGAGACCACCCTGCCCACCGCCATCGAGGAGCTCATGCAGCGACAGAAAGAACGCCAGTCCGCCTGAACACGCACACCCGCAGCCGAACCCGGCGGCTTCCCCGAATGGAGATCATCATGGACGACACCGACCAGCGCGGCCCCGGCCGCGGAACGATCCAGCGGATGGACAACATCGCCATCGTCGTCGACGACCTCACGGCTGCGAAGGCGTTCTTCGCCGAACTCGGACTGGAACTGGAAGGCGAGGCCACCGTCGAGGGCAGCGCGGTGGATCGCCTCGTCGGGCTCGAAGGAGTCCGATCGGACATCGCGATGATGCGCACCCCGGACGGCCACGGACGGCTCGAGCTGACCAAGTACCTTACGCCGTCGAGCCGAGACGGCGACCCGCTCGCTCCGACGAACACGCTGGGCGCACATCGCATCATGTTCGCCGTCGAAGACATCGACGACATCGTCGACCGTTTGCGGACACACGGAGCCGAACTCGTCGGCGAGCTGGTGCAGTACGAGAACAGCTACCGGCTCTGCTACCTCCGCGGCCCCGCAGGCATCGTCGTCGCGCTGGCCGAGCCGACCAAGTGACCGGTCGGTGAACGACCCCAGCGCCGGAACAGTGCCGTCTCCGGCATCAGGGCGAACCCTTCAATGTTTCACGCAGCGAACATCCACTGCTGCCGCTGATCGGGGGTTCGGCGTGACGCGCACTCCTGCCGATGTGCGCGAGTCGGCTCGGTCAGATGCCTATGCGCCGTAACGCATGCCGGTTCGCAGTCCGACCGACGAATGTCACCAGATCACCGATCCGGGCACGCCGAGACACCGACCGCGACGGCATGCCGCCTGGACTTCACGATCCACGTGCCGAGGCCCGGCGGAGGAGAGGCACCGCTCAACCCGTCAGCGGCCGGTGGCGTGCACGAGGCCAGCCGGGCAACGGGACGCCGTCAACCGCGCAGTCGCACGCGATAAACCCGGTGACGTCGGTGATCATCCCCGCGACAACGGCCGACGTGGAGGAGGTCAAGGTCCTCGTCGCCCACAACGAGCGCGCGATCCTGCGCGTCGGCGACGTGTTCCTGAAGATCGACGCTGATCAGACCCGCACCGACGTCGAGGTCGAGGCGACGGCCACCGCGCCGATCCCGACCCCGGAGATCCCGTGGCGCAACCCGCTCGCCCTCGCCGCCCTCCCAGGCACAGCGCTCGGCCACCTCGACGAGCCATCGACCGCGTCGCCCGCGGCGTGGGCCGCGGCGGGTGCCGCCCTCCGGACACTGCACGACGCGCCACCGCCGCCATGGCCCGGGCGGAGCCTCGACGAGCTCGCATCGCGCCTCGCCGGCGAGTGCGAGTGGCTCGTCGCCCACGACGTCCTTCCCGCTGACGTGGTCACCCGCAACCGCCGGCTCGCCGAGACCGCTCTCCGGCCGTGCACACCGGTGTTCATCCACGGCGACCTGCAGGTCGACCACGTCTTCGTCGCCGACAACGAGGTCACCGGCGTCATCGACCGGTCCGAGGCGTCCCAAGGCGACGCGCTCTTCGACCTCGCCATCCTCACGCTCGGACACAAGGAGCACCTTGGCGACGTCGTCGCCGGCTACGGCACCGACGTCGACCGCGACCTCATCCACGCATGGTGGTCGTTGCGATGCTTGACCAACGTCCGCCGGCCGGCCGAGCACGGCTACGGCTCGCCGGACAAGTTCCCCGAGGTCGCCGTGCTGAGATCCCGGCTGTGAGGCTGCACGAGCCCGACGGCTACCAGTGCCGTTCTGCCGCATCGAGCGGCGCCGAACTCCAGGAGAGCGACGCCGCCGTTTTCCGGCCACACAAGGGTTCTCGCCCGCGCATGCCCCGGAGACCGGGACATTTCTCCAAAATGTTAGTAAAATTATTACGTGACTGGGGTCACAGGTGGTTCCCTATGTTAGGTAACTTTCCTAACGAATAGTGGAGGGTCCCCGCCCATGTCATCCCGCAAGCGCTTCGCTGTGGTGGCCACCGCGGCTCTGACGCTCATTGCACCGCCGCTCGGCGTCAAGGCCGCCGACGCGGCCACGACGAACACCTCTTCCCCGGCCTCGGCAGACAAAACGTACACCGCCGCCGAGGTACTGGCCGGCGTCAAGAAGAACAGCACGACCACGAACAAGGTCAACTCCAAGCCCCACATCAACACCATGACGCGGTCCCAGAACGTGAACGTGTTCCAGGTGTCGTCGGGCGTCTACGCCTACAGCTCCTCCTTGGCCGTCGACGACGACGGCAGCGACCCCGATCCCGACCCGGACCACCAGGACGAGACGACATTCCAGGACAGCAACGGCAAGCAGCTGGCTGCGCACCACGTGCCGTTCTACGTACTGGGTGACGACTGCTACGACCGCAAGAGCCCGTGCCCGCACTTCTTCTACAAGGAGCACGGCATCAAGGGCCGCCAGTTCGCGCTGATGTTCTACAAGAGCAAGGTGATCGGCGCGATCTTCGGCGACACGCAGACGGGGAACGACCAGACCACTTCGGACAACGACTCCCGCGAACTGGGTGAGGCGTCGGTGAAGGCGGCCTCGTCGCTCGGCATCCCCAGCAGCGGCACCACCGGCGGCGTCGACAACGGCGTGACCGTGGTGATCTTCTCCGGCTCGTCCTGGGTCGTGAACGGCACCAACTCCACCCTGAACGCCAGCGCCCAGGCATTGGTCCAGAAGGCACTGGACAGCCTCGGCACCAGCATGGGCCTCTGAGTTCCGGCGATGAAACCAAGTCGACCGCGACCACCGCCATGGCGCCGACGGCGAACCTGGTGGTGGTCGCGGTCAATCAGGCGGTGGCGTGAGCCCCCACGCCTCCCAGCATCGTCCGTCGGGATCGATCTGCTCGTACAGCAGGCTTGCGTGCTCTTGTTGAGTGACCACCGCGATTGCGTGCTGCTGCAGCCGATGCAGCGCGACGATGCGGCGACGCAACCGCAGTCGGGTCCGCCAGGGGTGCCAGAGCATCGCCGGCAGCAGGCCGGTGGCCGGGGTGGGCGCGGCCACCGTGATCGGTTCACGGGAGACACCGAGTTCGCTGTCTACGGTTGGACCATGAGCGGGCCGCACTGGGAACCGGTACCCGAAGATCCGGGGATGCCGGCCGTTCCGCCGGACCAGGACACTGTCCCCGTGCCGGCTATGAGCCTCAGTGCCCTTTCGCTCCCGGCAGCGTGGACGGAACCGCAGGTCAGCTGTCAAGGTCCAGCGCGACAACGGATCGTGACGGGCTGGCGGACCCGCATCATTGGGCGTGCCGGCGGCAGTACCGCGGGGCATGGTGGACACCGTGGTCGCGGTGACCCGCCGGGGTGGGTAGCACCCCAGCGCGAACCTGCCGCACGTAGCGGCCCACTGGTCGCCACGCGCAACCTCCCGAGGGAGCTCACATGAACAGCCCTGCAGGGCCTGCCGGCGACGGTCTCTCACCAATTGACGTGGAGCAAACCTGGAGCACAGCCACGATGCCAACCACGTTCAACTGCAGAGGATCGCACTTAACGGCAGCCAACTGCTCCACACGACCAGCAGTTTCTCCATAACCGCAGGTCAGGGCCATGATGGCCGGGCAGTGAGGAGGTCAGGGGTTCGAGTCCCTTAGTGGTCACCACTTAGTTCCACCCTGACGAAACACCGCCCACCGGGTCGAAAGATCCAGGTAGGGCGGTTTTTCGTTGTGCGGATCTTGAGTTTCACCAAGAAGAACTTCAGCTACCGGCTGGTAGCTGGAGCAAACTTGGAGCAGGCCAGACCCCATTTCACTTCACCCGGCAGGGACTGCTCGAGCCGGACGTCCCCACGGGTGAATCCACGAAGGCATTTTGGCGCCAGCCCGGACCACCTGCCGATCCCGGGCCGTAACGCACTTCCGCACCGCCATCCGGGACAACCTCGCGATCGGGCACTGGCCCGCCGTCGTGCTCACCCGGCGACGTCACGCGCAGGCGCTGACCCTGCGCGCGTGGCCGAAGGCCGGGCACGAGCCGGCCGCCGACGAGGAGGCGCTGTCACTGGGCATCCACATCGGCTCCTGATCTTGATGATCGCGGCGGCCAGGTTCTACGTGTGTACCCGCAACTGGACGCGTCGATTGCGAGGCGCCGCCGGGTCGACCGCGAACAGGGGCCAGGCTGCACCGAAGTATCCCGCGATGATGATGTTCGCTTGAGGTACGCCCTGCGCGACCAGGTAGCGCTGGACCTCCAGGGCTCGTGCCTCCGACGTCGCCCTCGGATTCTTTTCGGTGGCATCGGCGAAACCCCCGATTTCGACCTTCAACGTCGGGTCGCGCTTGAGCTTCGCGACGATCGGGTCGATCTTGCGTTCCCGGTCCGCGTCCAGGAACGAGGCCTTCGTCAGCGGGGGAAAGTACATACCTCTGGTGCCCGGACCCACTTCGCCGTCGTTCGCCAGGAAACCGTCGACGATGGCATCGTATCGTTCGTCACGGTAGGGCTCCGGACCCACTGCCGGAGGCTGAGCGTAAAACCGGTCCATGGCGGCCAGGAATCCCGCCGTCGCCTTGTCGGAAACGCCATCCTTCACGGCATCGGGGAGTACCGGCTCGATCCCGTCGGGCGTTCCCTTCACCCCCCAGCTGATCGCGCCGAGTACCTCCCCTGTCTCCACCACCACGGCCACCGACTCGAACAGCTTCAGCTGGTCCGGGTATACGAACGGAGCGTCGTTCATGTACGCGTTGGGATCCGCGGCGCTGCTCGGCTGGTTGCGCAACGCGGCAGCGGGGTCCTTCTGTTCCGGTACCCACGTTCCGCTCTGGTTGTCCCATTCGGCGCCGTAGAACGGATCGAACTCATCTAGTTTCTGCTCATTCTCCCGGCCGAGGGTGAGGGCATCGACTTGGGCGTTCTTGGTGCCGTCCGGCGCCGAAGATCTCAGCCGGCGCAACGTCTGCAGGAAAGTTATCTGCTTGGCTCGGTACTCCTTGAACGGGCTGAAGATGATCTGCATCACCGGACGCTTCCCGTAGAAGTTCATCCCCCAAGTCAGCACCCCTTTGGCCAGGGCCTTACTGCCGCCCCCGGCGGTTCTCATATCGCGGACCGGACGCGTCCGGTCGCCCGGCTGCGCATCGCGCTGAACCACGGCGCTCGAACTCCGCGCGCCTTGCGCCGAGATCGGCCGCTGCTGCACGACATGAGTGAGCTCGTGCGCGAGCAGCGCGCGGCCGGCGGGAGTGCCCGGCTGGTAGCGACCGGCGGCGAAAACGATGTCATGACCGGCGGTGTACGCCGACGCCGAGATCGACCGTGCCGCCGCGGCGGCGTCCGCGCCGTCGTGGATCCGGACCGCACCGAAGTCCGGACCACCGGTCGTGACGGCGGCTTGCGGCGGTGCCGAGGCCACGTGTGCCGCAATGGCGTCCGCCTCCCGCTCGCCCGCGTCACCTGGCTCGCTGATCACCGGCTTGCCCTGCAAAGGCGCCGCCACCGGGGAGATTCCCCGCGCGACACCGGCGAACGCCCGCTCCATCGATGCGCGCAACTCCGCCGGCAGCGGCACCCCGGGACCGCGCAGCACTTCCCCGACGATCGGCGGCGCACCGAGCCCGGACTGTGCGTGGTGGTCCGCGTACCGTTGCACCAGCGCGAAGTCCGGTGCAAGGCCGGGCGGCGTCATCGGCGCGCCGGCCATCGCCTCCAGCCGACGGTTGCCGAGCACTCGCCGCACACTGTCCACTGTGCCCGGCCGGTGCACCGGCCGGGCACAGCCGGGAGACCGGCGGGCGGGACCCGGTGCACGGTCCCACCCTGGTGCGTCCGCTTGAAACCCGAACATGGCAGCCTCCCGGCCGAATCGACATCGTCCGGCGGCTTCGCCTGATCCATCGGCGAAGCCGCCCTGCTCACCCGGCGGCCGGATCCGCCGAGCGGATCCGGATCGACAACCGTCCGTGACGCTCCGGCGGATCCTGCATCCGCCGGAGCTTCCTCACTCCGCGGCCGCGTCGGACGACGACACCAAGCCGTGCAAGGAGCGATCGACGTCGATCTCCCGCAGCAGCACACCCGCCACGGCGACGCGCAGTTCCGGCCGCTGCCTGCCGCTGAACAGCACGACCCGCTGGTAGGTGCCGTCGGTGAACACCGGCGCGGGCTTCTGGTCACGCACGTACTCGAACGTGCCGTCCCGCAAAGCCCAGAAGACCTGGTCGTCCTTGTTCGGGCCGAGCAGCTCGCCGCGTGCGTCCTGCGGCGTGATCACGACGTTCGCGGCGAGCAGGCCGCTGGGGTGGTCGGGAATCCGGGTCACCTCCACCTTGGTCGCCTTGGGGCTCACCTTCACGGTGACGAACGTGGCGATGTGCAGGTTGCGGGTGAACGGGTTGCCGGTGGCATCCTTGCCCTCGATGAACAGCTGCCAGGTGTAGGTGCCCTCCTTGAACACCTTGGCGAACGTGTTGGTGTAGTTGCCGTCCCCGTCACGGTCGAAGAGCTGGTCGGTGTGGTCCACGAAGAGGCCCGGCTTCGGCTTCGTCCTGGGCATGTCATGCCAGGAGTTCTTGGCCAGCAAGGCATCGATCATCCCCGCGACCCCGGTCGGCGTGTCGGGGCCGGTTCGCAGTGACGCCTTGACTTCCCCGAGGCCGGCCAGGGACGCGCCGAGCCCGACAGCGGGCGCGTCGAGCACGGCACGCACCTTGGCGCCCAGCACCGGACCCGCGTCCTGCCGGATCCGGACCGTCAGGACCATACGATCCCCGGTGCCGTAAGCCGCCTTGTCCAGCAGGACATCGGCCTTCAGGTGGAGGTCCGCGTAGGGCAGCACCTGACTGATGATCAGCGGCTGGGCGGAGGCCGGCGTCGCGCCGTTGATCACCCGCCAGTCGATCGAGGTGTCGTGGGGAATGGTCGTCAGGTCGAACGACACGAACCGGTCGAAGTCCTTGCCCTCGACGGTCACCGGCTGCCCCTCGTAGGCGGCGCCGGTCCACTTCGCCAGCTGCACGGTGTCGGAGATGGTCGTGTGGTTGGGCGCCGGGGTCACGCCGACCAGCAGCCGCTGGTCCGTCGGCGAGGTGACGAAGTAGGCCGCGGGCACCGGGGTGTCCGGATCGCCGTGCCCCCCGGTCGGGGTGGCCTGGGCCGTGATCGGGTTGATCTCCTGCGAGGTGCCGAGCATGTGCCCGAAGATCGTGGACAGTTCGGCGGCGTTGGTGACGAGCTTGTAGCTCGCGGTGGCGGCGAGCTTGCTGAACAGGTTCTGGTTCGCCGTCGGGCCGAGCGCCACGGTGTAGAGCCTCGTCGCGTCCAGCACCGCTCTGCGCGTCGGGAACAGCGCGCCGCTGGTGACTTCGGCGAAGGACCGGGCGCCGCTGTCGACCGCCTTCACCTTGTCGAAGTTTCCTACCGACTGCGGGTCGATGTACACGGTGCCCGCGTTCTCTTCCCCGTCGCTGAGCAGGATGATCGTGTTGCGGCTGTTCGCCGGAGCGTCCGGTGCGGCCAGCAGGTCGATGGCGGCGACCAGGCCGTCCCCGATCGGCGTGTTCGAACCCGGGTCGCCGAGCGAGAAGTTCGGGTCTTTCAACTTCGCCTTCGCCTGGACGAGGCCGCTGAGCGGCAGTACGGCCTGGATCAGCTTGGACGGGCTGTCCGGACGGAAGACCCCGGGCTCGTCCTCGAACACCACGATGGCGACCCGGTCGTCGTCGTTGACGCCGTCCCGGGCACCCGCGAACAGGTGCACCAGCAGGTTGGCCGCGATCTTCGCGTTGTCCCAGCGGCTTTCCTCGTTCATGCTGAAGGAACGGTCGAGCACGACGACGAGCCGCTGCGGCCGGGCCGAGATGGTGAGCGTGAACGGGTCGCCGACGTCGGACAGGAACCCGCCGTAGACCGGGCCGGTGCCGAAGGTGGTCGTGACGGTCAGCGGCACGGGAACCGGCTGGTACACACCGGGCAGCACGATGTCGTGGGTCGGCCCGGAGCCGGGGAGATCGGTGATCCCGATGAGCCCGGAGTGGGTGAACGTGTAGCTCGTCGTGTCGAGATCGCCGGGCAGGGTGCCGAACGTGGTGCCGTCCTTGGCGTCCCGAGCGGTCAACGTGACCGTCGCCTGCTCGATCGCCGTCGCCGGAGTGGTGGGGACCAGCGCGGCGACCGGATCGGTCGCCAGCCAGTTGACGACCAGCGCAAACGGGTCGAAGCCGCCGAAGTCCGCTTCGACCGCCGCACCGAAGTCGGCCCGCAGCTCCCAGCTCTTGTTGCCGAGCCCGTTGTCACCGAGCAGCTGGTTGTTGACGTGACAGGTGAGCTTCTTCTGGGTCGCCGAGACGTCGGTGATCGTCACGTCGAAGGTGAAGTCGTCGACCGTCCCGGTCGGCGGGGTGGTCATCAGGTCGACCGGCGATCTCGGGTGCGCCGAACCGGGGTCCAGCCGGGTGAGCGTGACCTTCGGGGTGACGGTGCTGGGATAGATCAGGGTGAAGTCCTCGGTGGTGAAGGGGTTGATCGCCAGGTGGAACCCGGCGATGAACCGCTTCGAGCCGGTGACCTGATAGGTGCCCTGACCGGGGTTGGCCGGACTGACGTGCGGTGTTGGCATGGTGTTCTCTCCTTAGATGGCGGTGATGATCCGTTTGGCGAAAATCTCGGCGTCCGGTGCCGCGATCGTGCGCATCCACAGCACCCAGATTCCCTGGCCGGGGGCGAACAACGGATGCGGACGCTGGTCGTTGGCCGGGTTGGGGCTCATCCGCTGCGACTGCCCCCACTGGCCGGTGACGGCGTTGCGGCGGCGCAGCACGATGTCGGTGTCACTGCCGGAGATGACCCGGGTGGCGACCAGGTAGACGGTCCCGTCGGCGTCCCGCACCGCCGACGGCTGGCTGTCGCTGCCGTCGGTGTCGGTCACCTTCGTCGGGCTGCCGGCCCAGACTCCGGCGACGCACGGCAACATCCACAGCCCGGTGCCCTCCGCGTAGAACACCATCGCGTTGGCGGCGTCGATGGCGAGCACGAAGATGGTCGCGGTGTTCGGCGTGGGCAGAGTGACGCTCGTCGGCAGGTCGACGACCGCTGGGCTGGGCGGCGCGGCGGTACCGGGGCTGAGCCGCGTGGCCTGCAGCTTGTTGCCTTCGCTCCAGGCCACCCACACCACTCCGCCCGCCGACGCGGCGTGCAGCTCCTGCGGGCCGAGGCCTGCCGCCGACAGGTTCTGCATCGAGCTGTCCAGGAAGGTGTTGTCCGCGTGGTGGTAGCGGCGGAACTGCCACTGCTTCAAGGTGGCCTGAAACGCGAAGAACACGACCTGGTCGTTGACGAGAACCGCGCGCACCCCCTGGTCGGCCGCGCCGGCGGTGTTGGCGACCGGCTGTTCGGCCGCGCCGGCCAAGGCGTTCGGCAGGCCGCGTTTCATCACGATGTCGGCGTTGGTGCCACTGTCCGTCTGATAGGCGACGAGAATCTCCCCGGTGGGTAGCAGCACCGCGCTCGGGTCGATGTGCGCGACTCCACTGGTGATCACCGAGGCGGCGCCGAACTTCCCGCTGCCGCCCGCCGGGTCGAACCGGGCGGTGACGATCTGGTTGCTGTTGCCCGCCCCACGCGGAGCGTGCCAGATCGCGTTGAGGGCTCCTGTCCCGTCGACGACGCTGGCGCGCTGCAGCACATCCGAGCCCGGCCCTGGCGAGACCGCGAGGTCGTCGACAACCGGAAGCCTTCCTGCGAGCAGCGCGTTGATGGCGTCGCGCAGGTTGGTCTGTGGGCGGTTCAGCCCTCGCCGGTAGTCGCTCGCGTTGATGCCGATGACGTCCTCCACGAGCGTGGCGGGCGGCATCAGCAGGTTGCGGGGACGCAGGTCTGCCAGCGTCGTGGGCAGGAGCGTGGTGACGCCGGCCTGCCGGTTCAGCTGTGCCAGTGGTAGGTACCCGTGACCCGCGCGGAAGTCCCCGTCGCCGGCGACCGGCACCTGACCGTTGCCCGGACGGACCCGCACCGCCCACTCGCGCTTCAGCCGCACGCACGTCTCCACGTTGATCAGCTGATCAACGAGCGTCTCGTCCTCGGCGACGGTGACCTCGCGTTCCCACACGTCGAGGTACACCAGATCGGCCCGGGT
>Ga0307515_10018825_pt1 | contig 12466 bp, 17 predicted proteins | sample 17_EM_MG_FD_194513 | JGI IMG/M metagenome (GOLD analysis project Ga0307515, IMG submission 194513) | Populus trichocarpa ectomycorrhiza microbial communities from riparian zone in the Pacific Northwest, United States - 17_EM | ecosystem: Host-associated > Plants > Roots > Unclassified | place... | reverse complement strand
CCCTCATCCAGGCCGCCACCGGCAACCCCTGGATCCCCACCCCGGCCTGACCGACCGGCAACCACCACCCGGCCCGCCATACGGACAAGGACACCCGCGTGCCCAAATCAGGCACCTATCCAGTCACAAATGATCTAGACCTCCATTGTGTCCAGAAAGCTCCTAACCTGCGACATGTCAGTGAGCCATTCCGAAATTCTGTTGCCGTCCTCGTCAACCGACGCGTGGGGGTAAACCGACCGCCAAGGGCGCGCAGGATCGAAGGATTCAGTCAGGTCTTCGAGGAAGATGACAGCGTTCTGAACAAAGACGTCCTCCCCATTCCGATAGAGAGGCCAACAGAAGACGAAGTTACTAGTGCTTGGATCAGTAATCGACGACACCAGACATGAAGTCGCATTGTCACGTTGCCCTAGCACCGCCAACGCATCCCGCCAGCTTGCCCGATACCCGTCAGCGTTCCAGAAGGTCAGGCTCATCTCGAAAGCCTCGAAAAAACCGCCAACTGTGATCCGGCCAAGCGCCGTCGACGGATCGTCTAAGTGAGCAAGCTCAACGACCTGTATCGAAAACACGCGTCATTCCTTCAGATAATTGAGGTCGGCATCGTACGTTCCAATCCGTTGACCTTGGCGGTTGAACATCTTCCAGCCATCAGTAACGTTGTGGCCATCAATATCACGCGTAATGTAGCCATCCCCATTAGAGAAAACCGTTTGGCCGTGCGAATTTAATGGCGCCCTCTGAGCCGGAATTCGCCTGTTGTAGCCGAGCCCGGAAGCGCGATCCGCAAGCGAGGGACCATAGACTTCCTGATTCTGCCTGCTTCGCGCCGCTACTGAATCGGCATGATACGGATCCCCTTCCAGCCCAGGGCCTTTGCGTGTTCTGATGATGGTGGTGTGAGCTGGGGATATGCGGGGTGACTGGCCTCTGTGGAGGCGGTCGGGGCGGGTGAGATCACCTAGGTGATCATGGGAGTTCTCTACGCTTCCAGCCACTTCGAGGACCTCACCCGCGATGTCAGCATGCCCGATCCATGTACTGTCCGCAGTCACCACCCCCTCCGACACGCCTGTCTGACCGGTGACCGAGAGTGAATGGGCTGGGTTGTGTGATGCGCTGTCGGTAGTGCCGGATCCGCGTAGTCCGCGCGGGCTGCGCTATCGGCTTGCCGGGCTGCTCACCGGTGCGGTGTGCGCGGTGGCCGCCGGGGCCTGTTCGGTGGCTGCGATCGCGGACTGGCTGCACGACCTGGACGACATCGCTCGGGCCCGGCTCGGTTTTGTGCGCGGGGTACCCGCCATGACCACGATGTGGCGGCTGCTGATCCGCCTGGACGCCGACCTGCTCGCCACGGTCCTGGCCGGCTGGCTGCGCACCCGGATCACGCCGCCGGACCGGCTGCGACGGCCACGGTACCGGCAGGTCATCGCCGTCGACGGCAAGACCGTCCGGGGCGCCCGCCGCCCCGACGGCCGGCAGGTCCACCTGCTGTCCGCGCTGGACACCAGTACCGGCATCGTCCTCGCGCAGGTCACCGTCGACGCGAAATCCAATGAGATCCCCGCGTTCGCACCCCTGCTCGACGCCGTCGAGCAGGTACTGGGCAGCCTCACCGGGCTATTGTTCGTCGCCAACGCGATGCACACTCAGACCGCGCACGCCGACGAGATCGCCGCCCGAGGCGCGTACCTGCTGATCCCAGCGAAGGGCAACCAGCCGACCCTGCACGCCCAGCTCAAGACCCTGCCGTGGGCGCAGGTCCCGATCGGCCATCAGGCCCGCAACACCGGTCACGGCCGCCGGGAGACCCGTACCGTCAAGGCTCTCACCCTGCAGACCCCCGGCGGGATCACCTTCCCCCACGCGCAACAGGCCATCCGGATCACCCGGACCCGCACCCGCACCACCACCGGCAAGACCAGCCGCGAGACCGCATACCTGACCATCTCCCTGCCCGCCGCCGACGCCCACCCGGTCGACCTTCAGCAATGGATCCGGGCGGAATGGCAGATCGAGAACAAGATCCATCACGTACGAGACGTCACGTTCCGTGAAGACTCACATCAAGCCCGGACCAGCAACGGCCCCGCCGTCATGGCCACCCTGCGTAACACCGCGATCGGATTTCACCGCACCAACGGCGAAACCAACATCGCCCGCGCCACCCGACGCGCCAACCGGCGCCCACACGACCTCATCACCGCCGTGACCAGCAGTAACAAGACAACGCAATGACCCTGGGCACAAACGTCGGCTCGGTGATGGTCGTGTACGGATCGCCGGCAACCATGGCGCCAATGATGGCGTACGCACCACCCATCCGGATCTGCCGCGATCCGAATGCTACGCAGCGTCACGGTGAGGCGAGCGGCAGACGCACGGACATACCGAGATGAGGGCGTCCGCCATGATGCGGAATCGGAGGCGCGCCGTCTCGGGTGTCGTGTTCCCATAGGGGCAACGTGGTGTCGGCGGGACTGGAAAGAGCTGGACTGTGATTGAGGACGAGGAAGCTGTATCGCTACGGCCTGTCGGCTTGTCGATTGAGCCGGGCCAGGAATCGCCGTACCTCCCCGTCCTGAAGCTGGGCACCAGTCGCTTCGGATGCGTCCTCGAACTCGACCATCCGGATTTCGCCATCAACGGCGGACACCTGGATGCGACGTACACCCTGGACTGCTGGATCTCGGAACTTCAACGGCTGTCCGATGGTGCCGGTCCGGTTGTGCTGTTGCCCTTCAACTTCTCCGACCAGTGCACCGGGTGGCTGCGGGTCGGTCCGGTACGTGACCGGATTGTGGAGGTACAGGCCGGCTGGAGCAGGGTCAGTCAATACGAGCTCGCTCCTGCGGACCTCACCGCCGCCAGCAGCCGCATCTTCGATTTTGAGCCGGTGCGCCACGCGAGGATCGAACGACCCCTGGCCGACATCATCGCAGTCGTCGTAGCAGCTCGAGAGGCGCTCGCCGACAACCTTGACCACGACGGCACGGCGACCGGCGGCCGCGATTGATCAGAGACGAGCGGGACACCGGCTGTCGCAGCTCGCACTTTTGCGGAGAGCCTGTGCGTCAAGGCACCGAGACCGATCACGCTGAGTAGAAGGTGACCAGCCAGCTCGCGGACTTGCAGGTACGCGGATCTGCCGATGACAGTGCGACCACCTACCACGTGTACGCGATCCGCTTTCGCCGACATGATCTACGACGTCCCCCTCAATTTTCACTGTCATAGACAGCGACATTCTGAACCCCGAGACTCAATCTGGCACATTCGTAAAACTTGGCTCGGGCAACCCAAACCTTTTCCATGGCGATCTGCCATTCTGGGCCAACGCCCGGATTGATTCCCCGGATAATGTAGGCGAGTTCCCATGCGCTTCTGTGCCAGGATCGGGCTGCGTCCACCGCAGCTTGATTGCCTAGCAGGAGGACATTCTCAAAGGCTGCGGCTCGCTCCACCTCAGCGTTGTCGACCTCGGGAATACCGAGCGAACGGTCGAGAGGGTGGGCAACCGAGTCCAAGCCCATGTCCCCCGCCACGCGGCGGAGGGCGGTCACGTATCTCTTGACCGCGACTGCCTACTCGGCGTAGGCGGTGAACCGTTTCTCGTCCCACCGCGTCTCGATGGCCCTTTGCCATCTAAGCCGCTCGGTCCACGTGGTCACGGCGAAAGTGGCGAATGCTCCAATTATGACTCCGAGCAGGGTGATCAACTGAGGGACAGCCGTCATGATTGCATTTTCTGCCAAGGACACCAGCCGAGCGATCCGGTGCGCGAGCCGCGGCGATACCGCTGGTGCCTCGTTGACGAGCAACCCCAGCACCACTCCGACAATCAAGTCGAGCGCATCGCCGATGCGCGACGAGCGGATCGCTCGAAGAAGACCACGCGGCGCCGAGCGCCGCCCTCCGCTGTTTCACGAATTGACGTTGACGCCACGGTGGGGTGCCCGATGACGCGGCATTGACTGTCTTACAACGTAAGGCTAGTCTTCGCACAGTGCCTTACTCCGTAAGGTTGATGGAGGGGGAGATCATGAGCTTGCGGGTATGCATCGTGGGAGCTTCGGGAAAACTCGGGCGCTACATGGTTCGGCACGCCCTGGACCGCGGCTACCAGGTGGTGGCAGTGTGCCGCGAGCAAAGTGTCGGGAAGCTCGACGAGTTCGGCGGTCGGATCACCGTGGTTCCGGGTGCCACGGACGATCGGGAGGTGATCCGGCGTGCCGTGGCCGGTTGCGACGGAGTCCTCACCGTACTGATGCCGTGGGGCGTGAACGGCTATTCGACCGGGACGGCGCAGGCGGTGATCGACCACGCCCCCGCACACGCTCGGCGCGTCTTCTCCTGTGGCTGGCACATCACCCGCGACGGCAAGGACGTGTACTCACTCCGGCTCCGGGCGTTCGTCGCGATTTTCAGGCCGTTCGCACGGCTCCTGAGGGTGGCGGACCTGCGCGATCAGGTGGAGGCCTGCCGCCGGGTGTTCGCCAGCGACACCCCGTGGACCGTGGTGCGCGGCAGCGACCTGGAGGAGGGTGAGAGCGAAGGCCTGCCGGTGTGGAGCCGGCACGTCGGCGATCCGGTCTTGCGCAGCAATCGCACCCGGCGCATCGACTTCGCCCTGTTCATGGTGGCGGCGCTCACCGACGACGAGTTGATCCGGGAGGCGCCGGCCATCGTCGGTTGCCGGACGCCCTCAGCGCTGGCGGCATCCCGGACCTGACGCGGCGCAGAGTTACACCACGCCCGTCTCGCTCGGACACGCTGCCCCCGGAGTCATCCCACGACGATGCTCGGTCCTCTGCAGCGCCTCGATCAGATATCCGGATCTGCCGCCGATAGTTGCGCGGCAAGGGACTACCTGTATCCGCCGAGTTGACGACCGGCCGGGGGCGCGCCCGAGTACCTCCTCGATCAGGGAGTGTCTCGTGGATCAGCACGGCGTCCGCGGCGGACCGACCGCCAGCCTTCGACAACGGCTACAAAGACGCCGAGTAGTGCCAAGACAGCGAGTGCGCCGGGAGCAGAGGTCCACACTGGCGTCGCGTAGCCGTCCTCGGTGGCGATCAGTTCCGGGTTCGTCCGGTCGGCGTAGACGGTCAACTCCTGGCCCTCGCGGATTTTGTCCATGGCCCAGGGGTGGCGGAGGTTCGCGCTGTGCTGCTCGCCCTGGACGGTGTAGCTGACCGTGAACCAGTGGTCGATCTCGTCGTTGTGGTCGCTGATGATGATCGCCCGCGTGCGGGTGCCGTGCTCAACGACGTCCTTGCGGAGCTTGTCGTCGATGAAGAAGACGCCGGCCGCCAGCAGCCCGAAGACGACCGCGCCAAGTAACCCCCACTTCACCAGCGGCCGGTTGAAGATCATGTGCCATGCCTCCGCCGAAATTGTTGTCGATGTGCTCGACCGTAGGGCATCGGCGCTCCCAGGCCCACGATCGCCGTCCCTCCCTGTCACGGCCGATGACGGTGCGTCCGATCATGCCGATTAGGGCGCTTCGGTGCCCGGCGCAGAATAGATGACTTCGGTGCGATCCTTGAGTTCGTCGACAGCAAGCCGGCCGGGCATTGCCGCGAAGAGCGGGATGTTCGAGTGCCATCCGGTTGCTGCTTCATTTTCTGTGACGGCTTGTGGCGGCAAAAGCTTCACCAGTACCTCCTATTGGCAGCACCTACCTGTTCGGCTGCGATGCGTTCGGCGCGTAGGCCATCGCGTCGCGCAGCCAGGTTATGGCGGCCTGGCGCACCGTCGGGTCGAGGTCCTGGGTGGCCGAGCGCCCGGCGTCGAGGTAGGGCAGCGCCCGCCGGCCCCAGAACGAGAGTCCGACCACTGCCAGCCGCCGTACCAGCGAGTCCGGGTCGTCGATGGCGAGCCGGGCGATGACGGGCAGCACGCGCCCGCCGACGGCGGCGCCGAGGTGCCGTTGTCCGAGGACGGTGACGGCATGACGGCGTACGACCGGGTGCGGCGACTCGGTGCCGCGGACCGCTTCGTCGACCTCGCCGGCGTGGATCTCGCACATGCTGGTTCCGGGGGCCAGCTCTTTCACCAGGCCCGCGGCGATGTCCGGGTGTTCCTCCAGGACCCGGACCAGCGGCGTGTAGTCCAACGGCGCCGGCGCCACCGTGTTGTCCCGGAAGCTGCGGTACGGCGCGGCTGCCGCGGTCACGACGACGTCGGTTGGCAGCTGGGCGGCGAGTACCACGTCGAGCCGGCCCAGCCGCGACAGGGCCACGGCCACCCAGGACTGGTCCGGGCCGGCGGTACGGCTCAGCGCGGCGGTGAGTGCCGTGACCACGTCGTCGGGGCGGCTGATGTCGGCAAGGATCTTCGCCGCCTGCCACGCCGCACCAGGCACGGCCAGCAGCGGCACGAGTGCCGGAATCGCCGCCGGGCCGAGGTCGCGCAGCGCCCGTTCGGCCGTCTCCCGGGTGGTCGGGCCGTTGAAGGTGTCCAGCAGCCCGACGAGGTGGGTGGCCTGCTCGGCTGGGGGGAGGGCGGCGAGCACGGCCCAGGCTGTGGCCTGTTCGTCGAGTTCGGGGAAGTGGCGGCGGACCTCCGCCGCGGGGAGGATGCGCGGGATCACCGTCTCGTGCAGTTCGTCGTCGATGACCACCACGACCAGATCCCGGCGCAACTCGCGACGTGCCCGCCGGCACACCGTCACCAACGCGGTGACAAAGCGCCGGAACGCCGCATCCCACTGGGCCGACGTGCCCCGGCGGGCATGGGCGGTGAGGTCCCGCTCCCACCGCCGACCGTCCTCGTCGGGCAGCCAGTCGATGTCGCTATGGTCCCAGTCTGCCGGAGCCCACCGCAGGTCGTCGCGGTCCTCGGCCGGGGCGCGTTGGATCGCCTCGACGGTGTTCGCTGCCACCAGCGGAAACCTGATCGGCCCGTCCGACTCCCGATACAGCAGCCACAGCGCGGCGGCGTAGAACCGCTCATCCGGACGCGCGGCGATCACCGACGAGACCGCCCGCACCAGCGCCGCGGTCAGGTCACGCTCCAGCCCCACCCAGTCGAATCCCGCCACCGGGCCACAGTAGCGACGCCGGCCTATCGTCCGCGGAACTACCGAGTAGGCATACGGATCTGCCGCGATCCGTGCGCTACACAGCGTCACGGTGAGGCGAGCGGCTGACGCACGGACATAGCCGATGTGCGGACATGTGTCGCTGGGGCCGTCGCCGGATCAGCGGGCGGTTACTCCGGGCGCTGAGGGCGGCGTTGGCCGGCGCCTATCTAAGTACGGCCGTGATGATCGCCTTCAGTGCGTCGGAGAGCCGGTCCGCGCCCCCTTCGGTCGTGAGGAGCCGCTGGATCGGATCGCTGTGCAGCGAGGCCAGGATCAGGTGCGCGGTGAGATCGGCGTCCAGATCGGACCGGGTCTCGTGGATCAGGTTGGCGATGTGGCGGTGCCAGAGGGCGTGCAGCGGCGGCGGTTCGTCGTCGGGAATGCGGGCCTGTATCACCGCCTCTGCGTGATCGAGGGCGGCGAGCAGTCCCTTGTTGCGCGAGACGACCTCGATCACGCCGTCGATGAATGCGAGGAGCCGCTCGCGCGGTGGCGCGCCCGGGCCGAGTGGGGGTGGCCCGTCGACCACGGCCTGTTGCAGAGTCATCGCGCGTTCCTGCATGAGCGCCCGCATCAGCCCGGCGCGGTTGCCGAACCGGTGGAAGACCGTGCCCTTGCCGACCCCGGCCATGGCGGCGACCTGATCCATCGAGATTTGCTCCGGCGGCAGCCTGCTCAGCAGTTCCTCGGTAGCGAGCAGGATCGCGCGCCGGTTACGGGCCGCGTCGGCGCGTTCCCTGCGCCCCTCGGGCATGATCCACCCTTCATGTAACTGGACCAGCGGTCAACTTATGCGCTACGTTCGACGGAACTTGACCGATGGTCCAATTTAGCAGGGAGGTAGCCATGCGACGCGTCCGTTACTACCAGTACGGCGGTCCGGAGGTACTCACCGTCGAGGAGGCCGAGCTGCCTGTGCCCGGCCCAGGTCAGGTCAGGCTGCGCGCCGAGGCGATCGGCGCAAACTACGTCGACACGAAGATCCGAGCGAATGCCGGCTCCATCTTCGTGCGCCCGCTGCCCGGTTCCCCGACCGGCGACGTCGTCGGCACCGTCGATGCTGTCGGCCCTGGTGTCGACCCCGCACGCCTCGGCGACCGGGTGACCGCGCTCGTCGACCCGGACGCCTTCGCCGACTTCGCGCTGGCCGACGCCGCCTGGCTGGCCCCGGTACCGCAGGGACTCGAGCCCGGTCCGGCCAGCCTGCTGACGGTCGCCGCGCCGGTGGCTCTGCGACTGCTGCGCACCGGCCGGCTCGCCCAGGGTGAGAGCGTGCTGGTCCACTCCGGGGCCGGAAACATTGGCGCCCTGACCATCCAACTGGCCAAGCTTCTCGGCGCCGGGACCGTGATAGCGACCGCCAGCACCGAGGAGAAGCTGCGGCACGCCCGTGGCCTGGGCGCGGACGTCGCCATCGACTACACCGCCGAAGACTGGCCCGAACAGGTACGCGCGGCGATACCCGCCGGCATCGACTTGGTCCTGGATGCGGCTGGCGGCACCGTCCTGACCAACAGCATCGACCTGCTGGCCCCGCTCGGACGCGCCGTGACCTACGGCGCGGCCAGCGGCGAGCTGATCAGCGTGCCAGTCCGTTCCCTCTTCGGCCTCAAGACCGTGCTCGGCTTCTCCTTGCTGGCCTGGCGAGCGGCCCGCCCCGACCAGGCCCGCGACGAGATGACCGAGGTGGCCCGATACCTGTGGGACGGCCGGCTCCACACCCACGTCCGGGCGACCCTGCCGCTGACCGAAGCCGCCGAAGCCCACCGGCTACTCGAGGACCGCTCCACCATCGGCCGGATCCTCCTGACACCCTGAGCTTCAACCTCACGCGCCGCTCCGAGCTCGCCCCTTCCATCCATATCCCGGGCTCGCACGGCTCTTCACCCGCGCACAACGGCGTCCTGAACGAGTACAGGAAATCTGCCGCGATCCGGGCGCCGAATGCCTCCACCGGTAACCCAGCGTAAGTAGCGGAACGGAGGTCGCCGAGCCGGTGGTCGCCGTGGAGCCGGAGCGCGCCAGGCTTCCTGACCTGTGTATGGCCGGCGTGCATGGCTCTGCATCGGAATCCGTACGCCGATACGGCTCAGTTATCACGAACTACAACGACTCTGGCCCCTGGCAGCGTGCATCTGGCGTCCAGCAATCGGGATAATTGATCACTCGGAATAATCCTGGTAACCCCGAGTTCGGGGTTACCAGGAAACTACCCCGAAGCGCCCCGGTTCGCCGCTCTCATTTGCCGCTGATAGTGCTCGCCGGCCCACCAGGACGTCACTCTGTGTATACATCAACAAGCGGCTGGCGCATACCTGCGGATGCACGGTCCCGCCGATGAGCGGGTTTTAGGTCGAGGACTGCGCCCGCTCCCGCCGCCAACGCGTGGTAATGACTACAGGTAAGGGATCCCGCCCTCGGTGATGTGAGCCGCCAGCATGCCGTGCGTCGAGTCGTCGGACCATACCTCGACGCGGCTGCTCGCATGGCGAAGATCGGCGCCCCCTACCGGGATACCTTCTTCCCACCGGGCCGGCCATCTGTCGAAGCGGCGGACCTCGAGGAAGTTGCGGGCTGCCAAGGAGACCAGGCCCGGCCCGAGGACTTCGGCCACGATCTGCCGTGACGGCGCCTCGATCCAGCCGAGTTCCCGTAGCGGTCGCGGCGAAGATGCCAAATCACCGAGGACCAAGTACTCGGCGTTGTCCAGGCCTTCGCCATCGTCCACGGCATCCCATCCTCGATACAGTGCGGGAAGAGAGCATCTCACCCGAGGGCTTCCTCGCCTCCGCGAGCCGGGAGCCGGGAGCCGATGACGGTTGCCGAAGACATCCGCTGATGGCCGGCAGGGCACGGCGTCGCCGAGAAGCCGGGCTGCCCAGCCCGGAACGTACCGACATCCTGCGTTCGGGCCGATGGCAGAGCCGGGCTATCGCAGCGCTCAGAGTCGAAGGTCGGACACGCACGGCCACTCGAAGGCGTGGGGCCGCTGGCGTGTCATGCCCCAACCGGGGGTTCAAATCCCCTCCGGTCCGCGGCATCCTTACCTGCGCTGAGGCGCGTCCATGGCGCTGACCTTGGGAGCAGAATGGGAGCAGCGCTGCGGGTGCCGAAAATGCCGTCAGTGCTGGTCAGGCGGCATGATCGTATTCGTGGAAGAGTCCGCCGAGTCGATCGTGTCGGCGGACTCGCAGACGTGCGAGGGTCGCGGGTTCGGTGATCGAATCGGGCAGCGGGCGCAGTGGTCGGGCGATGGCGATACCTCGGTGAGGTCGGTGCTGATTGTGGTGGAGTTCGTACTCGCGCAGGGCGGACAGCAGATGTGCCTGGTTCCAGATCAAGGTCCGGTCGAGTAGTTCGTGGCGGCAGGCCTGGATCCAGCGTTCCATGATCGAGTTCATGCGAGGCATCCGAACACCGCTGAGCACGACATCGATTCCGGTGTCGGCGAGGACGCTGCCGAGCAGGGCCGGGTACTTGCCGTCCCGGTCGCGGATCAGGTATTTCACCTGGCAGCCGGCGTCTTCAAGGTCCATGACCAGGTTCCTGGCGGTCTGGGTCGCCCAGGCTGCGGTCGGGTCCGCGGTGACGCCGAGGATCCGGATCCGGCGGGTGCTGTCTGCAGCCGGCGTGCCGGCGCAGCGGGAGGTAGAGGACCGGTCGCTGAAGCGCAGGTCCCGTTCACCCGACCCGAGCCCAGCCGCCGCTGCATCTTTGCGACCTGCAAGATTTCTGCCATGTAGGTCCGGATACCTCGACCCGGCCTTGTCCGGGCCAATTTGCGGCGACTGGTCACCCAGCCGGGCCATCCGCATGGTTCAACCGGATGCGGACGGGCGCCTAGTATTTGGGACGTCGTGATCAGTCGGTGAGGCGTCACCGGAGGGTGAAGGGCGCGGACATGCCCTTGGTCTCGACGACGTTGAACGGTCGCGGCTTGCCGTCAACCAGGACCTTCCCGCCGTCCAGGGAGATTTTCAGCATGCCTTTGCTGAAGCTGTCGTCAACGGCGACGACGAAGCTGTAGTGATCTTCCACCGCGTCATGCTTGACGGAGCCGGGGACCGGCTTCGAACTGCTTATCCGGAATGTGGTGGCCGGGTCCAGGGACAGGGCGAGTGCGCCGCCGTTCTTCGCCTCTCGTTGGGTGGCGAACACGATGTCGACGGTGAGCCATGCCTTACCGCGCGGTGCGTAGCCGGGACCGTCGGTCCAGGGTTTGCGTACGGCTTCCCATTGGAACAGCGTGGTGGAGAAGTCCTGGTCGCCAGCGCGGAATCGGGCGTAGCCGGGTGAGCCGCTGCTGGTGCCGCCGAGGTACGAGGGGAAGTCGGCATAGACCGCAGGCGGGCCTGTGCGGCGTTTGCCGGTCCGCAGGTCCACCGACTGCAGGTGGCCGGGATCCCCGGTGACCAGTCGCACGTCGACACCCGGGGGTGCGGACACGACCAGGACCGTCTCAGCGGGAAGCTTCCCGAGCGTGACGGTCTGGCCGCCGACGCTCACGGTGGTGTCCACGGCACTGAGCCCGGCCGCGGCCTGGCCGTCGAGTCCCGGCTCACCGGTGAGCCAGGCGAGCAGGAATTGCTGCCCGGGAGCCGCCTGCAGCGTCATCGGGGCCGTGGTGGGCGACTGCAGCGGTGGCGCATCGGCTGGTTGCCGGAGGGCGGCGCGCATCGCAGGGTCGAGGGGTAGCAGCGGCAGGGTTTTGACCTTGGACACCCGCATGCCGTAGTGCGGTCCGATCAGATTGTTCGGTGGCTGCCCTATGTCTGTGCCGGTGCCGTCTGGGCCGGGGCCGTCCCACCAGCCCGCGAAGCCCGCGGGCACGTCGACGGTCACCGGCGGCACGGCCGGGGCCGAGGTCTGCGGCGCTTTGTCCGCGGCGTCCGTGGTGCAGCCCCCGAGCGCAAGGAGGAGTCCGATCGCCAGCAGCCGCTTGCCTGAAGTCATGGCGGTCATGATGATCGAAGGTGATCGGCGTACGCCACCCCGCCCCAGGCGTACCCGGACGCCGGCCGCGGTGAGCGGGTCGTCGCTCAATCCAGGGCCGTCATCACCAGGCACGATCGTCGCTCTGCCAGCTCCGAAGTCCGCACACTGGTCAGACGGTAGGCGCTGATCAACTCCCTAGGCGCCCCCGAGCCAGCCGACCGCACGTCCGAACAGAGGAGTGCCGTCCGCCAGACTGCGCGGTGAGGCCGGTGGGCGTACTGCCGAAGACCGCGCGCTGGCGCCCCCGCCGATGCTTGTCGCCGCTCGCTGAAGACTGACCCCCGGTGGGTTTCTGAAAATTGACCCCTCCTTTCTGTGATCTTGGAGGGTGTTGACTGTGGAGAACTGGGCAGAGATCCGTCGGTTGCATCGGGCGGAGGG
>Ga0307515_10018824_pt1 | contig 12467 bp, 6 predicted proteins | sample 17_EM_MG_FD_194513 | JGI IMG/M metagenome (GOLD analysis project Ga0307515, IMG submission 194513) | Populus trichocarpa ectomycorrhiza microbial communities from riparian zone in the Pacific Northwest, United States - 17_EM | ecosystem: Host-associated > Plants > Roots > Unclassified | place... | reverse complement strand
TTAGTAGTAGTTAAGATCTTAGATGTTTACTAGATAGGAATTCTTATACAGGTTGAAACTGCGAAAAAAGGATCTAGGGATTAGAGAAATATTACCCTGATTCACAAAAAAATAAAATAAAATGGTGTTAGGGGCATTTCAGTCTTTTTTTGTCATTTTAGTTATTAAATAATTAACTAGGTTGAAAGTGACATAATAAAATGACCTAATTATCAGAATTTTTAGAACTAGCTAAGAGTAGTATTTTTATATTTTTATTTTTTTAAAATACAATAAAATAACAAGTTTATCTTTAATTTTTTTTAAAAAAACTAAATCACACATTCAGAGCCTTTTGGTTTTCTCACTTCATCTTTTTTTTTTTTTTTTGTGATTATCAGGTTCATCAAGGGCATTTTAGTGTTATAATAGAGATTAAATATTAATTAAATTGAAAAAGTTGCTAGCACATGCAACATACAGGCCATTTTAATTTCAGTTCGATCCTTATTCATTTAATTTATAAATTTTTTTTTGATTTTTTTGTAAAAATTTTATTGGTCTTCAATTTCATCATTTAATCTAAGTTTATGATATACTATTTTTTTCAATTTGGTCCTCATTCTCTTAAATTTTTTTTTTCTTTTGTTAAAATTATTTTTTCTTCTCAATTTAACCCTTCAATAAAAAAATTTATAGTTACCTCTAATTTATTTTTTATATTGATTTTTACTTCGATTATTTTAATTGCTATTTTTTTTTATTTTAAGTCCGTTTATGTAATTGATTATTTTCCCGATTTCTTCAATTAACATTTCATTTGTTAGGTCTAGTGACCTAGGTCACAAGTCTAAAAAGTAATCGAGGGTAAATATCCTTTTTTGTTTTTTTTTTTTCTGAATTCATTGTTCAAAATTATTTTTTTAAAAAAATAAATAATTGGCTTTGTGGTTTATTCAATTCTTTTCTATTATGTTATTCTAATTTCATAACCTGAACTATATGTTTTACAGATTAACTCGGGTTGACTCCCCCCTTATTATCCAATTTACATGTTTATCGTGCTACTTTGAGTTGACTCGGGCTAATTTTTCATGTCCCAATTTTATCTAGTTTCATACTTCTAAATGTTTTTTTCCATGTTATCATGAGTTTTTTTTTTAATTTTTTGTCCATTTACTATCATTGTTTATTTTCTTATCATCTAATTAAAAGAAAACAAAATTATTAAATCCAGTCGGGGCTATAATCCAAGTTGTTTTTTTTTTTAATTGTGGCACCTAGACATCATTTTTTTATGGAAAAAAATGTGGACATGTAATGTAGCGCAGTCCCACGTGTGGTTACCAATTACAATAAAAGAATTGACGGAAATCATGCACCTTTTTTTTCTTTCCTTTAATTCTTTCTACTTTTGTTTTTTTTTATTTTATTATTTAACAATTGAGTAGCTTTGAATTGGCCTTTATAATTTATTTTAATTTGTTTTTTATAAGGTTATCGCAACTTCAAACAAACATCATGTTATTTGCTTTGTGCTTGATTTTGTACATGTTTATTTTTTTTTAATCATAAAATTAAGTAAAAAATAGTTTTAAAAAACCAAAGTTATTAAACCTAGTAGAATCCATGATCATGGTTGTGAGTTTGACAAATTAAGCCACAAAACCCTGGTCGATCTAATATGCCATCATCTTAACATTAAAAAAGAATATCATCTTAACAAAAAATGTAAAGTCAATACATGTTTTTACCAATCATCTAGATAGCTTGTTTCAATTTAATTTCTATCATGTTATCACAGTCTCAAACAAACATCCTAATATTTGGTTGGTGCTTTATTTAATGAGCGTTTTGTTATCATATAATTAAGTAAAAAATAGTTTAAAAAACATAGTTATTACACTCAATGGAGTCTATGACCTGGGTTATGAGTTTGATGGATTAAGTTGTGAAACATGAATTGATCTAATATGCCATCGTTTCAATATTAAAAAATATATATATCATGTTGAGCTTTTTTTTAAAGCCAATCTATATTTTTATCAGTCATCCAAGATAATTGTTAGACCCGCCAAGTTGACTAGGTCATACAGAGATAAAAAAAAAATAGTTTAAAAAAACATAGTTATTAAACCTAGAGGAGTCCATGACCTAGGTCGCGAGTTTGATAATTTAAATCATGAAACTCGAGTATGTCACTGTTTTACTATTAAAAAAAATATTATCTTGAATTTTTTTAAAGTCAAACCACAATTTTACTGGATATCCATGTTGTATTTTAATTAACCCATCAAGTCAATTAGATCATGTTAAAATAATTCTTATTTAATTTAAAACCCAAGCTATATAAAAAATTGGATTGAGAGATTTTAAATTAACTTGTTGAATTGAATTTAATAATAATATAAAAAAAACTCCTTGCAACATGGAAATTTTTTTTACTTTAAAAAATTTGATCCGTTGGGCAACAGTAAACTAGTGAATTCACAACATATTTGACATGTATATTAAGTATTCAGGAATGGTATAACGACACAGTAAAATATAATTTTCTAGTAGAATCTCAATTACGTCTCTTCCTTTCTGGTTGAATCCAATTTGAACTTTGAAATAACAAGGGAGATTGCCATGAATTTGCTTTTAGGGATTTTGCCAGTTGTCGATAATTGATTTGTCAGCTTTAACAGTCTTGAGCTTATAATCCCACAGGAAGCTGCCTAGAACCCGTGCCCCACGTTTACTTGTTCGATAGACATGCTTTTCCAACAATTAATAGGATAGTCTACAAACAAAATCAAAAGTAGACTCGTTGAAGTTTCAAAACTTGTGACCTCAAGAAATTTCTTGGACATGGTCAGGATTACTTTAGCCCCAAATTGACTGCAAATGCCAGCATGTTTCTTCGCTCTCAAAGATGGAATTTGTCTTATCATTAACGCAAACAAAACTGAACTCCCCTCGGAATATATATCAAAGACAGCAGCAGTATATACCCAAGATCCAACTATAAACAAATAGTTCTTCACGTAAAACTATTATCAACAGATGATCAATATATGAATTAATTATGAATGTACATGAAAAACTTGCGTTCCCATCTTTCTTCACTTATTCTCTCCTTTCATTCATTTATTTTAATTTTGTTGTACAGTAATAACACCTAGCTGGCTAATCGATCCAATCTAACAGAAGAGAACAAAAAAAAAAAAAAAATACAAGGAAAAAGAATTGATAATCAAGAAACAAGATACCAATCAACCCTAGCTAGTGATGACAATCCTTTCCCTCATGGTCCTCGAGTGTACCAATCCTTCCTCAACCTTCTTATCTTTCGGACGACGCAGCAACTTGGACCACAACCCACCTTTCTTCTTGATCTCATGACAATCTTTATTCCCTATTATTGAAACCAGAGCCAATGATCTACTCTTGGTGAGGAAATTACTCTTGCCATTGAAGAGCGAGGGCAAAGAATACCCTTTCCCTTGAGGAGGGTATTGAAAACGATGCATTGGTGATGAATAAGAACATGAAGAAGAGGAAGAATAATAGGATGACAATGAAGAAGAGGAGGAGCAATCCATTGTATTAGTGGAGCTACTACGTGAATTAGAAGCGCTGGTTGAAAGTTGAGAAAGCTTTTCACTTAAACAAACCGAGCAAACACCTGGGGATTGCTTGTGTTTCGGGTGTTTCTTGCACTTACCGTCGGGCTTGGATCGACCCATTACTTCCTTTGATCTCCACAAGCTAGCCATTATTTTTTTTTTTTGGTTTTGGGACGACTAAGTGACCGCCTTGGTATACTTATAGAAGGTAATGGAGTGTTTGTTTCCACGATAGTTCATGGCAGGAGGTTTCTTTGGAATTTCCCTATTTAAAATTGCTTTTTTGACAGTTTGTGAGAGAAGTTGACAACCTGGCTGTGAGGACTTAATTGTACGGCTGTGATGGGGAGGAAGATTTGTGGGGTCTACTAAGTCGGTGGCTGTGATGTGTTGGATGGAGGAAGAAGAGTTGCGGGTTGGAAAAAGAGAATTTCTGTAGTGGCGGCGTGGAAATTAACACAAGTTTGCATTGCTAGTCCACCTTTTGCTCTTTTTATTAATTAATTACCTTTTACATTTAAAAAAAAAATAGAAATAAGAATTAGATAAAAATGAGTCGAAACGGCGCGCCTTACTAACTACACCAACGAGGAAGGATCTGTTAAAGCAAATCCTTTGCACGAGGGATTTATTCAACCAATAAGATTTTGCCACAAGAGCACGCCAATCTCACGCTTGCCGTGTCAACATAAAAGAACAAGAATGGTCTCTCTCTCTCTCTCTCTCTCTCTCTCTCTCTCTATATATATATATATATATATATATATATTGACACACATAAGCTATGTGACTCGGCTTGTGCTGGAGGTCGGATAATTATTTTTTAAAAAAATAATATTAAATCCGATGCAAGCATGTTTTAAATAATAAAAAATAATGTCAAATAATAAAAACAAAACAAAAAAACAATGTTAACTCGTGTTTATTTATTAAGCCTGTGATCTAAGTTATTTGACTAAAAGCAACAAATTTAAAAAATCTTGAAACTCAATTCTCAACAAACTAAATGTTGAATGATGAAATTAAAAAATATATATTTAACATACAAAAGGATAAAGAAAAATAGCAATTATAAGCCTAAAAAAGACCTAAACATGTTCGGGTCAACCCGCTAACCTACTGGTCAGGTTATGAGATCAGGATAACCCAACAGGAAGAAAAATGGAGAAAATCATGAAACTCAATTTAAAAAAAAAATGTCTAATTATGAGATGAGGAAAAAAATTCAAAAAAAAAATTATGCCAACCCTTGTAAGTCTATAAAACTTGTGCCCTGGGCTAGAATAAAAAAAAATCAATAACACAAAAGGATTCTAAAAAAAAAATAGTATCTAAAAGGGAAAAAAAGGGTCGGGCGAGTCTACTTGAGTTAACTCACCAAACCCACATGTTATGTCATGAGATTGAAATAACTCTATTAAAAAAAAAAAAACATGAAACTAATTTTAAAAAAATATCAAAGTTGAGTAATGAGTTTGAAAAAAAAAATAAGTTGATAAAAAAATGAGAGCCCGTGTTAGTTAAAAAAAAAAAGAATTGTCGACATCAAACCATTTGGCCTCCATTAGATGCTGGATCTGCTGTCTAAAAAGCATAAGCATCTCTCAATCAGTGTCTATTTTACCCCTACAGACAATCAAATGATTTTGTGTGCGAAGAGAAAATTGGTTGTTACATTATTTCAATCTAATGTGCAATACTCTAGGGCTACGATATAGAAACCCTGCCACATATTAGTTTTTTTAAAAATTTTAATATATTATTCATAAACTAACTGGTTTGAAATACTAGATTGTTGGTAAAACATATATTTAGGTTTGGACTTGCTCTTTCATTTTTGGGACGAGATAAGTATCATATTGAGTAGCTGCAGTTCATGGTTAATCTCACATTACAGAAAAAAGGAAAAATAATCTCAAATGAAAAGTTCATTTTAGTTAAGCAAGAGTCCGTTGATCCAAACCCCGCTTCTTAAAAGAATGGAGAGAAGCATCTATGTGCATAGTCTACAAAAACGAGGATTTTCATTTCCCATGTCAGCTGCTGTTCCTTTTTCCTTCTTTGTTTTTTACATTTAATAATCCCCAAACAGTGGTTAATGATGAATCAAACAGCTGGTTGAGAGGGAGGGAGTCCATGGAAGTCAGCTTTTAACCAATAAAAGAAATATATATATCCCATGTTGAGAACACTCCCAAACATAGCATGGCATTTAAAGTTTTGTTTTTCCCACTCCTTATAATGGAGATGCATGCGGCTCCCGAGTCTCGCTCCTCTTGGACACTTCCTTGCTGCTAGAAAAGCGAAAATAGCACCAAAAATAAAAGATTTAAAAGAAAGGGCTGGTCGAGTAAGATTTAATGTCGATGAAAGAAAACTCAAAACCATGTCCTAAGTTGGGTGGAAACAACCACTCTTTTGTCTGCCCATTTTCGACTTGGATTTATTAGCAGATCACGAGGAAAGCCTGATACTTGACAGTGGAGCAACAATACTTACAATGGTGCCCCATCTGTAATGCAGGATTTATGCTTATGGGCCATATTTACCGAACTAATTGAAATTTCTTATCTTGGCAAATGGCAACCCAGATACTCCTGCTTTATTGGATGTGCTTGTGTCTAGGTTAAACGCTGTGGTCTCTTTCTGTAACCAAACACCGTCCCTACGTCAAGAGGCACATGTTCGGCAAGAACAATATAATTATGATTCTTGTTGTAGATGACCACCTAGAACCGCTGTAAAGAAAATGAATTTTTTTGGTCTGCAAGTGATGAATTTAGTGAACTTTTCCATCACTCAATACCCGTATCCTTTGTTTTTGTAGCTCAGCATGTTTGGGGGTCTGGTTTTGTGGCCAAAGCTGGGGATCGATTCGGATGCCTGGAAAGTTGCTCGTTTAACTATCATTATTTGTCTTAAGGTTATTTGTTTCGTAATTGCTTGCTCATTCTAGTATGAATATCTCGACACTGGATCTCTAAGGGTTCAAACAAAAATACATTACTGCTACCATGCATGACAGGATTTCAAGCAATAGACTTGACTAAGTTAGAAATCATTGGTTCAACATGAATGAGAAAAAACACCGGATCGACAACTAGTTTACGCCCCTTTCAAGTGCTTCTGACAATGGCACCATAATTTTACACCCAGCTAGAGTTGAGACCAGCAAATTGGCAGCTAAACAACATTGTAACAGATCAGATGTTTACTTTCGCTCTACTTAGCAGGTTTAGATGCTTTAGTTGTTCTAACCTCCGCCGGTTTGAGCTGAAAGTGAAAAAAAAAGTAATTCCAGTCAGCAATATACGCAGAACCTTATCTCCAAAAAATACTTCAATCACTAACTTGAGCAATCAAAATCTTACCATGGGGTATGCATTATTATGGCATATGACCTCGTTTTTTCCTGGTGTAAATGCCAACCATAGTGCTATCACAATGAATACAGACCCTTCTGCTTACAAAGACATTGTATCATGCAATGCTCTGCCCCTCATCTTTTGCTTCATAGAGAGGGCAAAACCTTGAAAATATCAAGATATCATACAAATAATTGAATCGTGATTTGACAACAAAGTTGGATCATCAAAGTTTCCACTTTCCACGTTTTTCATTGCTATGAAACCTTTGGAAGTTTGTTTAAAGAACATGGTTAATTGACACCTTTGAGGTCAAATTAAAAAGTGAAGTTCACTTATTTTTAGGGGTTAAAACTTCCCTGATATTTGTCAATGAAGAAACCAATGTCCATAGCTTCCCCTGATCTCCTCTCCTTCTTTGTTTTCTTCTTCACATAAAAAAATGACAATGAGCTCGTAACTTTTATTGATGTCGTCTTTTGCTCTGTTTTTTTCTTCAAACAAAAAAAAAGAAATGACAATGAAAGAAACAAAAAGAGCACAAAAAAACATGGCTAAAACTTTGCCATCCCTCAAGGAATTAAAATGAAAAGGAGTCAAAATGAAAGGGCCAAACTTGCTTTACTATTGAAGTCCACAGTAGCATGTGAGTAGGTAGGTATACAGTACCGCCCACAATAATATGGGACACCATTTCGTGTTTTTGTTAATGATAATTAATTGGCGTGGACTACTCATGCAGGTTTAGAAGATGTTTTGAAGTCTAATTGGGATAAGAGTACCTTTCTTCCTCATATGCTTCAGCCTTGGCAGAAAAAGTCTTACGTCTGTGGAATCACCAGGTTTTTGATAATTTCTTTCAAAGGAAGAGAAGGTTCTAGCTCGTATTGGGGGGATTCAAAACGCACTGATGGCAAATTAGAATAGATATTTATTGCGATTTTAGGAGAAGCTTCAAGAGGAATAAAGAGAATCTTGAGGCAGGAGGAATTGCGTTGGTATCAGAAGTCTCGGATCAACTGGATTTCTTTTGGTAAACTAAAAAAAATCATGCTTCCACGGTGATCAGAAGGTGGCGAAATAAAATTGAAGCACTTCTGGATGATCAAGGTTCTTGGATATGGGATCCAACTAATTTGCGTTCTCTGGTGGTTTCCTTCTTCACTGATCTATTTGCAGAAGAGAATTTCAATAGAGACTTGTTCCCTATCAGAGGCCTTTTTCCTCTTTTGCATGATTCAGAGAAAACTGTTCTTCTTAAGGATGTGGATAGAAAAGAAATTAAGTCAGCTCCTTTTGATATGGGTGCTCATAAAGCTCCTGGTCTGGATGGGTTTCAGGATCACTTTTTTCAATCTCAATGGCATACTGAGGGCGATGGTGTGTATCAGTTTGTGCAGGGTATTTTCTGTTGCCGATGATACTTTCCCAACTTTCGGGCCTAAGGTTCAAAAGTTGGATGTTGTTTCTCAATTTTTAGGCTTACTGGCCTTTGCGAAGTCAGGTATAAGTTAGTTACAAAAATTCTGATGAATACAATTAAGCATACTATGCCTCTTCTAGTTAGTCCTAATGAGAGCATGCAGCTTTGTCCAGGGCAGACACATTACAGATAATATTATGGTGTCTCAGGGCTTTCATTGAGAATGAGCTGCATGACGCAGATTTCCACACTGAGGTAATTGAGCTTGTTGGTGTTCTGAATATTATACATACAATAAAAATAATAAAATAAAATTATTCATTCGCCTAACAATGAGCTCCAATGTATAATATTTTATATAAAAGATAATTAAGTATTTCAAGTTTAAGTATCACTTACACAATCGTTATGTGAGTCTTTTCATAGATATATATGATATTTCCGTGTGAAATTATCATGCAGGTCAGTTCAATATATATGTCTTGAGAGCACCTACATGTTTGTTCTAGACATTTCTTATACCTCATCTTATAAAAACTGTTGTTTCCTTTCATAAAAGAAAAAACATAATAAGTATTAGTCTCTATGACTCTAATAAATATCAAGTATTTAAGAGAGCATTGACCATGAACATTTTAGAAACAATGCTTTAATACAATAGTAATCTTATAATTATAACAGTTTTATAATTTTTTTTACAAAATATTTTTGTCTCAAGAATTTTATTATTATTCTAGATTTATAAATTAAATATTAAATTAATTAATCTAATATTATATAAATAATAAAAATAAATTAAGTTTTTATTAATAATAAATATATATTTATATGAATATAATAATATCACGTATTCAATCGAGGATTGGAAGCATACATGTTAAACCAATAGTGATTTCTTGCATTAAAACTGCTACAATTAAAGTTCCTTTTAATGGTAGTACTACGAGTTTCATCCTTCCAGGGGCTCCAGCAGGGGATCCTGTGTCTTCATATATTTTTGTTTTATGCCTGAAAAGGCTTTCTCGGCTCATCAATTGCGCGGTTGACACCAAGAAATGGTTGCCTTTTAGAATGAGACGTTCTTGTCCAAAAATTTCTCATCCTTGTTTTGCAGATGAAATGTTGTTTTTTGTGAAGGCTACGCTTTAGCAAATTCGGCTCATCCAGCTTTTCATGGTCTTTTGTGTGCCTCATCTGGTCAGCGGGTTAATGCTGCCAAAACCAAGGTTTTTTCTTTCTTTCAAAATATTTCTAATCATAGTGCTAATGAGATGTTGAGGGTTTGTGGCTATACCTGTACTCGGGACCTTGGCAGATAGTTTGGCGTTCCTATCATTCATAAAAGGTATGTAAGAATACCTACAAGCATATTATCGAGAAAGTTCGGCAGAGATTGTCTGGGTGGAAGGCAGATGAACTATACCTAGCTGAGAGAATTACGCCGTGTCAATCAGTCCTCACTTCTTTGCCAACGTACACAATGCGAACAGTTTCTCTTCCCAAAGGAATTTGTGAGACTATTGAAAAGCTCTGTCGAGGCTTTCTGTTCATGAGATTTTGCAGGCTAGAGTTCCAGCTTCTGTTACTGTCCAGAAGGTTGGGAGATAGATTTTTTGGCGCCGTCGAGATGGTTCGGTTAATACTGATGGGTCTTGCAAGAGTAATCCTGGAATAGCTGCTGCTGGTGGGCCTCATTCGTGACAACGGTGGACGATGATTCATGGGCTTTGTGCCCATTTGGGTATCCGCTTCCAATTTTAATCTCCTTGAACCCAAATTCCATGCTAACATTAGGCCATCCATGATAAGCTGCCCAAGCCCTCTTCACGTAATGATGAACAAATACCAAAATGGGCTCAAAGCCCATGCATTCATCGTCCTCTGTTGTCACGAATGAGGCCCACCACGAGCAGCTATTCCAGGATTACTCTTGCAAGACCCATCAGTATTAACCGAAACCATACCTCTTTAATAGGGCGCCAAAAAAATCTATCTCCCAACCTTCTGGACAGTAACAGAAGCTGGAACTCTAACGCGATCAACTAAATAATTTAACCTAAATAAACTCTTAACTCCAACATTAATTTACAATCAACATCAACTCAAAATCAATAATTATTTTATAAAATAACATAATTATCAACTCAAATTCTTAATTTAATTTAAAAATCTCTAACTCTAAACCCTAACATTTTTTAAATTAAATTAACACATATTAATATAAATTACATCAAATCAATAAATGTTGAATATACCTCTAAGTGAATTATAGGTTTTCTTCTTAATTTGCTAGCTGTAATTTTAGGTTACATCCCCTTCTAAAAAAACAATTAATTTTTAAATCAATAGTTTAAATTCAAATATTATGGTTTGTTATGATTTTAATAATTTGAGATAATTTCAATTCGGTAAATGTATTAGTCTGCAGCTCATATGAACATATTGAGCTGACAGAAGGCAACAGACCAGTTATATATAAATCCTGTCTGTTTTTATGATTTAAAAACGTTTTTTTTTTTAAAAAAATTCAAATTAATATCTTTTAAATATTTTTAAATTATTTTAATGCACTAATATTAAAAATAATTTTTAAAAAATAAAAAAATATATATTATTTTAATACATTTAAAAATTAAAAACATTTAAAAAAATAATCAGAACATGACTCTCCATCTAATCACACTCTTGTAGTATAAGGAATCGGCACCTTAATTTGGGCTGTATGAAAGGCAACAATATTGCAAGGAAAACGGGCTCGTGAGTCTTGTACGACGCGCCTCACTCGAGTCGTGCAGGGAATGGAGGGTGTAGGAGTTGGTGTATTTTCTAGGGATTCCCGCCCTAACGTCATGGCAATCTAGCATCAAGATTCCATTAGGGCACTAACAGTCAAACATGGGTGACGTTGTGGGTCCCGGTTTCTGGCATGAAAGTGACTTGAAGGAGCTTGGAATCACAGCAGCTTTTTAGTCAGTCTCTTTCCTACTCGAAATTTCAAAGAAAAATGGAAAGGGACTCATGTCCTCTCCGGCCCACTTGTTTAACAACTTGTCAATCGGCTACCATCTTTGTTTTTTAAATATATTATTATTATTTTAAATTAATTTATTTTTAGTATTTTTAAGTTATTTTGATATACTATTTTAAAAATAATTTTAAAAAAATAAAATAAATATTATTTTAATATATTTCTAAATAAAAAATATTTAAAAAAATATCCTCTTTTCATAGAAAAGATTGATTGATCGTTTACCAAAACCTGTTATTAATCAATTTTCTATTTGCTTAATCATCAACGTCTATCGAGAACATATTTGCCATAATATATGCTTTTAGTTCAAGCATCACTGTCAATGGAAAAAATCTACTTCGATAGGTTAGGGTTGTTCTTTCACTAGAAGAGAATGCTAGTCAGCTGATCAGAAATTAGAGGCGACAGACATTAATGTATGAATTTGTAAACGCGGTGATTATATTCTTAAAAATTTTGAATTTATTTTTATTTAAAATAAAAAAAATTATATTTTGAGATCGTTTTAATGTGTAGATATCAAAAATAATTTTAAAAAAATAAAAAATTTTATTTTGATGTATTTCTAAACAAAAAATATTTTAAACCGCCACCACCATCACCACCATTCTAAAATATTTTATTTGATTATAGAAAGGATTATATATATATATAACTTTGAAACGAGTGAGTTTTTTTTTTAATGTTCAAAACTACATTGTTTATCCTCTTAGATACTATTTTGGATAGACTATATAAAATTTTATATTTTTTTAATTTTATTCTAGAATATTTTTTTAACAATTTAGTTCTAATTAAATACCAATTGATTTTGATTTATTATGAAAAGATGAGATTAAAAGAGAATGAATAGAAATGAAAAAAGCACCAAACATGGGTGGCATGCCACAATTTTCATAAAAGATGTACTTTGGTCTTTAAACTTTAAAAATCATGAAAATTATATAATTGCAGCACCTCAATATTTTTTCTAATTCAATTTTGGTACAAAAAATCATTTTTGTTATTTTTTAGTCCATATTTGAGAAGAGAGAGAGAGAGATTCCCAAATTTCAGCA
>Ga0307515_10018823_pt1 | contig 12467 bp, 4 predicted proteins | sample 17_EM_MG_FD_194513 | JGI IMG/M metagenome (GOLD analysis project Ga0307515, IMG submission 194513) | Populus trichocarpa ectomycorrhiza microbial communities from riparian zone in the Pacific Northwest, United States - 17_EM | ecosystem: Host-associated > Plants > Roots > Unclassified | place... | reverse complement strand
AATTTCTCTACTTTTTCTTACCCCTCCCTGCCGAAACAAAGAACATCTCGTAAACAGGGATTGGAGATAAAGCCCAGGATAGATGAGCATCAGCAAACTGCCAGGAGTAATATAATTATTATTTTTTATTTCTTGAAAAAAATCAATAGTAATAATATTAGGGTAATTCAATCTTTTCACATGGCTCATCATATATTATAAGATTGATAGACGGCAGAAATATCTTTTTCTATCCTTCTCAAAAATATCAATATTCAATTTGATCTTTTCACATGGCTCGTTATTATAAGATTGATAGAGGGTAAATATATATATATTTTTAAGCACAATGAAATTATTAAGCTGCTCTTAAAAGCTAAAATTAAAATAAATAAAAAACAGCATAAAAAAACCTTTTTATCTTTCTATTTTTTTAAAAAACTGTAGAATAATTAATTTATCTTTAAAATAAAAAAAAATAAAAACTTGCATCTATGTACTTTTTAAAATCTTTTTAACCTAGTTTTTTTTGTATTATTATCAAGTTGAGTGAGGACAATTTAATTTTTTAATAAACACAAAATATTATTTAAATAAAAAATTGGTTTGCGTGTGAGAGGTAAATGCGGCATCTCCTAGCGAATAAAAATCCCTTTTTGCCATGTCGTTGGAATCATCACAGTATCTTCTTCCTGATGGGACGAAGCGTGGTAGTGGTGGTTGAATGGTTTGTCGCCAATGACTTTCCCCATCTTTTTTCTCTCTCCTCCTCTTAAAATTTGTGTTGGCCATTCAAGATTTCAAAGTTATCCTTTTATTTACTGATACTTCAACTCTGGTCCTTATTCCTTTTTATTTTTAATTTTTGTTCTTGTCCCTTTGTTAAAATTTTGATTTGTTTTTAAATTTTTTCTTCAATCTCAATTTGTCATAGTTATTTTTTCTAATTAGATTCTCATTCTTTTGACTTCTTTTTTGTTATTTTGTTAAATTAATTTTTCTTTTCAATTTCACCATTCAATCAAAATTTGAAGTTGTCCTCTAAATTATTGTCTATTTCAATTTTGATCATCATTCTCTTAATCACTACCTTTTATTTTGGATCTTTTTGTATAATTGATTTTAAAAAAAAAAATTTATAATTCAACATTTGATTGGTTGAGAATTGAGCTTCTTGGATTTTCTAAATAGGATGCTTCCAGATTAATTACTCGAGTCACATGTTTAAAAAGTTTATGCGGGTTGACATCACAATTTTTTATTTAACTTATTTTCTTTTCCAATTTCATCATTAATCATTGTTTTTTTAAAAAAAAAAATTACTTTGTGGTTTTCTTTGTTTTCTTTTCTGTCAGGTTATCCCAATCTCTTGACCTGGATCACGGGTTAACCTACTTATACCTGCATGTTTATATGATATTATACATATATATGTTCTATCATTGGTAATGTATCTTTGTAAACAAAGCAAAAACCATCTTCAATCAAAATTATTTTTTCATCAATAATTACAAAAGCTAATAGGAATATCTCATTATTTGCATCGAAAGCAACTATAATCAATAATTTTCTATCATACCGCTTATACAAATGTGTGCCATCAACATTGATAAGTGGTATACATTACTCGAAACCTTTAATTCAAGGTCTAAATGACAAAAAAAAACTCTTTAAAAAATCATTGTACTATCATCAAGATTTCTTTTATGTGTCCAATCAATAACTATTTCAGGATTTGATTCATTTATTGCCAACAACAACCTAGGTAATGTTTTAAAAGACTCTTCATGTTAACCAAAAAGATGCTCAAGCACCTTTTGTTTTGCAACTCATGTTTTATCATATGATATTTTGTACTTGTAATGCAATTTTATTTCATCATGTATGCTTGCAACCTTCATTGAAAGATATTCATAACAAAGGTTGATATAGTATTAGCAATAAAATTTGCATAAAGCTGATGATGGTTTTTTTGGACAAAAGTCGAAACACATATGTATGACCCTTTTAAGTTTGCTATCTCAAATGAATTTGATCTTTTATGATATCCCTCATGCAAATACACTTACATTCAGGTGTTTGCACATATTGTAATTGAACAAATGTAGAATTCGAATCAGACTCTTGGATTTAGTATTCAATTGAATGTGCAATGTGTCACCGTTGAACTGTATTAACCAATTCATTTTTACTACTAAATGTTTATCCAACCTGCAAATCAGACCCTTCTGGCATACATCTATGACTAAGTATCCAATCATGAGAAATAACAAAACTAAACCTAAAAGCATCTACAAATTCAGGACATGAGATATCATTTCATCATCAATATCATCATCATCAACATCACCATCAACATTTACTGTCATATTTGGGTTTAATGTCTCATCATATTTATTGTCACTGGGCTTAGAATAGTCAAATCGATGTTGATCAGCAAATGAATTGTCAAATATTGTATCATTTATTGTTTGCAGCAAATTATCCGACAACAAACTATTTTTTCCTTTACTAACTAACTTTGAAAGACCATAAGAAGTTGGAACAAACACATTTTTTGTTCAACTACTCACATACAATATAATCATGTTCAAACCATTTTGGATTAAAGAATCATTCATGGTCTTAAAACTACCATAACACATAACTAGAACAAGAAAATACTGGTGTTCACGAATTCAACACCTCCAGGTTATTTCAACATCGATATCATTATAATTCCACGCAAGTCCATGAGAAATAATTTCTTTCATTTCTGCATATGACATGCCTGAATTACCATTTAACAACAAATTACTCTCGCCATTGTATGTGATATTATTGTTTACATTAGGAACAATAGTGCCACCGTAATGACATAACATAAATATGTTATAAGACATTATGTAAGAAAAAACAAATCGGATTCTGGTCAACTAGACATAATTTTAACTAAATTGCATTACCCCTATCCAAATTGACAAAATTCATAGTAGATTCAATCAAACTACCAAAATTTAACATAAAAGCAAACTTGACCAAAATTAAACATAATTTATGATATCAAATCTAATTGATATTTTCATGCTCAATTGTATTAAATCAAATCCAAATTCATAGCAAATTAAAATAATTCAAAAACAAATACCAAATTTATCAACTTAGTAACAATTCAATGCAACATGTAATTCATCATAATTATATTGCATTTATGCTCTATTGCACGAAATCATCAAGCATAAATAATTACATTATTAGTTGATTCAAACAATCCACATAAAATTTCTCATTCGACAACTTATCCAAAATTAAACGCAACACATAATTAATTAAAATAATTAATTTAACTTATTTTCATGTTCACATATATCAAATCAACCTTAATTGATGGTATTTATAACTAATTTATCATTAATTCAATAAACCCTAAATTCAACCCAAACCCTAAAGTCAATCTAAACAATTATTCATTTCAATTAAACCAAACACAAATTCATAGCAATATAGTATACTTACTTTGCTTGTAGAACTAGAAAAAGAGTTGAGACAATGGTGGCAACAACAATGGATTTTGATAAAAAAAAAATATTATGAGTTTTTTTATTTGGAGAGACATTTAAATTTTACGATAGGTTACATTTCAGAATGTGATATATTTAAATATTATTTTTAAAAGTATGACAATTATCTTATCATATTTAAAAATAATAATATTTAATAAAAATCATAACAAGAAAAAAGTACTATTTCATAATTTTTTTTAAAAGAATATGTTATTCTAGCAAAACAACAAGGGCAACGTTGGACTTTGCATCCTCCTCCAATCCAACCACGCGGATATTTTCTTTCTACCTAGAAAATTCCACAAAAAGGATTCTTTAAATAATCTTGAATAGGCCTGCAAAACAGCCACAAAAGTAACACGTGTCATCTTTTCTTAGATAAATTATTTGACCTTTGGGATCGGTTAAGGACCGACATCTAGTGTTTTTCTGACTTTGAACATTTTCTGCTGTCCCTAACAATTACACAAAGTCTCCGTGTTGCTGTAAAAATCGGCTACAAAGATTCCGCTCTGTTGTACACACGTGTCAGATCATGATTCGTCTGTTTAACTGGTCCGAGCCTCCGTGTGTGACTGTCTCACAGAATCTCACACGCAATCCCATCAGATTCTACTCGCGACGTTTTTTTATCATCAGCAAGGAGGAAACGGTAACCTTAGGATTAGTATATAAATAAATACAATTATAATCACATTTTCTTTGTTTCTAATATTATAACCCAATATTTAATTGGCTGGTCTTTCTTTTGGGTGTTATAAATTCTTAGCTTCAACGATCTTAGATTGCTTTCATTTCTCGGACCTTGTCTCTGTTTCTTGGGGTGTGTTTTCCTACATCACTTTTTTCTCTTTTTTTTGTTGGGAATTGCTTGGCTTTTGTGTTTCTTGAAGGTTTTGTTTAAGTTCTTGTTTTTGTTTTTAATGGTTTGTTTTGGACTGTGATTGATTATCTATAAGTTAAAAGGACTGGAGTTGATTCCAATTATCATACTTTCTTGCAGCTAAAACTTTGTCACAACAAGCTTTTTCCTACAAAGATGGTGATGAAAACAAATGGATTCGTCGACGGTAGTTTACCTGATGAGCTGAAGAAAGTCCTTCGATCAGTAGGATCGGAGTGGGGAGATGTGGTTGATGACATGGAATCATTGCAGGTGATACCTTTGAAGGGGGCTATGACTAATGAGGTTTTCCAGATAAACTGGCCTACAAAGTGTGGTAATCTTGATCGAAAATTAGTGGTTCGGATTTATGGTGAAGGTGTTGAAGCTTTTTTCAACAGGGATGATGAGATTAGGACTTTTGAGTGCATGTCAAAGCATGGACAAGGTCCTAGGCTTCTTGGCCGGTTTGCTGATGGAAGGGTTGAAGAGTTCATTCATGCTAGAGTAAGCGAAATTTGAACCTCTTCCTTAAGTTAATGGTGATTTTGAAGTTTAATTATATCCACCATTTTATTACCAGTTGACAAATATAAAGTATCTCCTTCATAATCTTACATGTTCAAGTTTGTTGAAGTATATTTCTGCTCCCATTATGTTGGGACTAAATCAGAGGACACAAATTGAGTTAAAGAGCCCCAGGGCTGTGGAATATTGACCTTCTTTCGCAAAAGTAAACAGTTGGATTAGAAGTTAAAACCAGGCGCTTATGTGTGTACAGTTCTGTTGGTGCATAGTTTTTTCATCTTGCATGAATTTGGGGATTTTCCCTTTTTTTACTTGTACTTTTTGCAGCAAACATTTCACATTTCCAGGATGGGATCAGAGTCAAATGGATACTGCTGCAGCAGTATTTATTGTAGCTCGATTGAATTCGGGAGCTATAGCTATGTGTTACTGGGTTTAATAAAAACAAACTCTGTCAGTTGACAAGCAAATTGAATAATTGGTTTTTACATAATGATTTGTGAAAAGCTTATCTTTAGCTTGATAGATTGAACCATGGCTAGGAATCTCGCATTGACCTCTTTAGATCAGATTTTATCCGAGGAAACCAGCGCTGAGGGAGAAGGTATCAGTACTTGTTATGAATCAACTAATCTTCTCTTTCATTTTCCTCCTTTTCTTGGGTGGATGTCCAGACACTATCAGCTGCTGATCTTCGTGACCATGAAATATCTGCTCTGGTGGCTGCGAAGATGAGAGAGTTCCACAATCTTGAGATGCCCGGTCCTAGGACTGTACTCCTCTGGAACAGGATGAGGTATTGATATGATAATGAAGTTAAAGGTCTTTCTTTTATCATTGAAAATATTCTGATGCCTTTCTTCTGATCTTCCTAGGGACTGGCTGGTTGAAGCCAAAAGCATGTGCTCTGCCAAATGTGTGAAAGAATTTCGTTTGGATAGTCTAGAAGATGAGATCAGTATGCTAGAGAAGGAGCTGTCACATGACTATCTAGATATTGGGTTTTGTCACAATGACCTGCAGTATGGCAACATAATGCTCGATGAAGAGACAAGATCAATCACCTTAATCGTAAGTTTCCTTGTTTTGTTAACTATACTATATAACTATATACAAGATCATTGCTTTTGGAGCTCAATGGCATGATATATCCCAATTCCATGAAAACATACAGTGGTAACATCTGGTTTAGTTTGAAATTCTTATAGCAAGAAACTGCAAATGATGTTTGCATGGTGACAGTGCATTCTACTGTTATCTAATCGCAGCAGAAGTTTTAACTGCACAAATGATATAAAAGGAAAAATAAATAAAAAATAAGAAGTGGGCAGGTCCGCCTTTTTTTGAGGTATTACTTGTCTTCCTTCAATGATATCTAATGATATTCACAAGGCTGTTTTCTATTTGCATGGCTGAATTCTTCTATGTTAACATACAGTTTTGTCGTTGCATTTCAAGTTATGAACTTGAAAATAGTAGCCATCCAATCCCTTAATTAAAAATGCACTTCGTAATTTGTTTAGGATTTCCAGTTGCCAAACTTCAACCGGATTTTCATAAAGTGCCCTGTTCATCCCTTTTTACACTTGCATTCTATCAATACCTTGAAGCATTCTATGCTATTCTGTATATGCCTTGTTTGTTAGGGTTATTCTCTGCTCAGTATCGTGATTAATGAACTGCAATTGTAAGAAAATATGCCTAGGACTAACTTTGTTGATAAAAGGCATTCCTTTCCTTATAAATCGCTCGTTCATTTATAGGATTACGAGTATGCAAGTTTCAATCCTGTTGCGTATGACCTTGCAAATCACTTCTGCGAAATGGTAGCGAATTATCATTCTGGAACGCCACATATCTTGGACTATAATAAATACCCAGGTGTGCAACTTGTCGAATTTATTTTTATCCTTCAATTCTGCTGTCTCCATATTTTACCCTTTCTCCATTTCAATGTTTTGTGATCTAGATTATACTTTATCCCCCTGGACTAATTAGTTTGCTTTCCTTTATTGCATCTGCAAACAGGACTTGAGGAGCGCCGCAGATTTGTTGACACATATCTAAGTTCTGAAGGTTAGTTTATAGATTTCTTGTGCATTTAAATTGAAGTTTATGAGACAAGAAGTTCAACTGTTAAGTGTATGATTGAACTATATATTGTTGAGAACATGAATGTAAAGAGAAAAACAAAAAGAACACGAACTGTGTTTTCTTCTAGTCTTAGGTTTGCAAAAGCTTACTGCTGATGTTAATGGCGCTTTGACCATGGGTATTCCATTTTGACCTTGACACAATAAATTATCGATCGGTAATGGAATGGAACAGGTCAGGTCTACACTGATGTCATCAAGACGTGCCATTAATAGACATGCTTGACTACCTCTGGTAATGTGACTTTTAGATCAACAATGCTCATTCAAACACGGAAGTTCAATTTTCCTGTACGCCTAGGTGTCTTTGGACTTGTGACTAGATAAGATATGTTGAAAAATGGAGCTCAATGACTTTGGTAGCAACATGACTAGTAAAATTCGTCATTTTGTTGGGTCTCTTTTTATGAAATACTACTGAGTAATTGAATTATAAGGAGAAAGAACAATGCTGCTGTCTTCATGTTTTATGGTGTTGCAAATTATACGAGAATTCTCATTTTATTTTACATGGAAAATTCCTGTTATCCATACAGGGAAGCAGCCCATTGAAGATGAAGCGGTGCTACTACTTCATGAGGTGGAAAGGTACACTCTGGCCAGCCATCTCTTTTGGGGATTATGGGGAATAATCTCGGTAAGCATTCAGCATCCTGCTTTATCCTTGTTCTTCACAATTGCATGCGTGAGTGATTTCATGTAACGTGTTTCTACTGGTTGCAGGGGTATGTAAACAAAATAGACTTCGACTATATGGAGTATGCTAGGCAAAGGTTTCGGCAGTATTGGCTGAGAAAGAAAAGACTCCTGGGATCCGCCGATAACTATGTAAATGGACATGTAGCGTACGGTACGGGATCGGGGTAATTCCTTGGTCAAATCTAAGTAGGAATGCAGCACTGGGGCTGTTTTGTGTAGGGCACAGGCTGATCCACATCTTCTGTAATTGTGTCATGGTATATGCTTGACTAGATGTTATTTTTCAAACAAAAGGAGTAATTCTATAGCAAAATGATTTCGTTATCCATATAAAAAGATGCAAATAGATTAACATGTTGCAATTATAAAAACAGAAAATACACCGAGACATCGGAACCACCATAGCAATTAGCTGTGAATACACGAGCAGAATTACTTAAACCACCACTCCAACTGAAGCTATCATCACTTTCAAATTTAACTTTAAACAAAAAATCTAAAAACAAAAGTTCATTATAAGCATTGACCGGTGCATTTAATTCAAGAAGAAAGTCTGGACATGGAACGAAGATCCTCGACAATGTTGTTTATCAATGAATGAGAGCCTCTAGTAGCAGAAAACATCAGGTGCTTGGGAGCTTCAGCTCTATCGAAATAAAAAGCACCTGGTGTCAGCTTTTCTTTGGGTTGTAAAGCCAACCAAATAACAGTGTCTGCCCCTTCCTCGCTTGTTCTTAGCTTTCCTGATAATCTGGAATACGTACAATTCAAAGTAAGAATACATGTGCAGGTGAGTGGAATAAATTGGAGTTATTGCAATCATAATAAACAGAAAAGTTTCTTACGATTTATTGAAATCAGGTAAACTTTTAGCAACTCCTGGTGTCTCAGCCCAACCCGGGTGCATTGAATAGAACGAGATCCCTTTGTCCTTGTACATTTCAGCCCAGTTCTCAGTCAATGCCACCTAACAAAGAAAGGCAGTTATCATGAAGAAAATCATCATTTAATTTTCAGAGTGGTATATAAACGATTGCATGCACACCCTTATTCAATGCAGCCTAAATTTCTTCTAAAAACGTAGGGCAGAAAGAAGGCATGAACCAATATAAGCCCATGCATTAAATGAAACAAATGAGAATATTGAGTTGGAAGTACAAAAGTTGAGGGAAAACAGAAATTGATAGAACTGGAAATTTTTCTATCCGCACCACCATCTGGTTTATATGGATTTTCAATACATGTTACCCGAGTCAACACGATTCAATTCAGTTAATGCATCACCATCTTTCATGCATTTTCGCACCATGAGTTGATAGCAAAATATATCATCACAATGAACAGGATGAAATCAATTTCTAACCCTATATTTGGAAACCAGTTTAAAAAAAATATATCAAAAAGCAACAAAAGAATAGAATATGTGCGTCAAGAATGCAGGAGAGCATAAAACAAGAATCAGAGCTAAAATATAAATCCAAAACATTCTATCCTTTTCACCATATAAATGAAACCAACTCAGCTGAAGGAGGGAAAGCAAGTGCAAGGTGATATCCACAAAATCACAACATCCAAGCAATTTATGACTGAAGAAGATATGTAAGCTCTAGCATGCAAAAATAGCAAACCTGAACTCGCTTGTTTCGAGCATACTGTTCAACACCGTTGAATTTTCCTTTGCTAAACTGCATTGAGAAAAATTAGTTGTGAGTTCCATAAGTATCCAGCTGTAAAAATGACAGTAAAGAATTTCACAACAAAAGTTACCTGTAGATCTGTGGTCAAGGGAGCTGTGTACATTCCACCAGAGGAAACTGTGATGACTCGAGCATCAGGTGCAGCATTCTCCAACAAAGGCAACATCAATTCAGTCATGGAATAAGTGCCCAGCACATTCACAGCAAAATTCTGTTCAAATCTGCAGAAAAAGAGAATTAAAGCAGTGAATTAATTTCTCTATATGGGAAACAATGAGACTTCAATGTGTTAAAAATTTGGCTTTTGATGTAAAATATCAATAAGTGACAATTCACCCTTCAGATGTGGTAATTTGTTCATTCTCAAGAAAACCAGCATTGTTAACCTAAAGGCAGAAAAGTATACCCACGTCAGATTTCCATCAATTCATAGGAAGTTACAAAAAAATCAGTCTAAATAATTCCAAACTAAGTTCCATAAGATTGTCACATGACCAGAATCAAAAAAATGAACCACATAATTTTCTTCAATGGATTTGCAAAATATAGTTTCAGAATCATGAAAGTAAGAAGCATGTTCCATAACCACAATACGTACAGCCAGTCAGCCAGCTAGTTACAGACCTTGTACACCATAGAAATGCAAATATAACACTCTCTTTCATAGGGATTGTGTCAAAAGATGTATAACTTTACCAAAACATGAACTGGCACATTCTTTGAAGAAAACCTGGATGCGAAAGACTTGATGTCACTGACAGATGAAAGATCACAAACCTGCAAGAGTTAAAAGTAGCAAGGCATTTAACATCAGAACAAAGTTCTTAAAAATTGTTATCCATGCACCATGTTAACAACCATAAATACAATACAATTCCCACTTTTTTTTAATTCACCAAAAGCTTTCAAATAGAAGTTCTTGAGCATAGAGAGATTCACTAACAGTTAAAAAGGAACAAAATCATATACTGCCGGAGTGGTCAGCATCGTACCTCCAAATGGACCTTTTGGTTTCCTGTTGTAGATTGAATTTGAGAAAGAGCAGCCTCCCCTCTCTCCTTGCTACGACATATCATATACACTGTTGCCCCACTGAATAACATTATTGACAAAATATACAGCTATGATAAATATTTAATTTCAAGAAAGTTTTTAAAGATCTTAAATTCAAGAAGAAAAGAAAGCACTATATATGATATGAAGTAAAGAGGAAAAAAGGATGATAACCGTGAGGCAAGACCCTCGGCAGTTGCATAACCAATGCCAGAATTAGCCCCTGTTACTACACAATTCTTCCCATCAATCCTCGCCTGCGTATCTTCCGGGTTGAATTTCTTGGAGTGTTCCCTGTAAATAATCATGGGAAATTCGTATTATTCAAGAACGAAAAGAAAACATGGACAACACGACGTCAGAGATAAAACAGAGGCCAAGAAGAAAAAAGAGATAACAAAAACATGGAAGTTTACTTACATGAAAGCGGATTTGGTGAAATTGAGGTACCCATAAACACCAAATGCAGTAGCTCTCCATGTCTATTACCAAAGGACAGACACAATAATTCCACTTTAGTTATAAAAAAAAAAAAAAAGACAGGAAAAGAGGACAGAAATAAAAGAGAGAGTGAGGGATTGAAGGGGTACCTTGAGAAGGAACATCAAGAGTGATCTAACAGAATGGACGTGGATTTCGAAATGCAGTGTTGCGATTACCATATAATATATGCTCGGTTTGTCATTCGTGTACTCTTCAAAGTTCGAACTCCTTTTTTTTCTTTTTTGGTTTAATGAAGTTTTTCAATTCTTGAAATTTCTCGATTGGATGATTCCTAATGGATTTCTCTTTATATTTGGGTATATCAACAAATTAAATGTTTGGTTGTTTATCATTATTTTTTAAAGTGTTTTTTATTAATAAATATATTAAAATAATATCTTTTAAATTTTTTTAATATCAAATAATTCAAAAATGAATTTAAAAAACAATTAATTTTTATATAAAATAAATAAAACACATTTTGTCCGACGCTATTAGTATGCTGCCAATCCTGATAAACATTTTTCTACTATTCCAAGATCCAAACACTCATCTACTGGTCAAACATCTTATTATTCAATTTAGTACATAATTAATCACAATCAAAGAGTTAAGATACTTGGTTGGGAAAAAAAAGAGGTTGGGATACAAATTAAAGAAAATCCATACGCTTGTGTAAAATTGCGCCACGTAGTGGAGAAGCCGACCACAAGTTTAATGATAAGAAGATGATTAAGAGGAAGTTTGTTTTTTGTATTTTAAAGAATTCAAAAAAAAATTAATTTTTTTTAATAAAAGTAAGTTTGTTTTTGTATTTAAAAAAATATTTTATTTTTTTTATTTTTTTTTGTTTCAAAATAATTTTTTTAGTGTTTTTATATTATTGTCCTAATATTAAAAATAAAAAATATTATATATTTTCAAAAAAAATTATCAAACTAAGATAATTAATTCCAGTACACAGAGAATAGAGCAAAGCACAGTCAAATCAGCCAACTTGCTATGGCTTGGTGTGAAGAAATTTCTCTACGTAGGAGAGAGCAACATGCTCACAACAAGGATACGCTCTTCATTCTTCAGTTTAACCAAGGTAAAGTAGTAAACACACGTATACATAGCAGCAGCAACTGGCAAAAACATTAACTGTTCTTTTTTTTACAACATTAAAAACCTTCATAAACCCCGTGGATTGATCTCTGATACATATAACATACATCATGGCACATGTATACGCCACCGCGCATTCTAACTAATCTTACAGTTAAAGACTCCTATGTTTTCTCTGAAGAAAAAAAAGACCCCTACTATGAACACATTAACACAGGAAGCTCAATGCACAGTATCATGCAAAAAATAACAAAATCAATGAATGAATCTAAGGTAGGGTAGTAATAGCATAGTTGTCAGGATGCCACTCTCAGCCTTCATAACAGGGTAGTCCTCCTCAACG
>Ga0307515_10018822_pt1 | contig 12467 bp, 20 predicted proteins | sample 17_EM_MG_FD_194513 | JGI IMG/M metagenome (GOLD analysis project Ga0307515, IMG submission 194513) | Populus trichocarpa ectomycorrhiza microbial communities from riparian zone in the Pacific Northwest, United States - 17_EM | ecosystem: Host-associated > Plants > Roots > Unclassified | place... | reverse complement strand
GGGGGAAGAGCTGATAAAGATGTGGATCTGTTTGGTATTGATTTGACGCAAGAACCTACTTTATTATTATTATTATTATTATTATTGATTCATAAGATTTACTCCAAAGCTCCACGCCTTTGCTTAGCAGACAAATTTGGGGCTGCTAATAAAATCCGCAATCACAAATGGAAGGAAAAGCAGCTTGATTAACCTAAAATACCCTTCCCCTCTAGCGTTGACCGTTGATATTGATATTGATGTGGCAAAGATGGAGTGGTTGTTGAGTGCAGAACAGAAACTCATTAGCACTGGAGGGAGCCACCAAATCAACCAAAAACTTTCAGGTCACCAAAACAGTCGAAGAGGGGCCTACTGCAACTGTATATCCGGTGAGAGAGATAGAAAGAGAGAAAGGACACACACAACTCTCACAGGAATCTATTCCATAAAAGAAAAGGATAACATGTCCATAGTCTAGAATCCCAAAACTCTCCTCCTTTTTTCTCAAGAACCAAACACCATTTTTAGCCTAACGGCCTGTCTCTGTCTCCCCTCTCTGGTTTTTCTACTTTGGAGTTGTTTCCACTCTGCAGTCTAGAGGTATTAATTATATAACGTTTACAAATATTTTCTCGTTAAATTCGTCCTTTCTTTTTTGCATTAACTGTTTATCTTTATTTATCAAAACTTTGCGAATCTCATGATGTTCTAGATGGATAGATAGATATAGAGTAAAAAATGCATGGTTTTAAGCTCCTTGATAGATTCAAGAGCACCCAAGTCCATGCTTTAAGCCCCCAAGATAGTAACCCCTGTTCAAGAGGCAAACTTTCGAAATGTAAATTTACAAACACTGGCTCAGTAGCTCAAGCTTTGCTCCCTTGTGGACTCCCAACAACTGAGCTCCTTGAACCTTCTATAGACTCTTACTTGAAACCTATAGACTATGTGGAATCTTTAGCTGAAATTTATAGACGCCTAAATACCTGCTCGCAAACCGATAAATCATTATTATGCATCGAGCAGTTTTCGATTTTGCGAGGATTAGGTGATCCTAAGTTGCTTAGAAGGTGCCTTTGCGCAGCAAGGCAATATGCTATTGATGTGCACTCAAAGGTAGTGCTTTCTGCCTGGTTAAGGTTTGAGAGGAGAGAAGACGAGTTCATTGGTGTGTCATCAAAGGATTGTAGTGGGTACATCCTTGAATGTCCTATGGCTGCTTTGGTTTCTGGATGCGATCCCAATTCGATTTATGATCATTGCCAATGCGGTCAAGATAATCTTGAGGCGGTTGATAATCAAATATTGATGGGAAATGAAGGCTCCAGTTTGGAGGAGGATAGTGATGTTTCATTTTGCATTGGTGATGAGTTGGTTCATTGTGTTAGATTCAAAATTGCTTCTCTTTCGAGCCCATTTAAGGCAATGCTATATGGTAGCTTTGTCGAGTCAAGAAGAGATAAGATTGATTTTTCAAAGATTGGGATATCTGTCAAGGGGATGAGAGCTGTGCAAGTGTACAGTAGGACTGGGAGAGTTGATTTATTTTGCCCTGAGATTGTTTTGGAGTTGCTTTCTTTTGCAAACAGGTTTTGTTGTGAGGAGTTGAAGTGTGCTTGTGATGCTCATTTGGCTTCATTGGTCTGTGGGACTGAGGATGCGTTGATTCTTATCGATCATGGCTTGGAGGAAAGGGCAAATCTTCTCGTAGCCTCTTGTTTGCAGGTGTTTCTAAGAGAGCTCCCAAATTCTTTGTATAACCACAAAGTGATGAGTGTTTTTTGTAATTCAGAGGCAAGGGAGAGATTGGCCATGCTGGGGCATGCTTCCTTCTTGCTCTATTATTTCCTGAGCCAGGTTGCCATGGAGGAGAATGTGGCATCAAACGCAGCAGTGATGTTATTGGAGGGGTTGGAAGAGTTTGCAACAGAAAAGTGGCAGAAGGCACTTGCTTTGCATCAACTGGGTTGCGTAATGCTCGAGAGAAAAGAGTACAAGGGTGCCCAATTCTATTTTGAGGCAGCTGTCGAGGCAGGTCACGTTTATTCATTAGCAGGTGTTGCAAGGACCAAGTACAAACAAGGGCAACAATATTCGGCATTTAGGTTGATGAACTCTCTTATTTTCAAGCATAAACCAGTTGGGTGGATGTACCAAGAGCGATCTCTGTATGGTGTTGGACAGGAGAAGATAATGGATATGAATACTGCAACTGAACTGGATCCAACCCTTTCATTTCCATACAAATTCAGAGCTGTTATGAAGGTGGAAGAGAAGCAGATTAGAGCAGCTATCACAGAGATTGATAAAATTATCGGCTTCAAGCTCTCACCTGATTGTCTTGAGTTGAGAGCGTGGTTCTTCATTGCTCTTGAGGATTTTGAAAGTGCTTTGAGAGATATTCGAGCACTGCTAACCTTGGAACCAAAGTACATGATGTTTCATGGGAGGGTGAGTGGAGATCACTTGGTTGAGCTTCTCAGCCATCGCATTCGGCTATGGAGTCTGGCCGACTGCTGGATGCAACTTTATGAACGATGGTCTTCTGTCGATGACATTGGCTCTCTGGCTGTCTTACATCAGATGCTGTCAAATGATCCTGCAAAGAGCCTACTGTGGTTTCGGCAATCTTTGCTTCTTTTGCGGTAAGTTTTGTGATGGAACAATTTTTTATTTTGCTCATGCAGCTGTACTATTTATGCAGAATAATCATCAAGTTCGACTTCTAAATCGGTGTCTGCAATCTTTGGAAACCTGTCATCCCTTGGATGTTTTTGTGCAGCAATCTTGTTTATCTTTCCATCAAGATAATATACTAGTATCCAAGCCGAAAACACAATCCTTTCATACATGTTATCTTATAAACTCATCCAATTCACTCCACGAATGTTGTCAAAAATAAAGTGATCCTATATTTATTTTTTCTTAAACTGATATAATGATACTAAATCAGCTCATCATTTTTTTCTCCATGATCATACTTATGCACTTCTGAAACAAGGAAGGTGTTTTTCCTGTCCATGTATTATAACGAATTTGGTCTTGTCTTGTAGCTGTCTGGCCTTGTTATATTCAATAGCTTATATTCAATAGCATGAAATATACTGGATACCTCAATGCACCAGGTTAAATTGTCAGAAGGCTGCAATGCGCTGTTTGCGGTTGGCTAGAAACCATACCAGTTCTGTGCACGAAAGGCTGATATATGAAGGATGGCTTTTATTCGACTCTGGCCATCGTGAAGAAGCTCTCTCTAGGGCTGAGAAATCCATTTCGATCCAAAGGTCATTTGAAGCTTTCTTCCTTATGGCATATACATTAGCTGATACGAATCTGGATCCTGAATCTTCATCTACTGTCATCCAACTTCTGGAGGAAGCTCTTAGATGCCCTTCAGATGGTCTTAGGAAAGGACAAGTGAGTAGTGACTATATCAGTATGTTTCTCTTATGGCCATCTGTGCTCGATGTCCTTGTTTGATATGAGTGTCGGCATTTTGCAGGCATTGAATAATTTAGGAAGTATTTATGTGGATTGTGGTAAGCTGGATCAGGCTGCAGACTGCTACATGAATGCCCTTAACATCAAACATACAAGAGCCCATCAAGGTCTAGCGCGTGTCTATCATTTAAAAAATCAACGAAAAGCTGCATTTGATGAGATGACCAAGTTAATAGAGAAGGCACATAGTAGTGCATCAGCATATGAGAAACGATCAGAATACTGTGACCGTGAGAAGGCAAAAGATGACCTTAATATGGCAACACAACTGGATCCTCTAAGAACATACCCATACAGATACAGAGCAGCAGGTAATCATCACCACTCCGTTTTGGAAATTCTGCCTCCTTTCTATGCAACTCCTCAAAAGTTCTCACGGTTATTCCAATGTCATTCCATTGACTTCATCTTTCTTCCCTTTGCTTGAACACAATTATTACATGTAAAATCTATACTTCTACTGACATGAAGAATCTCTTATTCCCAGTGCTAATGGATGACCAAAAGGAAACTGAAGCTTTAGAAGAGCTTACTAAGGCCATAGCTTTCAAGCCTGAGTTGCAAATGCTCCATCTTCGAGCGGCATTTTATGAATCAATGGGAGACAAAACCTCTGCTCGTCAAGATTGTGAGGCAGCTCTCTGCCTGGACCAAAACCACACGGACACACTTAATCTGTACAATAGAACACAGGACCAAGCTACAAGAAGCATTTAAGTTACACCAATGTCATTGATGTAGAATGGGGACTTCAACAATAATCAAGGGGGACAGCCATGCCGATCATTTTTTTTATTATTGGAAATCATGGTCTATCAGGCATCCAGGGACAAATTCATCCCATCAATGAGAAGGACAGACCGCGTCAAGGAGCAATAATGAGCTCATTTGTACATATATGATATATCTTTATGGTATTGATGATGGATCTAGAAAAGCGTGTGCCAACGGCCCATGGACAATGTCACTAGCAGATAGTTATGTACAGCCATGGCCACATGATCAGTAAGCGGAATGGGATTGAGGCCGAAAGGGTTTTGCTGCAACTTCTTGCCATTGTTTCTCTAGAATGGTATAGGTTTCACAATTTGTATCTCGTTAGAAACGGGATTTTTTGGCCCCCTCTTGAGCTCGTCATGTACAAGAACAAAAGTCAGGAAGGAATTTAAATCTCTTTTGTTGTACATGTGTTTCTTTATATTACAGATAGAAAAGGTGATGGTATCGCGTTAACTACTCTTGTAGTCCTGCATTGCATTTCTCCAGCTGACCACTTTCTGGCCTCTGCTTTTGTTTTCACCTCATTTTTTCTCTTCTCTTGTATTTTCCCATGCTTACCTTGCATTTTGGCTGAGTGAGATCGTATGTAGTAACTAAAAGGAATTGGGTTCTGTTTTCATTGAGAGATCCTGGGGGCTGAGATTGCTCTAAGCTCCCCACCACCCCCTAACAAGAAACGCATAGTGTCATAAAGAAAGGGTGATAAGTGTTTGAAGAATACAGCAGTGGACTTTGACTCAAATCTTTTCATCCCGGAGTACTTGAAACTGGTAATATTAAAAAAACTGAGCATTTATTTATCTTGCAAGTATACTTCAGATACTTGAATTTTATACAGCCAGCTTTTGGCAGTGGCAAAAGAACAAAGCAATGGACAGACCAGAGGTCTCCCTTCCTCAGTTATATACAAACATCATACTCTACGTTACATTAGATACAAGCATTACCTACCCTATAAACAACTGCTTCTGAGAGATCAGCAAGAGAATCAGGGAAAATAATAGTTAAAGGAACATGAAAAGAACACTTAAATCCATATTTCAGACTTAAGTACTTCTCAACTTCCTTCTGTAGACATAATTTCAAGTTCAGCCCACCAAAGGGGTGATAATTTTGGTGTTGCTCCATCAGGTTCCATTGCTGTGATCTCTTTTAACTTAGAGGCAATCTCTTTCATCGTTGGTCTCTGTTTTGGATCAGGATGGATGCAATTTCTTATTACTTCGGACAGTTTCTCGAGCTCATTCTCTTGGAAAGATTTTAGAGTTGGATCCACTATTTCTTTTAAGGATCGCTCTCCTCTCAGATAGTCTGATGCCCAGTCGGCAAGAGAGCCATTGTCCACTGCATATGGGATCCTGCCAGTTATCATTTCAAACAAAATTACCCCAAAACTGTAAATATTGCCCTCTGGATCTGATGTTTGGGATTCTAAAAGCTCCATGGATGCTGATCCAATCTTTGCTGCTGTTGCATCATTCCCAAAACTGAAATCTGATATTTTAGCTGCATAGTCTTCAGTCAGATATATTGTCGATGACTGCAGGTGTTTATGGGCTATAGGTGGAGTTAGTTGATGCATGTAATCGAGGCAATATGCCATGCCCATTGCTATTCGTAATCTCATTCCCCAGTCCAAGTGTTCAGCTTCTTTTACTACAAGAAATCAAGAATTCAATAGTCATCTATACCATAAAACAGTTATATAGGTTCAGTCACTGCAATTTCAACGACTTATAAATGGTATGGTGCATTATGCGGTCTACTTAATGAAGTAGATCAGCTGCCTGTATAGAGCTGCAGAAAAATATAAGGATACGAATATGATTTGCAGTTCCTAAAGGGTACCAAATGGATAAGAACAATCCAATTCTTCTTTTGAGATGCATATTTCAGCTCTATGAAAGAAAAAAAAAAATCAACACTATTGTTCATAGATTGAACAAGAGCCGGTACTGATTTTTTCTTCACAGATATGATGAGCGCAGTCCTATAAAATGCCATATTAATTTGATGATCCAACAGAATGTAACTACAATCACTTGACCAATTCATATGGGAATGGAGCACGTATCAGAAAGGGCATTAAAAACATAATGTACTTACTATGCAGATGTTCAAAGAGAGTTCCATTTGGAGCATATTCAAAAACCATCATTCTTGTGAAAGGCTCATTTTCTTCACAAAATCCAATAAGGTTCACAAAATTCTTGTGGTTCATTTTTGACAATGTGTCAATCTGAAAAAATTAGCAAACGTAGCATTTAGGGGCGCCCAGATTAAATGGATGAAGCTTAACAAATTTCAATTTCAAGTACCTTCTTTCTGAATTGTGCTTCTAAATTCTTCAACCAGTCTTCATGAGATCTTACTGCAGTAGACATCACAGCAATTTCAACGCCACTTGATAGTGTCCCCTTGTATGCCGTGCCATCTGAAAAGGAGCCAATTATGTTACTGAAATCTTCACAAGCAGCTTCAAGTTCTGATCTCTTGAGTTTTGGCACACCTGAAAGACACATTACCAAAAGTGAGGAAAGGCAACATCGAATCAAAATCTATGCTTGTATATTAGTGGAAGCAATAGATGATAGAGCAGTTCTTAAGGAGCAATGTTAATCCAGAAATTTTATGCCTCTATGCTTGGAGGTTTCAGGTTGTTGTGTGTGTGCACACGGGTGTGCGGGCACACATGCGTGATCCATATGAAAAGGAAGATTGACCTGTTACAAATGCGTTTTGTAGCTGCCCACTTAGGCCTGTGGCCCAAGGTCTGACAGTGACTACCTTGCTGCTTCTGAAGAAGAAAATGCCAATGGCTGAAATCAAAGCGAACATAGAGCCAGCAATAACACCAGCAATGAGAGCAGTGTGATGTTTTGACTTTGATTGTCCCAAATGATTTGGACTTGGAGCAGGGACCATTGACATCCAATCACGCTGTGGTGGTACAATAAAGACACTAGGTGGATTTTCTGGAGCAGGTGAAGCTGGATTTGGTGCGATCATGGGTGAGGGGGAAGGGGGGAAAGGAAAAGTGGAGGAGTATTCTGCTGGAGAAAATGACGGAGACTCTGAAGGAGATGGTGATGGGGAAAATGATGGTGATGGTGATAAAAATGGTGAGTCTGAGGGTGCCAGTGATGGTGATAATTGAGATCCTTGAGGAAAAAAAGACGGTGAAGGCGATGCTTCAGAACCACTTTGATGTGCTTTATGACGATTGTTTGCTATGGGTGGATTTGGAGCAGCTGCCACCTGCAGCAGCATCCGATGAGCTATATTTCCAGAATGAACAATGTTCCTAACAAATAAAAGAGGTGCTGTCAGGAAGCTGGTGGGAAATTAGTTTAAGTTGAGAACTGAAAGTACTTAACCATGTTAGTATAACCCAATCAAGGAGTAGATTTCATGACAAAAATAGCTGACACCAGGCAAAATTTTAAGGCACGAAAAGTTGCTTCATGTTTTGCCTCACATACACCAGGAGGTCCTCTGTTTGCATTTGCAAATTTGGGGGATGGCAGAATAAATCAAAAGCTGAGTTTTAAATTATGATTGTGAGTTTATTTGATCTAGATTTTGTGGCCGTAGCATTCTCCTATGAGTTGCTTTTAGCTTTTTCTTCAAGTTATTATTTCCAAAGTCGTGAACCATAACCACCTCCCCTCTCACCAGTCACCCCCTACTCTCCAACTTCTTCTGCTTTGACATCTCTAAAGTGGCTGCACCAAAGATCAATTTGTAGGAATAACATTAATAGTACTTGCTTACCAAGTAAAATCTCTGCAGCAACAAGAAGCTCGTAACTGATTTTCATCTGCCTGAACTTCAGAAAGCACCATAAGCTCATTTAGTTCAGGAGATACGCTATCAAGAAACTTGTTATTGTCAAGCAAGCTGCAATAAGAATCAGAGATGATTTAGTCAAACCACCCAAGCTCAAGAGGAAAATACTGGAGAATATAATCAGCTACAATGAATTAACGTACAGGGTAGTCAGTGATAGATTATTTGCGAAGTTCGAAGGAAATGGTCCACTAAAGTTATTATATCCCAAGTCCAACGCCTCCAGCTCCTTCAATTCTCCAATCTCTCTAGGAATGTTTCCGTAGAAAGAATTGTTGCGTAGATTGCTGTATGGAAAATGTGAATTAGATAAACTCTGTAAAATGGTTTCCAAAATCAAATCCAGGCTGTGGTTTAAGCTTACATTGATTTTAAGTAAGCTAGCCTTCCAAGTTGAGGTGTCAGTGTTCCTCCAAGACACAGATTTGTCAGATGCCTACAAGTTGAACACTTATGACTTTAAGAAAATAGAAAAAATAAATAAAAACAAATCTTTTATTGCAACTAAAAAGATAAATAACGGAATGTTTGATACATGCTAGAAGATAGATAAACTACATGATTACATCAAATAATCATCGGATAAAACAGGTAACATATAACATATGAACAAGTGAAAAGGAAAAATAAAGATGACATGATAAAATAGCAAAAAGAAGGGGAAAAATGCTGGGATTGCTCCATGGAGGCCCACATTATTATGAACTATCTACTGTAGGGACATCACACATGCTGCATTAAATAGTTTGTCATCTGATCACTTCTAAGGGCTGCTTAGATTCTGCACCGACAAGTACAAAGGCCGGCAACAACATACACTGTTTATTCCTTCACTTTAAGTCCATCTAACCTTTAAATTGAATATGAAAGCTCAAGTTTGGATCTTGATCTAATAAAAGTCAACAAGTGACTTCAGAGTTAGTTGGTTAACTTTAATGTTCTTCACGAGCATTTTACATTTCCAGTAATATTCACATTATATTCTAGCTTACAGAAAGCTTTTGCAAACTTACTATTCAACAGAGACAGAGAAAGAAATCTGTACTGGTAATAATCTACCATCTCTAAACACATTGGATCTTTGATTCAACTAAATGGGCTATCCAAGATCACAGATTTAATTAACTGACAGACACAAAAGATAAAGATAAACTCCTGTAGAAGAAGAATGTTTGATTACTTACTATTTGACGACCTCTTGTTATTATTTTTATTTTTTTTATCCAACAGAAACAAGAGGATGAATTACTTACAAGATCACAACTTTGCCATCAGAGCATTCGACACCGAACCAAGAACAAGGATCAATATCTCCATCTTTCTCAATCCAATTCGATAAAACTCCAAATGGGTCTGTCTCCACTCTCTCTCTCAATCTCAACAAAGCCAAACCTGCACCATTTTCAAACACTTTCACGTTACTATATAAAGGAACACCAACTTTTAACTAAGTTGTAAGGCATGCAAAACAAAATCTCCCAACCATATGAAGATAAAACATAGCATAACTCACCCTCTGTGTTTAGAGACCAGCAAAAGCTAAAACTTTGATGAAATAACAACAGAACCAGCATCAAAACCTCCATGCGAAGCTTCACCCGGTTCAATCTCCACCATCCACCCGTCATTAAGACAGTCAACAGCTTCTAAAAATAATTCTTGGTTACAAATGTGTCAAAAACCCACTTGGGAGATAAAGAAGACAAATATATATAGATAGACAGACAGACGGATGGATAGATAGAGAGAGAGAGAGAGAGAGAGAGAGAGAGAGAGGAGCTTGATGGAGTCTTGGCTTGGTAAGTGGGAGCTAGCTAATTTAGAAGGGGAGAGAAGAAAGCGCGTGCGTATCGGTGATCATACGTGTTTTCAATTAAAGATGACAATCAAGGCCGAAACATTTATAAATGAACGAAATGCGGGCTATGCCCCGTTTTATAAATAAACTTTAAAAAATAAAAAAATATATATTATTTTAATATATTTGTAAATAAAAAAATAACATTTTGACTATTTTAAACAGGCTACGAGAGAATAAAAAATGTGTCTGCGGCGCGCGATTCAGTAACACTGGATTTTGTTTGTCTTGTTCCTGATAGGATTGCATTCGAGTTTGGACTTCGTCTTCTCTTCTCCCCAAATAAGCTCTAAACACCCCTCCACAACCACGTGCTTGTCACGTGACGTATAGCAGTGATTTCTTCTCTGCCCGTATAATTTACCTTTGATTGATTGATTGATCGATTCCAAGTGCTGCGGTTGCATGTGTCCGTGGACATTGCTGAGCACATTCCTAAGTTTATATTTGATTAATTTCAAGAATCTGGATATATTATCTGTTTATCATGTGAATTTGTCAATGGTAGGGCACCATTCTTTATTTGTCATACATTGTTTCTACGCTCAGTTTTGCCAGAGCGCAGGACAGGAAATTATTGAGTTGGTGTCTTCCCTAGAATTGAATAATATTTTTTAAAAGAAAAAAATTTTGGTTTTTTTATTTATTTATTGGAAATTAACTTAACGTGGGTACTTAGGTCTTAGCCTAGAGGTATTATCTACCATAAATACTTTTGGTTGAAATGCCGATATCTATAGATTGTAATAAGAACTAATTAAAGGTATTGCCTTTAATTTGTCTAAATAATTCCATGTACCTATTTCTATAGTATTTTGGATGGATAGCACACATTAAATCCCAAAACAATGTTGTTAAAAATGCTAATTCCCAAAATAAATATTTTATAACATAGTAAGTCTATTTCTATATCCATTCTTCGTACCCTAAATGTCCATCTTTGTAATCAAAAGAAAACAATGATATGGTTTTGAAACAAGAGTCTCGCCCTATTTAATTATAGAATTTTAAAACAATACTTTTATATCTGATATATATTTAGCATATATATATATATATATATATATAGAATTTTGGTCATGGCATGGGGTGTGGAGGGTGTTTTTCTAGTATAAAAAATAAACACGATAATTTTATTAAGCGGGTGCGTGGTTAGTTTATCTGTACTGTCAATTTCTTTCAAAAAGAAAAGGGTAAATTGTTTTATTTATAATTTAAGTAGAGTTGGATAATTAATGAGAAATGAGCTGATTTTATAAATTACATTAACTAGCATAGAAAGATCATGTATCACCTTAATTCAATCAGTAATTCCAGCAGCTTCATCTCAAATTAACTTAATGAAATGTTATCACCCTTTATTGAGTGGCCAAATCTAAATCTTGTGGCACATCCAATTTTGAGTGTGTGTTTTTGCGATTAAAAAAATATTTTTGAGAATTTTTAAATTTTTTTATTCAAATTATATATATATATTTCCAACTAAAAAAACTTTAAAAAACAATACATTTATCTGCTGTGTGAATTAAAGAGGTCCTCTTAAATCCTGAATTAGTTCAGTTCCGGCAAGCACAAGGCAGTACTTGAAAAAAAAACAATGCAATGTGCATAAAAAACCACGTAGTCTGCACTTGTGCGTATATCCAGCTGTGTGCGTATGTGTGTGTCTGTGAACAGTTTCACACACTTCAATCATTCAGCCATTTATGTTGAGTAGAGATGTTGATATATAATTGTGTGATGACAAATGATTGTCTCATAGTATTTTTACATGTTTGCCAAGTGGACCAGCTTCAGTTTGATCACTTATGTTTGCAGCAGTATAACAACCAAGGAATCCAGACATAAAGAAAAGAAAAGAAAAGAAAAGGCCTAGGAGAGAGTGAATTACAAGATACATTCACCTACAATATTGTATACTGCATGAAGCATGATCTAAATGATGAGACTATATATATATATATATATATCAAAAGGTAGCATATCATGGGGAATCATGGCTTCGAAGATAAGCACTGAAGTTGGGGGATCGAGGGATATGATTAAGATTCTTCGAACTGGTTGAAAATGATTTATGATCTTCATTGAGCATGATTTATCTTGAGTTGCATAGCGGCCATTAATGTATGGAGAGTGGAAACCTTCTTCTTGCAGGTTCTGTAATATCAATTATGAGACCTGACATTATTTATTTAAAACTGCTCTCGCAAGATACAGCGACCCTCCTGATGCATTGCAAATTCTTAGTTTTCTGGTTTCTACGTATAATCCATTTGAAAATGTTTAAAGAAGATAGAGATGCCTAATTAAGACGATCGAATTAACCATCCTGTAAATGCTCGAGGTATTTGATCAGTGTTAGGAGGTGGGATCTTTCTATCGTTTTGTTAATTTGTGTGAGATAGAGATGACTAATATTGTTCCTTGATTATGAGACATTATTTTAAATTATTTTTTTCGTTGGGATTAGCAAAAAAAATTTGTTTTTTTTTTTGTT
>Ga0307515_10018821_pt1 | contig 12467 bp, 9 predicted proteins | sample 17_EM_MG_FD_194513 | JGI IMG/M metagenome (GOLD analysis project Ga0307515, IMG submission 194513) | Populus trichocarpa ectomycorrhiza microbial communities from riparian zone in the Pacific Northwest, United States - 17_EM | ecosystem: Host-associated > Plants > Roots > Unclassified | place... | reverse complement strand
CCTGGACGCAAACAACAGCGCCGCGCCCTTCAGGTCGTCGTCGTCGCCGATGCGGTTCAGCGGGGCGTGTGAAGCCATCTTCTCCTCGCCGACCGCCGCGAGCAGGCCCTTGGTCATCTTGCTCGGGAAGAAGCCCGGCGCCAGCGCGTTGACAGTGATGCCGTATTGGCCCCACTCGCCAGCCAGCGCGCGCGTGAAGTTCACGGCCGCGCCTTTGCTGGTGTTGTAGGCAATGGTCTTCATGACGGCTGAATTGCCGGACAGGCCGGCGATGGACGCCACGTTGATGATGCGGCCCGACCTGCGCGGGATCATGCTGGCCTTTGCCACGGCCTGCGCGAAGACGAAGAGGCTGCGGATGTTCAGGTCCATGACCTTGTCCCAGGCCTCGATGGGGTGCTCCTCGGCCGGCGCACCCCAGCTTGCGCCGGCGTTGTTGATGAGGATGTCGATCTGGCCCAGGCGCTCCATCGTCTCGGTGACGACGCGCTGCGCGTCTTCGGGCTTGGCGGCGTCGGCGGCGATCCAGCGCGCATCGATGCCTCGGGCTTGCAGGTGAGCGGCGGCCTCTTCCAGGTCGGCCGCCTTGCGCGAGGTCAGCATGATCTTGGCACCGGCTTCACCCAGCGCCTCGGCGATTTGAAGGCCCAGGCCGCGCGAGCCGCCGGTGACGAGTGCGACCTGGCCGGTCAGGTCGAAAAGGTCTTGGACTTTGGTGCTCATGGTGTGTCTCAGAAGTACTCGGTTTTGATATCGCGGCACAGCGGCTCACGACGGGCGACAACGTCCAGCCAGGCGCCGATCTTGGGCAGTTCGTAGGCGAAGAAGTAGCGAGCGGCGGCGCGCTTGCCGTGGGTGAAGTCGCTGTCGCCGTTGACGCTCAACACCACGTCCAGCCACAGCCAGGCCAGCACGGTGTGGCCGAAGCCCTGCATATAGGGCACGGCGTTGGCCAGCGCATCCTCGGGCTGACCGGTGCTCCAGGCCTTCTTGGTCGCGCCGCCGACCTGGGCTAACGCCGCAGCAAGCTGGTTGGCCTGTGGCGCCCAATCCGTCTGCATCGCGCCTTCGATGGTCTGCTGCACGCGCGCGGCCAACGCGGCCAAAGACGCCCCGCCCTGCTGCACCACCTTGCGGCCCAGCAGGTCCAGCGCCTGGATGCCATGCGTGCCCTCGTGGATCATGTTCAGGCGCTGGTCGCGCCAGTACTGCTCCACCGGGAAGTCGCGCGTATAGCCATAGCCGCCCAGCACTTGGATGGCCAGCGAATTGGCCTCCAGGCACCACTCACTGGGCCAGCTCTTGGCGATGGGGATGAGCACATCCAGCAGCGCCTGCGCGCCCGCCTTGTCGTCGCCCGTGGCCAGCTCGTCGACGAGGCGGGCACAGTACAGCTCCAACGCCAGGCCGCCTTCGACATAGCTCTTCTGTGCGAGCAGCATGCGGCGCACGTCGGCGTGTTCGATGATGGGTCGCTGCGGGCTGGCAGAGTCCTTGCCGGCAGCCGTCATGGGCCGGCCCTGCGGGCGCTGCTTTGCGTATTCGAGGCTTGCCTCGTAGCCGGCATAACCGAGCATCACAGCGCCAAGGCCAACGCCGATGCGCGCCTCGTTCATCATGTGGAACATGCAACGCAGGCCGTCGCCGACCTTGCCGACTAAGTAGCCCACCGCACCACCTTTTTCGCCAAAGTTCAGCAGGCAGTTGGTCGTGCCGCGATAGCCCAACTTGTGGTTGAGCCCGGCCAGCGCGACGTCGTTGCGCACACCGGTCAACTCGGCCTTCTCGTTGACCAGCCACTTGGGCACGATGAAAAGGGAGATACCGCGCGTGCCGGGGATGAGCTTGCCATCCGGGCCGGGCACCTTGGCGAGCACCAGGTGAATGATGTTCTCGGTGATCTCATGCTCGCCGCCGGAGATCCACATCTTGTGGCCGGTCAGGCGGTAGCGCGGGCCGAGCGCGTCGGTCTCGTCGTCAAGCTCGGCACGCGTGGCCACGTCGGACAGCGACGAGCCGGCTTGCGGCTCGGACAGGCACATGGTGCCGAACCAGCGACCGGAGAACTCGTTCTTGGCGAACACCTCGCGCTGAGTCGGCGTGCCGTGCGCCATCAACAGGCTGGCGTTGCCCGAGGTCAGCATCGCGTAGCCGCCCATGGCCACACTGGCCTTGCTGAAGAAGGCGTTGCCCGCCATCTCGATGACGCAGGGCAATTGCATGCCGCCAACGTCGTAGTCCTGCGCGGCGGCCAGCATGCCGGACTCGGCATAGGCCTTGGTCGCGTCGTGCGTGGCCTGGGGCAGGTGCACGCGCTCGCCATCGAAGTGCGGCTCCTGCGTGTCGGCCAGGCGGTTGAACGGCGCGAACTTTTCGCGGGCAATGCGCTCGCAGGTGTCGAGCACGGCGGTGAAGGTCTCGGCCGAGTGCTCGGCAAAGCGTTCGCGCGTGGTCAGGTCGCCGGCCTTGAGCCAGTCGAACAAAAGGAAGTTGAGGGTCTCGCGCATGCTCAGTTGTCCGCCAGCTTGACGATGGTGCCCTGCGCCAGCGCGCAGAGCTTCTCGGCGCCATCCTTGACGGCGAAGACCTCGCAGCGGCACACCGCCTGGGTCTTGCTGACGGCGTCGGCGCTGGCGCGGGCAATCAGCCGCTCGCCCACCGCCGGGCGCACGTAGTTGATCTTGAACTCCGACGTCACGACGGGCACCTGCATCGCTGTGCCGCCCGCAAAGGTCAGCGCGTTGTCGGCCAGGTAGCTGACGACGCCGCCGTGAGCAAAACCGTTCTGCTGCAGGTGCTCGGGTTTGAGCGCCAGCTGCAAATCGACCTTGCCGGGCGACAGCGCTGCGAGTTCCGCGCCGAGCAGCGCGCTGAACGGCTGCTGGGCCAAGACCTCTTTGCCCATCTGCAGGAAGACTTCGTGAGACACGCCCATGCCCTTGCCTCGATTCACTTCAATTTCAGGTCGAACACGAACTGCCGGCCCATGCGCCAGCCTGGATCCACGCCCTCGGCGGGCTTGGGATAGCGCTGCAGCGCTGCCTTGCCCAGGCTCTCCAGGTGCCGCTCGAATGTTTTGCGCAGCACGCTGCTGTTGCGGTCGCGTACCGAATCGCCATCCACCACACCGGAGAAAGGCACGACCTCGAATTCCTGCGTACTCCACGTCATCGCCGGCTCAGCAGGCACGAAGCTCATGCCCACGGCGCCACGCAGGCGGAAGTGCTGCGCCTCGCTGGGATAGTCCATCTCGCCGACCACTGCCGCCAGCACGCCCACGACGTAGTTGCAGCCCTGCAGGCGCGCGGCCGGCCAGGCGGCCAGTGTGGCGGCGAAGGAGTCCACATCGTCCACCACCGCCACGCCGCTGCGACAGGTCTCGGGCAGCAGCGAGGGCTGGAACTTTGAGGCCCACCACAGCGCCGCAGATGGCTGCCCGCCCGGCAAGGCATAGCCGGCCACCAGCCGATACGCACCCGCCTGATGGCCCACGTCGTGGGCGAGGCTGTACATGCGCGCCGCACGGTCCCAGTTGGCCTTGAGGCAGACACCGTGCTCGTACATCGCCCCCGCCAGCAACAGCAGATCGGGGTACTTGGCGGGCAGGCCGGCATTGAGGCGCTTGACGGCCAGCGCGCAGTCGCCCGACCGCACCGCCGCGCGCACGCCATCGACCACCTCGGTCTCCGCCTCCGTGATCGGCGGACGCATGGCCGCCGCCTGGGCCAGCGAGGCCGCCACGGCGGCCCAGCACAACAGCCAGCGCTTCACAGCACTTCGAAGATGCCGGCCGCGCCCATGCCGCCGCCTATGCACATGGTCACGCAGACGCGCTTGGCGCCACGGCGCTTGCCTTCGATGAGGGCGTGGCCCGTCAGGCGCTGGCCCGAGACGCCGTAGGGGTGACCGACGGCAATCGCGCCGCCGTTGACGTTCAGGCGATCCATCGGGATGCCCAGCGTGTCGGCGCAATACAGCACCTGCACGGCGAAGGCTTCGTTCAGTTCCCACAGGTCGATGTCGGCGACGGTCAGGCCGAGCTTCTTCAGCACCTTCGGGACAGCGAAAACGGGACCGATGCCCATCTCGTCGGGCTCGCAGCCGGCCACCGCAAAGCCGAGGAAGCGGCCGATGGGCTTGAGGTTGTGCGTGGACGCGTACTGCTCGCTGACCAGCGCACAGGCACCGGCGCCGTCGCTGAACTGGCTGGCATTGCCGGCCGAGATCAGGCCGCCGGGCATGGCTGAGCGCAGGTCCTTGATGGCGTCATAGGTGGTGCCTTCACGCAGGCCCTCATCGGCGCTGATGGTGACCTCCTTGCTCATCAGGCCCATCACCTTGTCCGCCACGCCCATGGTCGTCGTCACCGAGATCAGTTCGTCGGCGAACTTACCGGCGGCCTGGGCGGCGCAGGCCTTTTGCTGGCTGCCGGCGCCGTACTGGTCCATGCGCTCACGCGAGATGTTGTAGCGCTTGGCCACGTTCTCGGCCGTCTGCAGCATGTTCCAGTAGATCTCGGGCTTGAGCTTCATCAGTGCCGGGTCGACCAGCATGTGCTTGTTGGCCTCTTGCTGGACGCAGGAGATGCTCTCCACGCCGCCGGCGATGTAGACATCGCCCTCGCCGGCAATGATGCGTTGCGCGGCCATCGCGATGGTCTGCAGGCCGCTGGAGCAGAAGCGGTTGATGGTGACGCCGCTCACGGTGACAGGCAGGCCGGCCTTCAGCGCGATCTGGCGCGCGATGTTGGAACCGGTGGCGCCTTCGGGCGTGGCGCAGCCCATCAGCACGTCCTCGATGGCGCCGCCCTCGATGCCGGCGCGCTCGACGGCGGCCTTGACGGCATGGCCGCCCAGCGTCGCGCCATGGGTCATGTTGAACGCGCCCTTCCAGCTCTTGGCGAGCGGCGTGCGGGCGGTGGAGACGATCAGTGCGTTGCTCATGTCTTGAATTCCTACGATCAGTTGGTGCCAGAGCTACTCGCTTCGCTCGGGCGGTCTGGCACTCAAGGCCTCATGACTTAGGTGAAGCTCTTGCCTTCAGCCACGAGGCGCGCAAGCAGCGGCGCCGGCGTCCAGAACGCGCCGTCGTCCATCGGGTTCTTGGCAAAGCGGTTCATCGCCTGCACGACGTTGAAGAGGCCGAGCGTGTCGGCGTAGCACATCGGGCCACCGCGGAAGATGGGGAAGCCGTAGCCGGTCAGGTAGACCATGTCCACGTCCGACGCACGCTGGGCGATGCCTTCTTCCAGCAAGTGCGCGGCCTCGTTGACCAGGGCGAACACCAGACGGTGCACGATCTCCTCGTCGCTGATGTCGCGCTTCTTGGCGCCAATGGCTTCGCGGTGCTTGGCCAGCATTTCTTCCACGACGGGCGACGGGATCGCGTCGCGCTTGCCAGGCAGGTAGTCGTACCAGCCGGCGCCGGTCTTCTGGCCGAAGCGGCCCAGCTCACAAAGACGATCAGCGCTGGCCGAATACTTCATGTTGGCGCGCTCGACGGCACGGCGCTTGCGGATCGCCCAGCCGATATCGTTACCCGCCAGGTCACCCATGCGGAACGGGCCCATCGCGAAGCCGAACTTCTCAACGGCCTTGTCGACCTGCTGCGGCGTGCAGCCTTCATCCAGCAGGAAGCCGGCCTGGCGGCTGTACTGCTCGATCATGCGGTTGCCGATGAAGCCGTCGCAGACGCCGGACACGACCGCCGTCTTCTTGATCTTCTTGCCAATGGCCATGACTGTAGCCAGCACGTCCTTGGCGGTCTCCTTGCCGCGCACGACCTCCAGCAGCTTCATCACATTGGCCGGGCTGAAGAAATGCATGCCCACCACGTCCTGCGGACGCTTGGTGAAAGACGCGATCTTGTCGACGTCCAGCGTCGACGTGTTGGACGCCAGGATGGCGCCGGGCTTGGCGACTTCGTCCAGTTGCTTGAACACCGCTTCCTTGACGCCGATCTCCTCGAACACCGCCTCGATGATGAGGTCGGCGTCGCCCAGGTCCGCGTAGTTCAGCGTGGTGCTCAGCAGCGCCATGCGCTGGGCGTATTTGTCTTCCTTCAGCTTGCCCTTCTTGACCTGGGACTCGTAGTTCTTCTTGATGGTCGCGACGCCGCGGTCCAGGGCTTCCTGTTTGGTCTCCAGCATGGTGACCGGGATGCCCGCGTTCAGGAAGTTCATCGAGATGCCGCCGCCCATCGTGCCTGCGCCGATGACGCCCACCTTCTTGATGTCGCGCAGCGGCGTGCCTTCGGGCACGTCACTGATCTTGCTGGCCACGCGCTCGGCGAAGAACAGGTGGCGCAGGGCCTTGGACTCGGGCGTCAGCATCAGCGCCATGAAGGCCTCGCGCTCGGCGCGCATGCCGTCGTCGAACTTCATGTTGACGGCGCTGGCCACGGTCTCCAGGCAACGCAGCGGCGCGGGGTAGTTCTTGCTCATGCCGCCCACCATGTTGCGGGCAAACTGGAAGTAGGCCTCGGCGTTCGGGTGGCGCGCCTTGAGCTCACGCACCTTGGGCAGCGGGCGCTTCTCCGAAACTTCTTCCGCGAACTTGATAGCCGCATCCAGCACGTCGGCGTCAACGATCTTGTCGAACAGCTTCTGGCCCGGGACCATGGCCAGCATCTGCGCCTCCACCGGCTCGCCGCTGACGATCATGTTCAGCGCGGGCTCCACGCCCAAGGCGCGCGGCAGGCGCTGCGTGCCGCCGGCGCCCGGGAGCAAGCCGAGCTTCACTTCCGGCAGCGCGACCTTGGTGCCCGTCTGCGCGACGCGGTAATGGCAGCCCAGCGCCAGCTCCAGGCCACCGCCCATGCAGACGCTGTGGATGGCCGCGACGACCGGCTTGCTGCTGTTCTCAACGACCGAGATCAGGCTCAGCAGATTGGGCTCGGCCAGCGCCTTGGGGCTGCCGAACTCCTTGATGTCTGCCCCGCCCGAAAACGCCTTGCCGGCGCCGGTGATGACGACGGACGTGATGGCCGGGTCGGCCTCGGCGCGCTCCACGCCGGCCGCAGCGGCGGCGCGGGTGGCAAACCCCAGGCCGTTGACCGGCGGGTTGTCGAGCGTGATCACGGCAACGCTGCCGCGAACTTCGTAATGGGCTGTCATGGGCACGACCTCGGTTGACGGGCAAGCCGCAGATCCTGCAGCCGGCCCAGAAATAGAACGATCGTTCGATTCTAGGCAGCGCCCGCCGCGCAGTCTTGTCTCGGCAGTGACAAAGCGGCCTGGGCCGTCGCCATGGCTACTCCGTTCGGCGCAGCACCACCGTGTCCTTGAAGGCCTGCGGCTTCTCCTTGGCCGCCTGCGGCTGCAGCTTGGACTCGGCATACAGCCGAGCAGCCTCTGCGGCGTCGACAGGCGCCTCGGGCGGAGGCACCGAGCGCGGTGCCGGGCGCACGGCTAGGCGCAGCTCGTGGTTCTCGCGCTGCAGCTGCTCGATCTGCTTGCGCGCCTGCGTCAGTTGCTGACCGGCCAGCTGCAGGGCCTGCTCGGCTTGGCTGTGACGCTGCGCCTCGCGCTTTGCGCGGCCGGACGACCAGGCGAACAGGCCGCCCGCACCCAGCAAGCCGCCAAAAAGGAAACTGCCCAGCAGTGGCAACAGTTGGCCGTTGTCCATGAGTCTTCTCTCCCTGACTTCGTTGTCGAAGCAACTGTAAAGGCGTCATCGCCGCCGGCTCGCGAGGCCCGCCCTGACAGGGTTTCCCACAAGTCGACTGGGCCGCATGACGCCCGCTGCGCCCTTGGACGCGATGCAGCCCGGGGCTAGAGTGCGGGCCATGCTGATTCCGGTCGTCTACCCGCCTCACGATCCCGCGCCGCCGCCGAAGTTTTCTCCGCCTGCGCCGCCACCGGGAACGCCGCCGGAGCCGCCGCCCGAGCCACCGCGCCCGGACGAGTCCGTGCCACCCCCCGCACCCGAGGGCGATGTGCCCCGCGTGCTCTACCTGCTGCGCGTGCTGTGGCTGTGCGCCTTCCCGGTGGGCGTCCTCATCGCCGGCGTGGCCATGCTGCTGGGGCTGGAGCAGGCGCGCGAGACGCTGCTGTCGCTGGAAGTGGGCAGCGCGCAGACGGCCGTGCTCGTCTTCGCCTTCTGGCTGTGGCTGCTGCTGAGCTGGTACACCAGCCGGCTGCTGCTGGACCGCCGCTTCAAGCCCGACTCGCTGGGCGAATGCACGCACCGCGGTTTTGCCGAGGGCCTGCGCCGCTGGCTGCCGCGCGCGCTCATCCTTGGCGGCGGCCTGCCGATCAGCGCCTTCTTCCTGATGCAGCAGCGCGAGCGCTTCATCGGCGTGGGCCTGCTGGCGGTGACGGCGGCGCTCTACGTCTTCGTCTGGAAGCGGCGCGCCTGGCTGCTCAAGCTCGGCACCGGCTCCTGGCTGGCGCGCTGGCTGGCACTGGACTGGCGGCGCGAGGCCATTGCCGCAATGGAGCGCGAGGACCGCATGCCCACGCCGTCGCGCGTGCTCGTCGTGCTGGTGCTGCTGCTGCAATGGGCCTTGTTCGCCGCGCTGCTGGCCTGGCCGGAAAGCACCGCGCGGTCCCTGGGTTCGCCCGCGCTGATGCTGCTGGCGCTGGGCAGCTGGATCGTCTTCGGCGGCATCCTGCTGACCTATGTGCCCAAGGCGCTGATCCGCATCCCGCTGACGCCACTGCCGTTGCTGCTCTTCGTCGCCTTCGCGCCGCTGAACGACAACCACCGCGTGGCCGACCCCGAGCGCAGCGCGCCCCGTGCCATGGCCAGCCGCCAGCCGGCCGATGCCTGGCTGCAGGCTTGGCTGCGCACGGCGGGTGCCGATGGCAAGCGGCCGCTCGTGCTGGTGGCCTCGGCCGGTGGCGCCTCGCGAGCGGCCTACTGGAGCAGCGCGTCGCTGGCCCGCCTGCAGGAGCTGGGCGAGGTCGAGGGCGTCAACTTCGCCGACTCGGTGTTCGCCGTCAGCGGCACCTCGGGCGGCGCCCTTGGCGCGGCCACCTTCGTCGCGGCGCTGGACGCCCGCCGCCAGGCCGTCGACGCAGCCGCTTGCACGCCCTGGAAGCTGGTGCGCGACTTCACCGGCCAGGACCACCTCGCCACACCCGTCGGCGCCCTGCTCTACGGCGACCTGGCCCAGCGTTTCCTGCCCGTGGCCATCACCGGCGTGGACCGCTCGCTCGCCCTCGAAGGCGTCTGGACGCGCGACTGGCCCCGAAGCCTGGCCCGCCAATGCGCACCCCGCGCTGAGGCCCACCCCAACCCCTGGGGCCAGGCCATGACGGCCCTGCACGGCCGCGCCACGGCCGCCGAATGGCTGCCGCTGCTGGCCCTGAACACGGCCGCCCTGGCGCGCGGCCAACGCGTCTACCAAAGCGACTTCCTGCTGCCCAGCGGCGACGGCATCGACCTGCTCGACCCCTCGCTCGGCCTCGACGTCGACCGCCTCACGCTGGCCCAGGCCGTGCACAACAGCGCGCGCTTCCCGTACATCAGCCCGGCGGCGGCGGTCGTCTTCAAGGACCCGCACAAGGACGAGGAGACCGGCGACGTTGGCCGCGCGTGGGACCGCCTCGGCGACGGCGGCTATGTGGAAAGCAGCGCGACGCTGCTGCTCTCCGACCTGCTGCGCGACCTGGAGGCCAGCGGCCGGCTGCGCAACTGCAAGCCCGAGGACGACTGCGCCCGCCAGGGCATCCTGGACCGCTCGCGGCTGCGCCTGCTGCTGCTCTTCAACGGCCCGTCCGAGGTGGACGACTGGCTGTGCCGCGACGCCCCCCAAGCCGCCGACGCCCAGCCCGTGGACGGTCGCCGCTACCGCGCGCGCAATGTCACGCTCGACGAAGTCGGCGCCCCGCCGCGCGGCATCTTGCACAGCAACAGCGCGCGCGGCCGGGACTCGACGGTCGAGCTCATCAAGCGCATCGGCGGCTGCGGCCAGGTGGCGGAGCTGCGCCTGCCCGCGACGCAGGGCCAGCGCCCGCCGTCCATGAACTGGATGCTGAACAAGGCCTCGCGTGAGTTCATCGACGCGGCCTTGCTGGAAAAGCTGCCGGTGGCCGACTCCGACGTCGGCCCGGCCCAGGCGCAGCTGAACGCGCACCTGCGCCAGGCCAAGGGGTGGCTGCAGCAGATGAAGTGACCCCTCGCCCAGCCTTGCCCCGCTGAACGCGGGTGCGTCTGGTCGGTCCCCCGGGGAGACGGCGATGCTTGCGGCATCGAGCCGCAAGCACATCGCCAACGGGCCGGCTTGGGGGCGGCCCGGCACTCGGCCCGAGGTTTCATGCGCTGCACCATGCAGGCCACAATCCCGCCCGCCATGAGAACCCTGCTGTCCCCCTTTGTCTCCCCCGAGCGCCGCGTCCTGTGGCGTGCGCTGCTCGCCCTGCTGCTCGCCGTCATCACCTGGCTGGCCCTGTCACCGGCCCCGCCCAAGACCGTCGATCTCGGCTGGGACAAGGCCAACCACAGCTTGGCCTTTGCCTCGCTGGCTTTCAGCGCCGTCTGGGCGCTGTGGCAACGCCCGCGCCAATGGCCGCTGCTGTTCATCGCGCTGCTAGCCTATGGCGTCGGCATCGAAATCGCTCAGAGCTTCCTGCCACCGCGCCAGGCCGACTGGCATGACGTCGTAGCCGACGGCGTCGGCATTGCGCTGGGGCTGCTGGCAGCCTGGGCTGTGACCTGGTTGGCGGGTAGAGACTAGGGGCTCGTCCTACAGTCAGTGCCCCTGCACTGACATACCGTTGGCAGCAGATTGCGCTACGGTTCCACCCCATGTCGACCGCCACGCTGCCGGACCTGCTCCGCGCCACCCGCGCCCACTCGCTGGCTCTCGCCGCGCCGCTGTCCGGCGAGGACGCGCAACTGCAGTCCATGCCCGACGCCAGCCCGGCCAAATGGCATCTGGCGCACACCACCTGGTTCTTCGAGACCATGGTGCTGCTGCCCTGGTTGCCGGACTACTGCGTCTTCGACGAACGCTGGCCGCGCCTCTTCAATTCCTACTACGAGAGCCTCGGCCCTCGCCACGCGCGCCCTCAGCGGGGCCTGCTGAGCCGGCCGTCGCTGGCCGAGGTCAAGGCCTACCGCGCCCATGTCGACGCGGCGCTTGCCGACCTGCTGCCCCATGCACCGGCCGACGCCTGCACGCTCATCGAGCTGGGCTGCCACCATGAGCAGCAGCACCAGGAGTTGCTGCTCACCGACATCCTGCATGCCTTCTCGTGCAACCCCTTGCTGCCGGCTTATGACGCTGCCGCGCCGCAAAAGGCCGCGGCACCCGAACAGGCCTGGCTGCATCACACGGGCGGCATCGTCGACATTGGCCATGCCGGTGGCGACTTCGCCTTCGACAACGAAGGCCCGCGCCACCAGGCTCTTGTGACGCCCTTCGAGATCAGCAACCGTCTTGTCACCTGCGGCGAGTTTGCCGACTTCATCGATGCCGGCGGCTACCGCGAGCCGCTGCTGTGGCTGTCCGACGGCTGGGCCACCGTGCAGGCCCAGGGCTGGCAGCGGCCGGCTTACTGGCTGGAGGACGGCAGCGTCTTCGGCCTGCACGGTGTGCAGGCGCTGGACGCGAACGCGCCCGTCATGCAGCTCAGCTTCTACGAGGCCTGCGCCTTTGCCGAATGGGCCGGCGCGCGGCTGCCGACCGAGTTTGAGTGGGAGGCGGCATGCGGCTTGCCAGGCTTCGCGAACGCCGCCGACCAAGCCTGGCAATGGACGCGTTCCAGCTATGCGCCCTACCCCGGCTTCAAGCCGGCAGCAGGTGCGGTCGGTGAGTACAACGGCAAGTTCATGGTTGGCCAGCAAGTGCTGCGCGGCGGCAGCCTCGCAACACCGGCGGGCCATGCACGGCCGAGTTACCGCAATTTTTTCCCGCCAGCCGCGCGCTGGCAGTTCAGTGGAGTGAGGCTCGCAAGATGAAACCAGGTATCGAATGGCGCCAGCCCCGCGCTGCGGCCGAGAACGAGCAATTCGCGGACGACCTGCACGCCGCGCTCAACCGCGCGCCGAAGGCGATCTCGCCCAAGTATTTCTACGACGAGGTGGGCTCGAAATTGTTTGAGCGCATCTGCGACCTGCCCGAGTACTACCCAACCCGTACCGAGCTGGCGCTGCTGCAGACACACGCCGCCGACATGGCCGCGCAGATGGGCGAGCGCGTGCAACTGGTGGAGTACGGCGCCGGCGCGCTGCGCAAGGTCCGCCTGCTGCTGGATGCCTTGCCACGCGAGAGCGTGCAGTTCGTGCCGGTAGACATCTCCGGCCCGCACCTGCTGTCGGCCTGTGACGGCCTGGCGGGCGACTACCCGGGCCTGGCCATCCACCCGCTGGTGGCCGACTTCACTCGCCAGCACGCGCTGCCGCCCTGCGCTGCGGGCAGCCGCCGCGTCGGCTTCTTCCCCGGCTCCAGCATCGGCAACTTCACGCCCAGCGAGGCCGACGCCTTCCTGCGCCTCGCGGCGGCAGAACTGGCCGGCGGCG
>Ga0307515_10018820_pt1 | contig 12468 bp, 7 predicted proteins | sample 17_EM_MG_FD_194513 | JGI IMG/M metagenome (GOLD analysis project Ga0307515, IMG submission 194513) | Populus trichocarpa ectomycorrhiza microbial communities from riparian zone in the Pacific Northwest, United States - 17_EM | ecosystem: Host-associated > Plants > Roots > Unclassified | place... | reverse complement strand
TGAAATGTTAATCATGTGAGATCAATTAGATGTTATATGATCTAAGATCATGAATGAAATGAAATTACATGGAGTGAGATTAAATCTTAAGGCAACAATTAAGCTTTGAATTTGCTCTTACTAGTTCTTGAGAGAATAGTGATTTAGCTTGTCTAATCCAATCTAAATGCCAATTAACTTTGTGTGTCTTTCGGTGAAAAGTAGCAATTGATCACTTATCCAACTTTTTAACCTATCTAGTTTTGGGAGTCCTTCACTATGGATCTGCTTTGATTAAGCATTATTAAAAACAAACAGCTTAAAGTGAAAAGATATGTTCGATTCATGAATGCATCTGTTCAAACGATAATTACTAGCAGTGCATCTTTAAAACGAGGAAGCAAACGCCATGGACAAAATCAATAGTCAATCCATCAATACACAAGCTCAGACCAGCTCTTATTTGTATTTTTCAGTGACTGTACTTGAAGACAAGCTTCTTATTCAGTGTCCCATCTGCATCACCTTGAACAAGCGTCATAATTTCCTTGACCTCAACTCGAGGTACACTGCATTTCCATGTAAATATATAGCCTATAGGCATTAGATAACACGAAATGATGACAGGCATGATTATGATAGCAGGTGATGGCAGCTGTGAACCAGCCACAGGATACAAAGGATAGATATCTCTTCCTAAATTGTACTGATGTTAGTGGTAGCCTATTTAAAATAGCAAATGTACTATCATGTAATGAAACAGAAATTAGATGGGCTGGAGAAAGGCTTACAAGGAGCAATCTGTATTGGGATCAAGAACAAACCCTAGATTTACTCCACAAAAGCCTGGAAAAGTAGCAATGACTGTAGCGTTAGGATTGTAGGTATTTGATGAGGCCCATTAAGCATTGACTTATAGACCTCCTATTATTCCCAGATTCAGCAATCACATTCAAGCTCATCATGGAATCACAACATGGTGAACCTGGAAGCGGGTCTGGTGTACCATAGGTGATGAACGTGGAGCAAGCCGTGAGGAACCCTGCCACGGTGGTGCAATCGACATCGGCCGCCACTGCCACGGCCCATGATAGCAACAGCAACAATAGCACTCCTGTCATTATTTTTTGGACCTCTATGTTATAAAACTTGATTTCGACAACCCTCTTGTATTAGTTCAACAGTTGAGTTATTTAATTCTTAGTGTTGATTAAGCTGGGTTGGTGTGAAATGAAGAATGTGTGCTGCTCTTTCATGGTGGTTGAATGAGCCTCTAGCAGTGGTGGAGCCCGACATTTAATTTCTCAGGGGTGAAATAATATTAGAAAGATAAAATATGACATTTTATACAAAAATTGCACCATAATGATGCGATTTTTATATAATATTACGGTTTAGATTTATTTAAATAAACGAATAAAAAACTATTAATTTATAGTTTAACTTGCATGAAAATTAAGATTAACAATAATTATTTTGTCATTAGCAAGAAATCATAATGTGCAAGCAATTACTAATTACTAATAAATCTTGTAATATAATGCTACAACATATTAATCAGTTTGATTTATCAATTATTTATCATTAATGTGAGATAAATTAATTTAAGGAAATAAAACTACGGTTTGTGCACTTATATGATATCATATATATGAAAAAAATATAATATAAAAGGAAAATACGATTAAAAAATAACATTGAATACAAAACCACGTAGAATAAGTTCTATCCAAATCAATGAATTATTCTTTAATCTATATAAAAATACAAAAAAAAATTATACCAGAAAAGTCAAATGAATTGATGGTGTTAACAAGAGTTAGATTTTAGATTTCTTTGATATTAATACTTACTATATAAAAGAGAGATAGAAAATAAGAAAGAGATAGAAAATAAAAAAAAAATATTTTTGAACCCAGAAAAAAATATCATTTTTATAAGTTTGGATCGATAATTACTTCTAAAATCTTTAGAGTGATGTGCCCTCAAAATCCCTTAAGAATCTAATCTAAATATACCTTTTATCATTATATCAAAGAGAAATAAAAAATAATAAAAAGCAATATTAGTCTTTGAAAAGAAAATAGCTTTTATCCATTAACGTATATACAGTGAAAATTAAGACTCAATTTTTTTTATATTTTTTGGGGTCGAAACATAGCTTGAAACGCAGCAAATCACTGAGGAGACAAATGATGAGGGCACGGTTGTTTTTTTATTTTATTTTTCAGGAAACAAGAACTTTCTATTGTAGAAAATGATGAGCAATTACGATGGCAAGTCTTTTGGGCGTTGGAAAAAGAAGGCAAACAGCAAGCCAAAGGAGTTTCTAACGTAAAACTATGCATAAATATACAAATTATACATATAAAAATTGAAATATTAAACCCATAAATTAGACCATGAGCTTTGTTTTCCCTACTAAAGGTTGTTATCGTTACATTTCCATCTGGAAGTAGGGACACAGCTGAGATAGTGACACCAATGGCAATGATCGTTTCCATTTTCTCCCTTGAACAACATCACCAATGCAACTGTGAATCTGCATTTTTAAGTAATGGCATCAGAATCAATGGAAGTAAAGACTCGTTGATCATGGGAGAAAAAGATCGGTAGATAAGGATGCCAACTCTTCAAGCAATGGCAAGCAGAAAATGTTGGAATTAATTTTAAAATCTATTTTCAAAGTGTCTTTTAGTTCTCCTATACAACCACATGATCAAACTTTAAATCCAGAGACCTCAGAATTTTCTCCATCACTTGAGCATCATCAATATTTTCACCATTCCCATCTGGTGAACCAGCAAGCGTACCCTTTTTGCCTTTTCAACTCCACTATAAGTCTTATTGACATCACTGTATCGCAACCATAGGGAGTTGACATTGGGTTTTTTGTGTCGTCATCTAAGTGGAACAATAAGTTGATGCCCCACAACCTCAAACTAGACATCGGTATTCAATGGCTGGTAATGTTGGGTAAGGGGCATCTGCAGTCCACAGCTAAGTGAAATAGTCCCAGTTGTTTGCCCTTTCGGTAACATCAAATGGGTCTCCAACCTGGCAATCATCTTAGGACTCTATAATATTATGTCGTTATGCTTATGATAAGATTGTGTTCGAGACGGCGAGATTAATAAAAATGAACATTCAAATGACATGGAGATGATAAATCAATGAAAATGACAGTTTTAGTTGATAATTTGGAGCTTGAGCAGTGACTCACCCTACAATCAGCAGAATCACAGAAACCAGCCATAGAGCATATTGGTGAGCCCTGTACTTGGATTTGACACCAACACCGGAGGGAACATTTCGACGCTCTAGCCAGCCATATTGAGGACGGGGAAGCAGAACAAAGCCTAGGAGGAATCCTGACAGAAATCCACCAATATGGGCAAAATTATCGACATGTGGCAGAATTCCTATTGCAAGGTTAATGACTATTATGACCAGTAGTGTAAGCAGAGCTGCAGCCTGTGGAAGCAACAAATGGCAGGAGTGAGGGAAAAAATCGATACAACTATGTTTTGTTCATGTATAAATGCCATTATATCCCTATGGTTGCGATACAGTGATGGATAGCCAGAAAATGGTACTGAGTTTTGAACAATGGCATAGCACTAGAATGCCAAACAACGTACAAACACCACTGACCTTGTTGGTATAGATACTCCAGTTTGTAATTAGCTCTGAGAGCATTGCTCCAAGAAGCCCGAAAAGGGCACCTGAGGCTCCAACTGAGATATTGTTTCTAATAAATAGAGAGGAAAGCACACTCCCGCCAAATCCTGACAGCAGATAAACAACTCCAATGCGAACTGCCAATTTGTGACAAAAATGCAGCTTATCATAAGGTTAGTCGTGCTACTAGAAATAGAAGCATAAATTGCTGCTCGACTTGAAGTTTCGTCAAACTTTACAGTTGGTATTGATAGCGAAGAAGTATTGGCCTCGGAAGGCAGATTTTGATAGCTACTTACCAAACCCAAATTGCTGCTCGAGACGAATGCCAATGAAGACCAGGCTCAGCATGTTTGCAAGAAGATGAATAATACCAGCATGCAACCAGATACAAGTGATAAGCCTCCATCCCTGGTGCTTATCTACAACCTTGGTCCACTCAAGAGCTCCCAACCTCTCCAGTCTTTGCAAGTTCAAAAAACAAAAGGAACAAGCTTCAATTAACTACATTATATTTCTTCTACCTTCCTTGGCATTTCTTAATGCAAGTGACAATGATGAACCAAGAAACAACAGCTTTCAACAAGATAATTTTTCTGACACAAACATCAAATACCCCTTAATAATCACACACAAAAAGAATATTTTCAGTGTTAGAAATGTTGGAGAAAAACCTATTTCATCAGATCCATGAAATTTCCACCAGTGAAGCCTTGAATCCACCATAAAAATATATAGTATCTGAGACCAATAATCACTAAATTCATGCCATTTCCTCCACAGAGACCAGCCAGGGAACACTGCCATGAAATGCAGTAATTGAGATTTGGACATCAGCATCTAAAGCAGATCCACTAAACTCTCTCTTCAAGTATCTAACCAATCAAAATCCCCCAATGGAAACCACACACAAGGCATTTCATATTCATCAAGCAATGCCAAATTTCCAAATTCATATGTACACAAATCAAAAGGGAATCAAAATTCCTCCCCAAATTCAGTTGATCCATCAAAAAACATTGAACAACAACACCCCAAGAATCGAAAAAGCTCACTCATAAAGAAATTTAAACCACCACCAGCATTTAGTATTTATCAAAGTAAAATGACATGAAACAGAAAGAAACAGAAAAGGCAAAAGCAAAAACAAGAAGAAATTATACAAGGATCAAAAAGTGAATCAAAGAAAGTGAATTACGTACGTGGCAGAAGAGGGACCAAAGAGAGGATTATCTTTCAAAGGCTCAAAAGAAAACCTCCCAAGAAACCTTGCAACGCACTTCCCTTCAAGTCTTGTATGTAAATGTTTAGGACAATTATTGATGCACATCACAACAATGAAGACAGCAACATTTGCCACCACAAACATAGGTACAAGCCATGATGTCCAGTAATGAGCTTCTGTGTCTTCTATCGGGTATGTTGAAGTTGATGATAAGTAGCTGTTGCTGTTGTTTCCTCTGCTCTTAACTCCCCCTCCTCTTTCTGTGTCTTCTCTTGACATGATTGATGTTTCTTGATGGTGTTCTAGCAGGTGTTTCTTTCTTTAAAAAGAACTGTATTTTGGTTTCTTTTTACCTTGATCTCTCTAGAAATGATGTGGTGGTGGTGGTGGTGTTGGTGAGTTCAATGGTTTTTAATGGACTAGGAAAGAAAGTGGGTGAGGATTTTCAGGTTTCTAACTGCCACAGTAAGCAAGGTAACCTCCTCCCATATACATTTTTCATTTGATCTGGTACAAACACTACCATGGTTCTGTTTTTTTTAACAATCCATCATTCTTTTGACATGTTGGCTATCTAATTTTCCTTCATTTTCTTTTTTGCAATGAATTGGTATATATTTATTCTAGAAATTATCATGTGAAAGTAATCTATTACTAATCACATTATCTTCATTTAATACTTTACATACTGAAACAGTATTTGGTAAAATCCCAAAGGATTAGTCTAATGATTAAGAAAGTTTGATCATTTAATTGGGTGGATAGATACGAAAGCAATGGTCATGGAAGCAGGGGATGGAGGCTGGTTCTACGCGGTCTTTCGCTTTCTGTTTATTCGTGGAAAGCAATTAAACTTTGAGAAAAGGACAAGTATCATTCATGTTTAACCTATGTAAAAAGGGGTAAATATTGAATTAGTGTATGATTAGGGTTGAATTAACATTTGATCTGATCTCCTACCTAAAATGTATCTTCAGGAATGAACAAAAAGAATTTATCATAAATGTAATATTAATCCTAGTATGAATTAATTAATCTCAATGTGTGAATGCTAATCCGATAATGCGCTAGCTTTTAAAACAATATACAAAGAGAGGGAAATACCTCTCAAGCTACATCATGCACTCAAATGATCATCAACATGAGAGCTCAGACACTAATAAAGATAACCTCTGAATATTTTTATGAATAAATTGAATAATTGATCCCTGGTAATAATCCCAGAAAAATGTTCTCAGTTATCCTTTGGTTACTCCATACAGTTATTGAGTTGGTACCAGCTCAAAGAAAACGACAAGATCATCGTTGGAGGCACCAGCTTCATGTTCACAGAAACTTCAATTTTATTGCCACAATTTTAATGTTGTAGTCCTGTGCTTGCTGTCTCCTTCTCCTTCTGTTCTTCTGATGGCTGTGTGATTTTTTTGGCAAAAAGAAAAAGAAAAGTTGCAAAGTTGGTGCTGCGTGCTTAATCAGGCTTTAATTAAACGATTAAAGGGTGTACTTTGAAATGCAGGTTGAAACAAAAAAAAACATGTAATGTTCCGGTTTAACTGTATTTTTTTAAAAAAAATAGTTTTAAATTAATTTTTTTTTATGTTTTTGAATTATTTTGATGTAACAATGTTAAAATAAATTTTAAAAAATAAAAAAAATATTATTTTAATGTATTTTTAAAAAAACATTTCAAAAAATAATTTCTATCACATTCTCAAATAAATACGGTTTTTTTTTATTATTATTGAAATAGGAAACAAGGAATTTGATTCTCTTGTCGTTTCATACATTTATAAGATTCCCATATAGTAAAGTTAATAATATATATATATATATATATGGCTAATTACTTTTCTTTTCTTTTTTTGTTTTCACTTGCGTGAGAGCCAATTCTTGATTAGTAGCTTGCAGCTAATACGAGTGATGAGATGGGAAGATGTTCAAACCTTTGTTTTTAAGACTTAGATATGGAAGTATGAGAAGGAAATCGATGACCTGATTGAGGGTGTTCTTGCTTTGTTTCATTACGATGCAATTGGAATAGCTTTGCATCTCATTAGATGCATGTAATTTTAGCTGATTTGAGCTTTGATCCATCTGTCGAAGGATATATTCCCTTTAGTTACTGTTTTCAAAAGAATTTTATATACTGATTTATTTTTATATTTTTATCTCTCTTTCGTATTTATCAATTATATTACGGGACAGCACAACGTGATTGGTAAAGGAAAACACACTTTTCTCTTAAAAAAAAAAAGACTGCTGCTTTAAATTTCTTTTGCTGTTCTTGCATTACATATGTTAAGCTTCTTGTTCTCATTCTGGCTTGCAGCAGGCAAATTCCACTTTTCTGATGTGCTGGAGATGGAATATCCATAACCTGGCTAAGCAAATTAGCCAGGTAAGTCATGCCGACCAGCTGATGATCATTTTCGAATGATCTAGTGATATATCAATGCTGGCAACCCTTTCTTTCTTTTTTATTAATTATTTCCTTTTCTTTTGCGTTGGAGCATCTAGAATTCTGCCTTCAATAGCTCCTTTAGCTGTTGAATGGAGGAATAGAAATAAGAACATAAAAAAGGAAGAAACTAAGATATATAGAAGCTTGTAGAAATCAAAAGGAGGATTTGACAGTAACCTTCCTCTTCCTATGTCTGTGTTGTGGTGGTCTCTGTTGGTAGGTGTGGTTCAGACAGTTGGGTTGGCTTTGTTACTTGGAAGCTACTCTCTTCAATTACCTTGCCAAGTGGCCATTATGATTTGGCCCTTACCTACACCAAAGTTACTATCCTATGGTCCCACTTTTTTCTTTTCTTTTCTTTTTTCTTTTGATATCTATGTTGTTCCTGGTTGGTTCGGATCATAGTTTCATCATCCCCAATTATTGTGGTGTTGGCTCAAATGGTGAAAAGGGTTTGTTGTTTGCTTTCAGGTAAGGTTGCAGGAGAAAAAAAATTACGGATACAGTAATGTCTTTGCTTCCCAATAAATCCAGGAGCCTTGCTTCAGGCCCCAAGTACACCCTCTGATCAATCCTGTTGCCATTTTGATGGCAGTGATGAGAAACTTGGCCAAAATAAGTCGTACAGAGCAGATTTAAATAGGTTGAGATTTTATTTGGTTCGCATGTAAAATGGAAAAGGAACAGATAAGAAAACCACCCAGAGCATAGATTAATGAACCTCAAGAAAGACTGAGGGACCCTCGTAATTTGTCTTCTTATCCTGAGAAATTGACATGCATTTAAGAAGAATACGGGCTGATTTTGATAGCGAAACCTACCTTGCTGTGTAAATTGAAACCTTATCTTCATGTTTCATTCACCAATATAAATCAAATGCAGAAACGCCCACCATACACGGTGAACAGGTTGCTTGACGCCTGGAATATGATAACAGGATGATTTCTAAAATCTTGTAGCATTTTACAAAGCTCCCCTACAGCAAATTAGCATTCTTTGCCATATCATTCAAGGCAAGGATCAGAGCGGACAGGCACAGGGCAGAGAGTAAGCAAAGACTAGCTTTCCGTCGTTAAGAATCGTCGATCAAAGACCACATGTATCGTCCCAGGGTGCGCCTTGCATAGATGGATATTGTCAAGTTAATGACAACAAGCCACCATGCGAACAATAGGAAACCAGAGGCCTTTTCTTCCAAAATCTCACAATTAAGTCAGGTAGAACGAGATTTCGCAAGAAGCAACGTGTTTTTTTTTATTTCTTGTCATGGTAATAGAAACTACAGTTCAGCAAAATAACCTATGAACACAACAATCCAAAGTAATGGCAGTGTGGGCACGCCAAAAGAATATAACCAGTCCATTCTCAACTCTCGGGTCACAAGTCACAGCCATAATGATAAAATTCATCGAATTTCTCCAATCAAACCATTACTAATTGATAACAAGGGAGGGAAAAAGCCGGTAAACTCTTAATGAACAAAATGGCAACAATCAACCTTCATCCATGTAAAATCTCCGATACAAAATTCTTTTAACAGCGAGTTGATTGTACTACAAAGAAAAAAGGGATTTCAACGCTTTCCTCCACCCCCGCCGAGCTTGGGGCCCTTTGGTGCAGCACCCTTTGGCAGGCTACCTTTGCTGCTCTTTTGTGCCTTGGCCATTACCTCAGCCTTCTTGGCTTTTTTCTCATCCTTTGTTTTCTTAATCCTTTCCTTAATTTCACTGCACAGAAAATCAAGCATTTCAAGAAAAACATCAGTAAGTACCGATGTTGACTGGATAATCAAATTACATTTATCAAACGGTAAGAAGAATATACCGGAGTGCAGCCTCTCTTGCAGCATCACGGACTTCAGGTTTCTCAGTTCGCTTCTTCTGTATGACCTCCAAAGTAGCACCTACAATGGACCTTGAGTAAGGTTTTTTTGTAGTGCGACGCCTCTTCTTAATAGTTTCAGCAGCAATGTCCTGTAATTTGTCAAAATCAACATATAGCACATCATGGGTTTACTTTCAAAGAAAACACTCCTGCATATAAACGCGTTCTACATTTGTCATTAAAAAGTTCATAGAAACTAAGAAAAAAGTTACCTTCTTGTGCTGCTTCCTGTACATAGCTGTCCAAGTTAGCTTTGAGGGCTTCAGCCTGTTGTGGAAGTACCTCTTGCATTTAGAATTAGCAAAGAGGAAAACCTTGATTGAATGAAAAAAGATTAATTAGTTTCACAGCCTGCATTTTACAGTGAAGGGAAATAAAAAGAAAATACAATGCCTTCAATACAAAACTGCACATTACCTGGGAATCTGAGCGAATAAATCTGATACCCTTGCCGGGGTATATCTTCGCCCCACTGAAGCGGCAGAGTTCAGTCCTGAGATCATCCAGAAAGAAACCATTACAAAGAAAATCTATTGTCAAATCAATAAATATGCTCCATTCAAGGGCGGGCATGTTTGATGATGATCATGATTGCATATCTAAAACATAAATTGACTTCATTTGCATGATCCAACAAATCACAGAACTCGACCAAATCATAAAACCCCCCTCCATGCAACTCCAAAAAACTACCTGTTACTCTGGACTAACAAGTCAGTTCAATGAGTAATAAGTCACTTATTATTAGCCACATCAAAGTGTTGCACGTTCTTAAAATCAAACTAATAAGAATACCCTAGTGCAACACTCCAACCAGAAGATCCTATAAAGCGTCACAAAAATCACTAAACCTTAAGCTCTTGTTGTCCCAACTTCAATTTTATTCAAGTCTTAGTAATTCCCTTGTTTACTTCACTGTGTTTTCACTTTATTATCTTCCTGCACTGCATCAATCACACTCAAACATAGATTATAGCTTAATGCTCTACCAAGGAGCCGAGGACTCAGGCAATATAGCAAATTACTTGGGTCTTATTCCGGGGAGTAATTAAAAGACTCACTTGAAACATAATTAAAATTATTCCATTCACCAAAAATTTATAAAGTTAGTCATCATAATTAAAGGATTGGAGGTGGGAAATTCCATCACCAAAAGGCTTAAAACTTTCTTAAAGCTTGCATTTTTTAGCTTTATAAAACAAAAGAAAATCACTTTTTTTGACTTTGTATTGTCATATCTAACGAAGGTTCTAGATCTCTACAGCAGATGTTCAGATTGTAATATATTTCAAACAAAGCCGAGACGACTCAAATTGAATCCAACAATTCATAGACTGCTTAAACACTTGAAAAAACAACAACCCATTAAGAAAAAACGAAGAAAAATACAACCCATTTCCATATACATGGAAACGAAAACGTATTGGAGAGAGAGGGACGTACTTGAGAACCATGGCGGCAGCAGCTACTGATTTTTTTGGCAGGGAAGTAAAAAGCTTAGGGTTTGGTTTTTGAAGAGATATAAATTTGGTTAGAAGGTCAATGTGGGCTTTCTGTTTATGGGCTAGACAATATACACTTGAAATAGGCCAGACCACAAATTAAGGGCCTGCTTCTTATGCTTATGGGCCTATGAATTTACCTGCTTCATAGGTTTGAGATTTAAATTGATCCCATGTAATTTTGAGATTTTACAAATTCATCCACAAATAAGTTTTTTAAAAAAACAAAATTGGGTTATTTTTTGAAAAACAATTTATTTATTTATTTCTTTTATGAGTTTTACAAGAAAACTATTCAAATAAAAAATATTTTAAATTCAACCTTCAAATTTAATTTATATTTTTAATTTATGAAATTTCATAAAATATTTTTATGAATAATAATGCATTAATATTATCTTTCAATTATTTTAACTGCTACATTCATGTTATCACCATCACTATCACCATCTTACCGTCTCTTTCACCGCCACCACATCTATACCACAACTATATGTGAAGATAATATATATATATCTTCTATTCTAAATCTTGGAGGAGTTCGAATTTGAACATGGAAATTCCCACATTCAAACACAATAATTAGATTGTTTGTTTCAACTTCTATATCCGAACTCATAATTACGCAATAAAAATAAATTTTGAATATGTTTTTTTCTAGGACCTGCCTTGGCTTTAGCTTAAGATTCGGCTACTTCTCGAATGGCCCTTCTTCCACCACTTGTTTTTAGTAAAAATCATGTGAAAAAGGAGTGCGATACAATTATAATTTTTACATCCTTCAATTTTTTATTTTATTTTGAGATAATTAAGCGCTGCCATGCTTCCTTCTTATTAACAAAAACATCAGATTCATGTTTGACCTAACCTTTTCCATCGATGGCCGCCTAGTTGGTGAAAAAGCCCTTAAATATTTCTAGTTAAGCACCTCAGTACAGTTTATCTTGAGAACAGGTAAAAAAAATTGTGCGAAGAGTAAAAGTCAACAAGGATTAAGACTTAACAATATTTTCATTAATGTTTTCAATAATATATAGAATTAATGACAAATAAAACGAGGAAGAAAATTCCCCAAATAGGCTAGAACAGTTGCATACAAGGGTGGAGCTAGGAAGTTTTTTTTTGGGAAGGCAAAGATTATAATTTAATTTTGAAGGAGGGTCACAGCTTAAATTCTCTAGAAATTGTCGAGAGAAAGAGAGCATTTCATGTGAATTAAATTACTAAATTTTAACCATGGTCTACTCATTGTTATAAATCTAGCATGGCCTAACGATTCGATGTGAGATTTGGTTCACAAAATATACGAGGAGTTTAAATGGTCAGGAATTTGAGTTAATCAAGTAAAAACTATTGACTTTTTAATTATTTTTTTAAAATAATATTATAATTTTAATATTATTTTTTTAAAAAAATCTGATTAACCTAAATTAACTAGTTTAATAGCCATGGATTTACTATTTCCTAAAAGAGATCACAAGATTTATAGAGATTAATTTACTCATAATTGAAACAATAAGCACGTCACAATCTACCAAAGCTACGTAATAATGAAATAGAACAAATTTAGAGAATCGCTTTTTTAATTCATATGATTTGAATTAATGCATAACTTATATCAAAATAATTTTCACTTATCATGTTTTCTAATTGAACTCCCCAATGTTTTGCCTTTATTCACATTGAATGAATGATCAATTCCATATATAAATGGCATTATGGATATGCATTAAATC
>Ga0307515_10018819_pt1 | contig 12469 bp, 7 predicted proteins | sample 17_EM_MG_FD_194513 | JGI IMG/M metagenome (GOLD analysis project Ga0307515, IMG submission 194513) | Populus trichocarpa ectomycorrhiza microbial communities from riparian zone in the Pacific Northwest, United States - 17_EM | ecosystem: Host-associated > Plants > Roots > Unclassified | place... | reverse complement strand
TGCAACACAATTTCAGAAGCTAAGCTTCAGAAAACTCATCAAAAAGGAAATCATCGTAGGTGTAAAGTTTATGCAAGGCGTTCCATATGCACTTGTGACATTCCTTTTCTAACTATAAGGTCTTATGCTACGACAACTGGTTATTTACTGCGCAAGTACTAGTCGGAAACTCAATTTTCACAAAGAAGCGTACCGACCTTTCAAATGTCACCCTCTGAAAAGCTCTTAACCAGCTTAGGCCCCGATGAAAGGAATCCCCGTTTTAGGGGACTGTAGGCAACAATCCCAATACCAAGTTCTCTTATAAATTAGAATGATAAATTTCATGGCATGCAAGGCGGAATGACGGGTTTTTCTCTGAATAGAAGAGGTTTTGAATTTGATCATAAATTGTGATTTTGAAGGAGTTGTTGTCTATTATTATTTTACTAAAAAACTTATTGGTTTGCGAGAGTTTAAGTAAGAGGACCAGTTGTATAAGAAAAAGACACATCAATTCAGTGCACCTTATCTATGGTAAGTTACATTATTAATTGATTGTTATTTTAAATCATGTTTCTATTTGTTGGTCTCATCTAAGGTTCGAGGTAAATCTTCTTTCATGAGAAAGTCTCTATCCTATCGGGTTAAATCCTAACCATTGTAGTATCACATTTATTTTTTACTTTGTATCTTTAATATCTCAGTATATACTTTACAATGTAATTTTATACCCTTAAATAATAAAATCTAGAACTAATTTCTAATGTTTATTGCTATTAACTCATTTAATTTAATATTGGAAGCATGCATTACGTTGTAAAATTCATATTCTGAATATTAATTAAACAAATTACTTTTTGTGGTATTTTTGAGATTTTGACTAAATCTTAATGAATAATCATAAATCGATTACAATATTTATCTTGTATTTTTAAAACATGATAAACATATAATTTTTTTTTGAAAATATATGTGAAAAGATTTTTAGAATTTGGCCATATGCACGTGAACAAAACATATATATATTTTTATTTTTGAAAGGAGGATGTTTTTGAATTTTTGGAGAAAAATTAGGTATTTTTAATACGAGTCAGTATCATACAGTGTAAGTCTATAACCTGATATTAGATAAAATTATTGAAAAAACACACGAGAGACCCATAAATAATTTTAAAATGATCCTTGAATTGTTTCCTACTTTTCCGAACTAGTTTAGGGCATGTTTGACTAAATACTATAATAAGGACAAGATAAAGATAAAGCTAAGCTAAAGGAAATGGTAGGAGGACGTGTTTGCTAAACGTGTCCTTATCCTAAAATCAAAGGCATTGAAAATACTTTAAGGCTGTGTTTGACAAACATGTCTTAAAAAAAGGCATTTTTCCTTTGGTAAAAATAGGGCATGCTAAACACACATTTAAGGTTGGGTTGAGTTTGGCCCAACCACATGGGCTGGGCTTATTGGACTCGAGGCCGAAGCTTAACCCGATTGTGGGCCAACAGACGGCCCAACAAGCTTCTTCTCCTTTTTGTATATATATGGACTGGACCCAGCCCAGTCGCGCAGGCTAGGCTTGGATTTGGCCCATTCAGCTTTGTTAGTGGTCCAACCCAGTGACATTACCTTCACTAGCAAATGCAAACAACATAACGTGAATTATTTCACATTTTGCATGCACAAAAAGATGTACTATATGTTTTAAAAGGACGAAGAACTCAAGCGATTCCCATGAACAAAAACCATTTTGATGCTAGTTTAAAACCAACTTATTTTAAAAAGAACTTGGGTGATTTTCCATAGATAAGGTTTCTTGAAGGTTGACTTTCTCTATGGTATTGAAGCGTTCATTTTACTTGTATGAATAATAAAGCATAATCAAAGTTTCTTGAAAAGCTTATTTCACATGGGAAAGCATCGTTTACCAATCCAGATTGCTTGCCTTTGATTAAAAAAAGCTTTATTGGGCATGCAACGTAGGATTTGGCTTTTGGTAATGAAAGAAAAGGATATTTGTAGGCTTAAAAGGTGTTTAAGAGATCTTAAGATCAATGATCACTAAATCTCGTTTCCAAACCTTACTTTTTGGTCAAATGATTCCTAGATTTTAGGGTTGACTTTGCAAAATAGTTTAGCATGCCCCTAATGTTTGGACTATTTGACTTTGAGTGTCATCATCATACTAATTATTTTCATTTTGCATGGCATGCTCAACCTTTTTGAATCTTTGAATTTCTTCATGCTCTTGCTTTGTTTGGGCACCTTTGATAATTGAGGATTATTTTGTATATTCTTGCGGTTAAATTACTTTTCTAATCTTGGTACGTTCCCCCAATATGGGGTATGATCCTAGTCATTGTTGTTTTGCAAGAAAGACTTACTAGGCTCAATGAGGACTTGCAAATGATATTTTTTTAAAGTATTGTGAAAGAATTATAAAAAATGACATTCTCCCATTTCAAACATATGAGTTTAGGATTAGTAAGCTTTGCTTTCTTTCATTGTGATTGTTTGGTCATGCAAAATTGTTTTCATCATAATTAAATTATGATTGTTATTCAGCCAACTAAAACTCAGCTTCAAAGTCATTTAAATGGTTTGGTTACCTCACTAGGAGATCACTTGAACTTGCAAAACTCACTTGTAAAAAGCGAACACTAATTTGACCTCTGTATTTGTACTAATAACTTTGATTTTCCAAAAAATATTTTATAAAAACACAAAAAATAAGGTTTTTTGAGCATATGAGATCATGTAAAGCTTTTTAAAGTTTTCAAAAAGAAAGTGCACCAAAACATTCCTGGCCAAACTTTGATCTTTATTGATATATCAATAAAGTACATCATGCATAATACTTCTTTATAATGTTAGAGTTTACAGGGTTAGGTAAATCATCTCCGTCCATCTTGTTCAAAACTAAGGCTTCTCTAGGAAAGGCTTTATTCACCACATATAGTCCTTCATATTTCGATGCCTATTTGCTCTGATCTTCTCCTGATGTTGGCAAGATCTTTTTCAATACTTGGTCTCCTTCTTTAAATACCCTTGTTCTGACTCTCTTGTTGCATGCCTTAACCATTCTACTCTGGTATAGTTAATGATGACAAATTACTACCAATCTTTTCTTGTTGATCAAACTCTACTACTCAAATTTCATATTTGCATATTCTGATTCTTCTAGTTCTGCATCATTTAGAACCCATAATGATAGAATTTTCACTTTTAAAGGTATCATCGCTTTCATCCCATATACCAAAAAGTAAAGGGTTGCACCTGTAGAAGTTCTAACTGTGGTGTAATATGAGTAAAGTACGTATGGAAGCATCTCGTGTTAGTCGTTGTAGGTTATATCATTTTCTGGATTTTTTTTGAAGATTTTTGTTGGCTGCCTCGACATCACCATTCATCTTGGGTATGTAAAGAGAAGAATTAAAGTGCTTAATCTTACACTTGGTGTAGAGTTTAACAATTATCTTCTCATTAAAATTTTGAGCATTATCAGCTAACAATTTTGCTAGCAAGCCATACCGACAAATCAAATCTTTCTTGATGAATCTCTTGACCATTTTTTATGTCACATGTGCATAAGAGTTGGTTTCTATGCCCATTGATGGCATTCAAATTGATTGGTTCTATGACATCTAATCTCTATATATTGAAAGGCCAAGGTGAGGTCATGTTGAATAGGGGTGCCGAAGGTGTATTTATATTATCCTATCTTACACTTATGAAATTTTGTAATATAGTTAACACAATCCCTTTTCATAGTCAATCAGAAGTATCTAAATCACTGCATTTGTCTTATCATTGTATGCCTATTAACATGAGTAACACAAATTCCCTCATGAACCTCTTGTAAAGCTTGCTTTCAAACACTTAAGTAAAGTCCCGTTGAATGACCTTCTATATAAGATTTCACAATCCAAGTTATAATCCATGGTCATCCTTCTTAAAGTCTTTTCATCCATCTTGGAGGCTCTTAGAGGATATTCTTGATGCTGGATAACCTCATGATATCATTGTACCATGGTTTTTAATTTGTTGTCTCTTCAAGTGAGCAATAATGAGCTTGAAAATTTTTGACTTCGATGTTTATTGATTGAATCTTGCCCCCAATATTAATATGTGTCATTAAAGTTAAGGTGGCCAAGGCATCGACAAACTGATTCTTATATCTGCTCATATGAGTGAATTTTATCTCATCAAACTTATTAGCCAACGTCAAAAGATAATCTTGGTATGACCTTAGTTTCATCCTTAGTTTGCCATTCCCCCTTCACTTAGTAGATAATTAGTAGTGAATCTTCATGAATATCTAGTTTTCCAACTTTTAGCTCTAAAGCAGCTTTTAGACTGATGATGCAAGTTTTATATTCATCCATGTTATTGGTGCATTCAAACTACAACCTCATCAAAACATGGTATAACTTGTTTTATGGAGAAATTATCACTACTCTAGCCCATTTCTCTAATATATTCATTACTCCATCAAAATACACGGTTCACCAATTGTTCAACTCATTATCATCCTCAATTGCTCATACATGCTCATCATAAAATTCAAAATCTAGTGACTCATAGTCTTCCACAACATTATCTGTAAAATGGTCAATAATTGCACTTCCCTTTTTCATAACCTAAATTTAGAATTCCCCAAAAATTACCATTTTATTTTAAAATAAAAAGCAACTAAAAATTAAAAATTAAAAATTAAAAAGATTAGCAACTTGGCAAAAGCAAGCTGAAAAGGGTTTCAAATGCATGAAGAAACCAAGCTGAAGTTTTAGACAAAATCGAAAGCATAATTGTACCCAATTATACACAATACTAGATGAGAATGCAAATTCAAGGTCAAATTAAATGATTATTGGATGAATTAGAATAAAAATTAAGTCTAAGGATTTAATTAGACTTTTAATAGGCTAATTTGATTTAATCATATGCCCAATTAAATGATTAATTAAGTTTAAGAATTAATTTTGATCAAATTAAAAGAATTAATAAAGTGCAAATACTTAATTAGACTCTTAATGAGTTAAATTAATTTTACTAGGGACTTAATTTGACAAACGTTAACTTTGAAAGCCTAATCTAGGCTTAATTGAGAAGATTGAAATTTTAGAGGATGAAATTTAATTTTTACTAGCTCAATCGGCCAAAATTAGGAACAAAATTGCAAGAAAATTAAAGTTTGGAGGTCAAATTGAAGAATTTTAAAAATCAAGGACCACTTTATAAAAAACGTAAAAATTTGAGGGTCCAATTGATGAAGGCCAAGGGTAAAATTGCAAGGAATCCAAAAGATTAGGGCTGATTGGGGGTTTAATCACAAAGTTCCAAAGGCTTAGGGACCAAATTGAAAAATACATTATTTCACTATTCATCATCTTTTTCCCATTTAAACAAGAGAAAAAAGATGCCAAGTGCCCACCTTTCAACCCTAATTTCTCCCTCACATTTCACCATACCACACAAATCTTATACCAACTTATACCTTAGTATTTTTACTTTACTTTAAGCCAAAATTCCAGGTCCAATGGTACCAAAAACACTTGCAAATTCACTACAAAAACATTATCCAACATTGTTCTGCTTGTAAAAATAGCCTTGTATTCTTTCTTTGTCAGTTGCAGAGTAGGACAAGCTTTTTGTCCATACCATGAAATATTATTCCATCTCATACCTTGGAAGTTTTGATTCACTCAAAGTCAAAATTCCACCTCTAATAACATCAAAACCACTTGTAGATTCTCTCCTAAAAAAGCTACCTAGGATTATTCTAGCTGCAAAAATAGCCTTGGTCCCCCTATTGTCAGTTGCAGTTCAGGACAAACTTTTGTTCTTAGCTGCAATAAATAGTTGAGATCTATTCTCTAACATCAAGGGTCAATATCCTATTAATGCATGAACCATAAAACCTCTTTGTTTCTCCCATAGAAACCCTCTCATACTCTCTTTCCATTGGCAATAAATTTACTCACAAGTTCACGAATGGAAATGCTCTGTCGCTAAAACTCTCGTCAATAATTTTTGGTATGTTGGTGAGTCTATCGGTAATAAAATGATGGATTTACTGATGGAAAAGGCACGCAAAAAAAAAAAAATACCCACTTCATTCTGTCAGTATTTCCCTAAAGAATTTTGCCATATAACCGACATAAATACTGTATGTAATTCTATCGGTGATTAAACAATGACACAATGACATTTGCAGTAATTCTTTTCTAACTTTCTGGAATATACCAACGGATGTAATCCATTGGTAATACTATCTATCTTTATTTAAAAATATTTTTTTAAAAATCTATTTAATAGAAGAAAAGAATAATTAAAATAAATTAAATTAATATAAATCAACACTCGATAATACTTAGGAACTAAGTTGCAAGGAAAAAAGAAGAAGAAGAAAATCAACTCAAACAAATTTGCAACAAATAAATAACATAAAAAAATAAACAACAACAACAAATAAATAAATCAATGAAAAAAATCCACCTAACCTAGAAAACCTATTTCAGAACCCATAATCCAGTAACAAATAAATTAATTTAATTGAAATTGAACAAATTTGAAAAACAAAATCCAACTAAAATCTAATAAAATTGATCTTATATGAAAACAATCCTACAACAACATTCATACAATTATTAAGAATAGAAAAAATTTAAAAATAAAAAAATAAATATAATGTAAAAAAGCACAAAAAAGAAAAGGAAAAAAAAAAGAAAATTCTTACCTTAATTTAATTGCGAATGAGGCTGAGAAGAGAAAAGAAAAAAAAATAAATTTATAAAGTATGTTAATTAAAAAAAAACTGACAAGAGAAAAGAAGAAAGAGAAGAGAAGACATTCCTGCGCATGGAGGAGAAGAGAAAAGAAGAGGAGTTGAAGATAGAAGAGAAAGAAAGAAAGGGACGTTGATGTTTTTTATATAAAAAGAGGAGAAGAAGAAGAAGAAGATAAAGAAAAAGAAAAAGAAAAAGAAGATGAAGATGAAGAAGAGGCATGCTTATTATGAAATGAGGGATTAGGGTCTTTTTACTAGGGCATTTTACCGATATATAATTAAATATTAATGTTTTTAATTATTTTATTAGTGATTTCATCTATAATATTTAATTTAAATCTTCAATTTAATCAAAAATTTTTGGAAACCCTAAAAAAATCATCAACAACTTTTCAATTCATCAGTGATTCTGTCTGTAATTTTTAATTCACATTTTCAATTTAATAAATTTTTCTTAGAAACCCTCTAAATGTCACTGACGACCTTTGAATCCATCAGTGATACCATCTGTAATATTTAATTTGATAAAAAAAATTTCAGAACCCTCCAAATATTACCGACAACTTTTCAATCCGTATGTGATCCATTCTATAAAGAACAATAATTAACAGTGAAATTAAAAAATAAACAATTCTAGAACTCTATGAAAAATACCAACAGAATTAATCCGTTGGTGATTCTGTATTTAATTAACACAATGAATAGTTTCAAGGAGAAGGGAACAATTTCAAAGCTCTCATGAACATTTTACCGACAGGTATACAGACAGATTTTACCAATGGTATTAATACCGACAAGTATACAGACATATTTTACCAATGGTATTAATACCGTTGATATAAATAACACGTCATCGTACTTTTTTTCTTTTTTTAATCCCTTTTTTTCCCATTGTAATTCCCCTAGTATATATCAAAGGAATATTTATGTCGGTGTTTCCCGATGGATATAACAAGGGAATATGTTGTTGGTAGAATTCAATGCAATTTACCGACAAAAACATTCTGTCGGCGTTGCCATTTGTATTTGCCAATTTTTTGGTAGTGAAAGGGAAATAATGCTTGCAATTGAAGGCTCCATGGTGGCAAGATTCACGATAGCAGCAACAGGGGAAGGTTGTACGACAATAGCAACATGAGAAGATTCCAAAGCAGAGGGAGAAGAAAAAGACTAAGGATTCACGACAGCAGCAGGACAAGCTTTCTAAGCAGAGGGAGAAGAAAAAGTACAATAGTTAATGTAGAGATTACAACACAAGAATACTAAAACTTTCCTAAATATATTTATACAAGCCTTTCATATATCATATACTATATTATTAGATTACACAAACATTTATTCTCTTTCTTAAGGCTGAGATGCAATTCATTAGACTAAGCTCCAATATGAAATCCATTGCTTTTTCCATCGATCAATAACTAGCTTTAAATGGGTTTTTTTCTCTCGTTTTCAAACCAATTTGTCATCACCTAGTTTTTGAACCCTAGTTTTCATCATTTTCCAAAAAAAAAAAAAAAAAAATAAAAAACTCACAAAAAACATGTTTTCAACGTGATTAGACCAATGAACAACTATTTCATAATTTTCAACCTTTTTGCATATTGTTTTTGTGTTTGCAAGTTTAAAAAATAATAAATAATATTTAAAGTCTTGTGGGTTTGTGCTTGTTGCGCGACAACCCTGATGGTATGATGTCATCATTGAATTTATTTTTATGGTGAAATAAGGTTGAAAATTAATACCCCGCAATGAGGTTGGAAGGATTGGATCGCAAAAGCTTTATCTGATGCATAATAGTTTGGTCTCGATGTGGATTTTAATATAAGTTTGATTTTCTTATGAGTTTTAATGTGCACTGATCTGTTTGTTAAATTATGATTTTTGGTGATGTTATTTTTAAATTGTGAATTTTATTATGTGTTGACACTTTTTTTTTATGAAATTTGTATGTGCATGCCTGATTTTCATTATGTTTAATTTTTTTCATGATGAATTTTTTGAAAGTGTTTTCACATAAAAAGCTAAAAAAACATAAAAATCTATGAATATAAAAAAAATGACATGTTCTTTTTATTTTTTTTTATTTTTTTATTTGTGTATTTAGAATAGACAAACTTTAGCATGTAAGAACATTAAACACATTTTATCATTGAAAATAAACAACAATGTATCTCACCTTAAATATGATATATAAGGTGATGCCAGCCCCTCACCTAGAACCTCTAAGACTAATTAGGGTTTCTAGTTACTATAAAACTAGGTGGTGACCCCTTTTCATTTTTTTTTACCCTTTTAACATGTAGCTCGCCTCGATGTCCCCTTCAACACCACTAATCCAAACCCACCAAAGCACTAAACTTTTGTACTTTCCAAGACCCCATTTTAGTACTCATTTCACTAGAGCTAGAATTTTCAAGTTCCCTTAAAAGGGGTATTTTTTGTTCATCCTGGTAACCAAAACCCAAAACTTGATTTGACTGAAAATGAATCCAACCCCATAAAGGAAATAATTTTGTTCTTTATCCTCTTTTATGTTTTTACTTATAGTAAATTAAATCTAGCCTCCAAGAAGAATCCAAAGACTAAAGAACCCTAATTCAATAAAAACTCAGCTTCTCATTCTCCAAAAATAGGTTTTGCCGCAATGGATCTGGATGAAACGAATACGAGAATCTAGCAACAGGAAGAGATAACCATGGTAAACCATGAAATCATATGAGAGAAATCGATTACAATCACTGGTTTTTTTTTGTTCGATTTGGGTTTAGAAGGAGAGAGAAATTGATTTTTCAATGAGAAGTTTTTTAGTTTATTGATGAGAAAGAAGAAGTTATCTATCATTTGAGTTAATTTTTAATATAATATAGATGGGGGTATTTTGTTATTTCTGTTGAATTTAAAATTTTCTTTGACATGTGATGGAAATTGTAATTTTTCAAAACTTGGTAAGCAAGTGGAATTTTGACCAAACCATAGGATGGTAAGGGTAATTTTTCATTTAATATTTTAAGACTTGAGGGCTCTTTAGTCATTAATTAGAATATAATGACAATCTCGTAAATAATTTAAACTGTTTTGTTAATTTTTTTAACGAAGATGTAAAGTATTGTACAACTTTAAAAATTATTGACTCTGGATGTAAACTATATATTAAAGTAAAAATATAATTAAACTATAAATAAAAAGTCACACTTAGCATCCTAATGTTTGGCATGAATTGCAATTAGGAAATTTGATGAAATGACCATATTGTCTTTATATATATTGAAATGAACCTTTATATATAAATGAAAACTAACCAAACAACATATGAGTAGCTTTGTTACCTTTTTTCTCTTAGACCAAATCACCCCCACTCTCTCTCAATTGCATTTTTCTCTCGTCTTCTGAATGAAATTCATATCCAAATCAATGAATTTTGTCTAATTTGAGTTCATCAATAACCATTTATTTTTCAAAAAATCCTAATGGTTACTTGGTGGCATTTTTATTATTTTTGAATTTCAATGGCTCTTTAGTCATTCAATAAATCATAATAGTAAACCTATAAATAATTAGATATGTTTTATTGATATTTTTTTAAAAAAATATATTAAGTGTTAGCACATCTATAAATTTAATCACAATTCAAACCGATCCTCGTAATGTCAAAGATAATTTTTAATTATAGAAAGATAATATCAAAGATATTTTTCAATTTAATCACAATTATTTTTCTCTAAAAATATTTTTTCTCGGTTGAAAATACAAGATGAGGTTTGTTTTTATCCTTATGTGATATGGATATCACGTTGGAAGTTAAAAGACACATGTCAAAACTTGCATTCACTCATGCGAAAACCAATAGGGAAGGTGACCCATACAAACCACATGTACCAATAATATATAAATCTTGCTTTACAAATGAAAGTAATATTGGATTTCTGAATGTTATACACGCAACAAAAATAATAAAATAAAATTACCCAAGAGTTCTATTTATTTTAGATAGATCTAGAATTATTTAGAAATTTATTACCTGAAGATTTAATCTTCTTCGACTTTCAATAATTCTTTAAAAAAGATTCTCGCAAACCACAAGTCGTTCAATTGTTCAGCCTCCAATGATAATCCACACGAACCATTAGTGAAAAATCTTCCAAATTCCTATTTAGAAGAGAGAGATTGCTATGCCTAGAGTGCTAGCTCTCTGTTATGTGACTTACATAGTTTTTCTGTCTAATAGACAACCACTCCTTAAAAAAATAAGAGGCACAATATATTATTTATAAAAAATATGAAAAACCCTATAACTTGGTAAGTATCAATTTACCCCTTAAATAATATCCATATATTATTTAAGGATAATTTTAAAAATTTAATCAATCAAGTCTCTACTTGATTATTTTTGGACTATAATTATAATCCTTGAAATAAATACATTTCAATGCTTAATTTCTAAAATTATTTTCAATCAAGTCACACTTGATTAATTATCTTAGTTTAATTTCTAACTAATAGTTCTTAATATGTGTGACTAGTTATGTTCTTAATTTCTAAGTCTTTTCAAATCTCATTCCACCTTGACCAATGATTTCTCAGTTAATACTATTTGATAACAGATAAAATATTTTCTCCAATTCTCCTAGGATTATGAATTCTCTCTTGATCACTCAAATACCTTCATATAGTTCATGTTATACCTAATGTTTTCCATTTCATCTCCTTGATTAAGATAACATGTAATGACATCAAAGCATAACATCTTTTATATAAGATAACTTAGTGTCTCAAGTGTAAGGATCACTTACACAACCGATATGTGAGCCTTTCTATAGACATATATGATCTCTTCATATAAAATCCTCATGCAGGTCAAGTTAGTATATATATCCTATGATAAGCACTCACATATTAGTTCTAGATATCCCTTATATCTCAGCTTATGAGAACAACCACTTCCTTTCACAAAAAAAAGAATATAATATGTACTAGTCTCTACGACTCTAATAAATGTTCAATATTTAAGAGAGTATCGACCATAAACATTTTAAGATCAATGCTTTGATGCAATAGTAATCCCATAATTATAACAACTTTATAATTTTATTTGTAAAACATTTTTTTACCATAAACATTATCTTTACTCTAGATTCATAAATTAAATATTAGATTTATTAATCTAATATTATATAAATATTAATGATAAATTAACTTTTTATTAATAACAAATATATATTTACACAAATATAATAATAAAACTACTATATAACTACATAGTATATTAAACTAATTAACAAGTCAAGGCAATGACATGACTCTCTTTTGGATACACATTGAAATCCCAACGCAAACAGCCATTGACATGCAAATGCTAGACTATATACATCCTTCAATTAGGGCATGATCACAAACCCCGCGACTTGTTTTCCACTATGCATAAAGCATAGATATTAAATCAAATTAGGGATTGGAAGATTTACATGGAAAACTTGGAATTTCGAGTTTAACCAGAGCCAAGTTTTTAGCATAAAATATAGTAGTTAAATCCGACTAGATTTTTAATGATCCACTTAATCTCACTAAATCTAATTCAAACCTAGCCTGCTGATTCAATAAAAATAAATAAATAAATGATACGGCTTTAATAAAAATAATTGAACAACTATTTTCTAGGTAAGTCAGTATGACAGGTATAACACAGAGGTTCTGATCACTCTCAA
>Ga0307515_10018817_pt1 | contig 12470 bp, 11 predicted proteins | sample 17_EM_MG_FD_194513 | JGI IMG/M metagenome (GOLD analysis project Ga0307515, IMG submission 194513) | Populus trichocarpa ectomycorrhiza microbial communities from riparian zone in the Pacific Northwest, United States - 17_EM | ecosystem: Host-associated > Plants > Roots > Unclassified | place... | reverse complement strand
GTCAGCATCAAAGCTTCCACAGACTTAGAGCCTTCTACTAGCCAAAGCTTCCACAGACCTAGAGCTGTCTACTAGCCAAAGCTTCCACAGACCTAGAGCCGTCTACTAGCCAAAGCTTCCACAGACCTAGAGCCTTCTATTAGCCAAAGCATCCACAAACTCAGAGTTTTCCATCGGCCAAAAGCTTCCCGTGGAAAACTCTACTCCTCTCGAATATGCTCCTACATGCTCGAGAGACTTGTTGAGTTGCAGACGCCAGGCACCGGGTGGCGTGAGGCAGGTTGCGTGTAGCGAGCAGTGTTTGGTGGGTGGCGAGCAGTGTTCGGTGGGCGGAGTGTGGCATGTGGCAGGTGGCGGGTAGCGGGTGGCGGGCAGCCGAAATCATGACGTCGGTCGATATCATTGTCTGAATCTTATCCTCAGCGCGCCCACCGAGACGAAATCTCACGATGCCTCACGACCATGGTGTTGACAATTGCAGCCTTGGATTTTGTAGGAATGGTAGACTATTGGATCTTGGGGATAGCAGATCTCCGACTCAGATTGTCCAGCGGAATCTGCTGCTTGCTTCCCACGGATTATGGGCGTATGTGTGCGAATTTGGGCCAGGGCTGATGGTGATGAAGGCGATGGTGATGATGGCGATGTTGATGATGGCGATAGTGATGATGATGGTGTCGGTAGTGGTGATCATAGTACCAGAAGCACTTAGACAAGTAGGTTGGCTATGTCAACGTTAGCATCAAAGCTTCCACAGACTTAGATCCTTCTAGTAGCCAAAGCTTCCACAGACTTAGAGCCTTCTATTAGCCAAAGCTTCCACAAACTGAGGGTTTTCCATCGGCCAAATGTTTCCCGTGGAAAACTCTACTCCTCCCGATGCGAGGCTCTCTCAAGAAGGTTCTCAAGCAGGCTTTCAAAGAGGCTTACAAGCAGGCTTTCAAGCAGGCTCTCAAGCAGGCTCTCAAGCAGGCTCTCAAGCAGGCTCTCAAGCAGGCACTCAAGCGGGCTCTCAGCGATAGTGTACAGTACCACTGTAGCAGCGAAGACTGCAGGCAGTGAAGACTGGTATAGGTCCATCTCCGGCCACCAGCTGTATATAGTTCCATAGGCCCACGCGCACAACTCTATGAATCGACTATAGACAACTATAGGCTGCGTATCGCGCAGGGGTCCACGGGAAGCTTGCTATAAGCTGCGCGAGTGCGCGAGTGCGCGTCGTGCAGTCTATAGTCGATTTGCACTTTTGCCGATGATCAAAAGATGGGAATGATAGAGTGTGTATTTCGTATAATGCGATGATGTCTTTCTACTCCGGGGTCTGCATTGCAATCCCTTCGTATAATGCGATGATGTCTTTCTACTCCGGGGTCTGCTTTGCAATCCCGATGCAAGCGTGTACCCAATGAACCTATTCCGACGTATGGTCACAGTTGGCCACAACCCCAGAGTCTTTGTTTAAAATAGGAGACCGACAGAGCGAGAAGAAACGGCCAAACGGCGATCGGAGGGCGATATGCAACGCGACGCGTGGTATTGACGCCGGGCATGGAGTAATCCGCCACAGGGGTGTCTCTGACGGCTCTGACAGAGCGCGTCCACTCTGACGGAGCCATTCCGCCCGGACGGAAATGTTTTTTGCTGATGGAGAAAGGTCAGGAAGTAGGGCTGTATATGTTCAAGATTGGTGGATGGATCTGTATGCCATGAACTACTGGCTGAAAGCGCTAAAATGCGACGGAGCTACGTTATGTATCGGGCTGATGACGTGAATAGTGGTGGCTCACACACTGAGAGGCCTCGATGCTTTTGAATGCAAATGATTATACATAGAAACGTTATATTGGCTGTCAATGATGACAGGATGAATATTATTCAAAATCATTGCGCAACGAATGGCTGTTGGTATGTCTTTCAGATGAGCATCAATGGAGCATCAAAGATTTCAGTCTGATCTCGTCTGCAATCAAAGGGTTGCTTAGTTACATCGATGAAAAGAGGAGTTATGGGCCGGCTGTCGATGTACAATGGCAAGCGACATGTTCGTTGCCCCATCTTAGCAATGAGCGTCAATGGAGTGTCTCTGATTTCTGGTCTTGCATGTTCTATAATTACTGGGCTGTGCGACAGCGTTAAGCCATAATCACAGTATTGGCCGCCTTTATGGGCACAAAGGCCTGTGATGATATGGCTACCACCTCTTAAAAATGAGCGTCAACGGAGCATCAACAATGTTTGGTCTTGCATCCTGGATAATCCAAGGGCTGTGCAACAGCATACACCCATAATCACAATATTGGCCGCCTTTTTAGGCAAAAATGCTAGTGTCAACATCGCTACTACCTCCTAAAAATGAGTGTCAATGGAGCGTCAACGCTTTTTGGACTTGCAGCTTGGATAATCAGACGGTAATGCAACAGTGTTAACCCATAATTATACTATCGGCTGCCTTTATGGGCAAAAATGCTAGTGATGATATTGCAACCGCCACGTTATCGTATGTCCATGTATTCAACTTCACCAATATGCATGCGATGTCTCACAGGTCTGACTTTGTCTTGCTTGTAACTCAAAAGTCAATAATTAAGAACCAGCCATCTACCTGACTATAACGTATCTTTTAACAGTTACTCAGGTCGAATTACCCAGATTCCAATTTCCTACCACGATGTTAGATTCAAAATCTTTAAATACCTGGTAGCTAGAGGTTGTAATATCCTAAATCAATGAATGTGTGTTGATTCGTGATTGAAGTGACCGTACATTGCAAATTATATTCGATGCTTGGTGGGCTTCGATGAATGTAGGCTCCAAGCGGCACATTGCTTGGAATGATTCTAGATATTCGCCTTTCTGGAGATTCTATTTACACTGCGGAATTGAGGAGACCAGCAGCGCTGGCATCATATGTAACATTAGTCATCATGTTCTTGGCCATCCATCAGAACACGGGACCAGCTCAATGGGCATACACTTGATGGCAAAAGCGCACATCGTGAAATTAAATGAATTCACAGAGTCAGAAGTCCCCGAATTGACTTGTTCAAGAGTCGATGAAACAGCTTTGGCCATATTCAAAAGGCAAGGAAGTCAAGGTATTCCGATGGTAGGTTTGCAAAGGAAATTCACATTGAACATTTAGGTTTTAATTATACTTACTGAATTGACAGACAGAACACACTGAATGGGCAGCACAGGACTTTCAAACTGCCGAACTGCACCAAGACACCTGGAATCACAACCTCATGTTAGGATGTGTTTCAGCTTATATTCCATGGAACACAATATCAAACCTGGAGCTACGATGTTCATAGTATGCATTCCAAAGCGAGTTGGTGTTACTGTCAGCCTGCACGCTTAGTAGCATTTGCCAGAGGGCATACACACTAACAGTGGATTCAATTAACAAGCAATTGCCATCAAGAAGCAAAGATGGTTTGACTTTGGACGGATGGACATCGATGAACAAAGTAGCAATAGCGTTGGTCATTGCTTACTATATCAATCGAAATTGGGTTTTGCGGGAATTACAACTGGCATTCGATGAGGTTGATAGCCCATTCTTTTCCTATTTTGAAAACTCATTAATTGTTACAGGTCAAAGGTCAACATACTGGAGCACAGCTAACCGGACATTTGAAGGGAGTTCATGATCATTTGCAGCTGACTGACAGCTGTTGAGTTGGAATGACAACAGATAACGCTTCCTCAAATTACCCGATGACTCACAAATTCAAATCTACCCTTGAGGCCTCCGCAATTGAGTGGCCCACATTGAGAAACCACAAACCATGCCTGGCACACGTCATTGAGCTTGCTTTGAGTGAATTCATGAGCAGTCTGGGTGTAACAGGCCGCACCAAGTCTTGGGAAGCCCATGAGCGCGATCAGTGATTTGGAGAGAATGAAAGCAAAGACATTGGGAAGACTCAAAGACTTCGAAAAGAGGGCAATGCTGGAATCAACAAAGTGTCTGCGATGAGACCAGGTTTAGCACAGATAATTGAGAAGGTACGTATTTCAACATATTTCAAAAGTGCTGAAACTGACCTTCATATAGCACTGAATGCTTGCAGTATTGATTAAGCTGACACCTGGGCGTCGAAATGAGTTCATTCACTGTCCAAAAGCCCGAGTACGAAGTGCAGTCTTACGAATTATGGATGTTATAACACGGTGGAATTCGACAATGGAGTTGGTTGAGTGAGGCTACCCATTATGAGAATTCACCCGGGAGTGGCTTAAGAATCCAAAATACAGCGATTTCTGTGCACTCCTCACAACACAGGATGAATGGACCATTGTCAAGTATGTCATGGAAGTTTCACGGCCATTCCGGTACTGGGCCTTGTGGATGTCGAAAAGGCATACCATTACTCTGCATCACGTCATCACTGTCTACAATGACATGGTTGATCATATGGATGGTGTGATGCGAGCTTTGGCCAAGAAGAAGTCACGATGGAAGGAACACTTATACTTTGCCGTGAAATTTGGGCGCCAGATGCTGTCCAAATATTATACTGAAGTTACTCCTACGACTGGTATACTACCCATTTCAGCACGTATTCTTGATCCTTTCCGGAAGTTGCGATTGTTCAGGAAGTGGGACAAGGGAATGGATATCAATCCTGAAGACGAGACTTCTTATACTACCCAATACCAGGATGGCTTTCGGCAGTCTGTGGAGAACGAATACTGCGCTAAACATAGATGTTTGCCTGTCACCAAACCCGACAACATACAGAACAACAATCTTGTCTCCTCCCCAATGGCTTCTAGATCTGGTCAATCTTCTTATGATCCATATGATTTATCCAGTGATGATGATGAATACTTGATGTCTACAGATGTGGCCAAAATGACACTCGGACGAAGTGATCGTGCAGCACGCCTATTGACAACAACAACGCTCGATTTCAATTCACCTCCTGAATTACCACTGAACTGGGTGCAAATCAATCCGGACTCTTCATCATTACTACTCCGACCCAATGTAGAATAGTAGTATATTTAGGTTGCCAGATATCACCAACTGGTGGCGCCAGCAAGATGAAACGCACTCAAAGTACGCTGATCTCTCGAATCTGTCACGCAACATATTCTCTATCATACCACCTGGTGTCGGAGTGGAGGCCAATTTTTCCCTTGGGCAAGATGTGATCAGGTGGAGGCAGTCAAAAACCACAGGCAAGACCCTTCGCGACAAGGTTGTAGTTACCCAGTTTGCTCAAGCCAATAACAGATGACTGACAGGCGATGACCCAGCATTGGATACACCCAGTACTGAACACCTCATGGAGATGAAGAGAGAGGCGCAGCAAAGGAAGTTGCACTGAATTGCCAAGGTCCACAACGTTTTGGAGATGTGGCAGGGTAGCCAAAACCTACGAGCTACACAGAAGGAATCTCACAATCAAAATATACAAATGACAGCCGTAGGATACATTTCAGATACTGCAGAGATTGTCACAGCATCCTAGTCAAACTTTCAACAGGATGGTGCGGCTGCATTTAAATTGTCGGAAAGATCACCTGTGCCACCAGTGTTGTCCGCAAAGGACCTTCCTGGGGGACGAACTCACGTACTGGATATCCGCCGAATCAAACTAATCGACCGCAATGCTGCCGAAAGTCATGAGGACTCTTCACCTGAACGCATTTCAGACACCGAAAATTGGCTTAACTAGAATGGGGACTTCGATAATCCAAACCACAGTGAAGACGACTGGGAGGCAGACACCGAATCAGATATTGAACTGGACAACACCACTGACGATACAGAAACCCCGGACCAGCGGAATGTGTGTGGCGCACCAAATGTTCCCGGATTGATTCGGCCTATACGACTGTCAAAGAAGATGGCTGAAAAGGCGTTGATGACGGTCAATATAATGGAAACAAGGAGACATAAGGGGATCAAGAAAAAGTAGGACAGTATGCGTCAATGTATTATCACCAAGTTCATTAAGTTGTTTGACTGAGAATTTGATTTAGAGAAATATTATGGGAGAATATTGAGCAGGCGCGTGAGAATATTAGTTAATAAACAAAGGTATAGCGGGCAATATGAATTATTTGGCAAGATATAAAAATTTCAAATGGATGAGAGCGACCAGTGCTAGAATTGTACTGGGCTCGGCATTGCAATAGAGCCTAGTCCCGATCAGGCTGAAAGTCAACCACTAAGTTCAAATTATTATGATTGCAATTATTAATGGCAGCAGATCTTGACTAGGCAGTACATTAACATGAGCATCAATGGAGCGTGCACGATTTTTAGTCTTGTAAGTACAGTAATTGAATAGTGACTTGGTCGCTGCTGTCCATAACCTATGTACTAGCAACCATTCTTGGCAAAAGAGTAAATGACATGGTCACTGCCCTATTCTGAAAATGAGTATCAATTGAGTGTCAACGATTTTTGGCTGCCAATCTTGGGTAACCTCAGTGGCGATTAGTTGCAACCATTCATAAACGAGGTATTGGCTGCCTTCCGAGTCAAAGATAATAACAACAGGCCCCCTGCCCCATCCTGAAAACAAGCGTCATCGGAGAGTCAACAATGTTCAATCTTGTAAGTACGGTAATTGAAAAGTTAACTAGTCGCTGCTAACCATAACCAACGTACTGGCAGCATTTCTTGGCAAATGAGTAAACAACATGGTCACTGCCCCATTCTGAAAATGAGCATCAATGGAGTGTCAAGGATTTTTGGCTGTGCATCTGGGGTAACCTAAGGGGTGATTGGTTGTGGCCATTCATAAATGAGGTATTGGCTGCCTTCCGAGTCAAAAATATTTGCGACATGGTCCCTGCCCCATGCTGAAAATGAGTGTCAATGGAGTGTCAATGATTTTTAGTCTTGTAAGTAGGGTAATTGAAAAGTGACCTGGTTGCTGCTATCCATAACCAACATACTGGCAGCCTGTCTTGGCAAAAGAGTAAACGACAGAGTCCCTGCCCCATTCTGGCAATGAGGGTCAACAGAGAGTCAACAATTTTACGCTGTGCATCTTGTGTAACCTAAGTAGCGATTGGTTGCAGCCATTCATAAACGATGGATTGGCCGCCTTCGGAGTCAAAAATATTCGCGACGCACTCCCTGCCCCATCATGAAAATGACCGTCAGCGGACTGTCAACAATTTTTTGTGTTGGATCCTGGTCATCTAACAGGTGATATCTTGCAAACATCCAAAAATGAGGTAGTCGCCACCTTTAAAGCCAAAAACAAAAGTTAGATGCTCCCTGCCCCATCCTGAAAATGAGCGTCAAAGGAGCATCAAGGATATTTGGTCTGGCATCTTGGATAATCTAACTGGCGATTTGTTGCAAACATGCATAAGTGAGATATTGACCGCCTTTAGGGGCAAACACAATTGCGGCATGCTTCCTGCCCCATCTTGAAAATGAGCATCAATGGAGTGTCAATGAATGTTGGTCGTGCATCTTGGCTAATCTACGGGTCGCAATGTGGCAATAATTCATATACGATGTTGTGGCAGCCTTTTCAGTTGAAAAAGAGCGTGAAACATACATCAACCCATCATCAAACTGAACGTCAACAGAGCGTCGACTCTGTTTGGTCTTGCATAATGGGTAATCAAGGTTGTGCACGGATAAATGAGCTCATAACAGAACTATTGACTGCCTTGATAGCCAAAAATACAACAGATACCAGGAAAAACATGAATTCCAAATTAATCAATATCGAAGACTGCAAAACATGCAATAAGAGATCATTGGCTGTCGAATACCTAATTTTAATGATATACATTTATCCAACTGCAAACACATGGACATTATCTAAATCTACGGATGGACCCACTGGGCGATCCGCTGACAACATGCCCAAATCAGATGGGTTTGGAGATTTCCTTCAAACCATGCCCGAATTGACAGTTCGGGTGTATGGACCACCCAGACCGCCAATTTGTCAACGGTTCAGTTCTGACCCGGACTCGGATCTGAATTGACTGTCTGGAACCTTTGCTAACACTATCCTCGACTGAGTGTTACTTTGTTACCCAAATTTCTTGTTATTTGGTTAAATTTCATATTATATTTACCCTTATATACTTCCGTCTACATTCCCCAACTTCACTTCATCTTCATCAACATGGAACCTATGGCCAGCCAGGTGAGGAATCACTATTCACAGAAGAATCAAAAAGCACACCTTGAGAGAGCACTTGCAGGTGCATTAAAGAAGACAGCCAATCTTCATTGCCGATCAAATGCTTGAACTTCCAACCCAGCCTTCAAGTAAATCTATAACAACAGTGGTTTCCTACAGCAATGCCGGAGCGTTCCGGATGGCTCTGACGGCTGTGACAGAACCTCGTACCCTCTGATGAAGAATTACACGCTTCCCGTTGCACACTTACCTCCATTACTTTGCGCCGGGTATACACACCATCAGACTGACACCTGTGTTACACTCTTCGCAGGGGCTGCAGTTATGCCGTAGCCAGTTACACACTGCCTGGCAATGTTTATGCCTTTCTTCGGCCGATAGCCACATGCCGCGCTCACATTAATGTGTAGCTTTGTGATTTTGTCACTAATTACGATACAGTCTTCGCATAAGATTCTTCGCTTGCCGTGGCATTTGCTTCGCCATTATCGTATATTACATGTCTGAAATATACTCTCCGATCTTCACACTCTCTAGTACTATGCCTCCAGTCCTCCACATTGTGCGTTGATCCATCATCGGCTTGCGATGCTTATTCCTCCTCATCCGCATCCACATCGTCGCCATGCTCGCACTCATACCTGTCGACATCACTGGTTCCCAGGTCGAACCTTCTATACCCTCAGTGCTCCATATTGTGCATTCATCCATCGTCGGCATGCAATGCTTCCTGCTCCGCATCCGCATACACATCATCGCCATCTTCGCCCTCAACCCCGTCGACACCACTAAGTCCCAGGTCGAACCTCTCAAGTTGAGTGGCGGGCCGTCATTGCCTGTTGGTGGTGGCGATGGCATCACGCATGTCGCTTTCATCACCGTCATCTTGATGATCCCCGCTGCCCCCTGGTATCCCGAAATGAAGTTTGTCATCCATGCGATTGTTATCTATCGGGATGTTCAGGTAAGTGCTTCCAATCTCAGGCTCCTCAAGCACCGCTTCAGAGGTCAAATAATCAACAAGAATAGCATCATCAACAGGTGCTGCTTGCACGCTGATCACCACGGAAGGCGTTGGGTTCTCTGCCTGTTGGATCTGACGCTTGACTGTGACAAGAGGGTTGTTATACACCCTCTGTTGGTTGCTCTCCCGTAATGTGTTCCAGATATTCAACAATACTGCATATGTGTCTGCAACGCCAGGCGAGGTTAACAACTTGCGACCCGTTGCAGCGCAGCAGGATGCATTCTTGCCACCGTCATTCATGTAATTGAAGTAGTTCGAGCGATCAGGTATCTTCGCGTTCAGCTTGGATTTGGAAGCTTCCGGATGAACGCCTTTGTTCTTTTGCCACTCCAGGAGAGCATGGCACAATGCGGTGCAGGTGAACATGATCAGTGGCAAGGGTATATGACCATCGTGGTAGTCAATCAGGGAATGATAAAATCCATCAGCATACTTACCGCGGTTATTCGCCCGGTAATAGAATTTGATGTAGATAAACCGCGGGACTGCTTCCGCCAGAATGCAAAGTGGAGACAGGCTATTCATTAGCAGCTTTTGACACTCTCTCCGTTGGATTTAGACTGCTTACACCCCATTCCACACGCTCTGCTACAGGAAAAAGATACTTATTGTCTGACAGAAAGGAATCAATGAATTCTGAACGCTCTGTGTTGGATTCAATGTGGTGGCGATCATATAGCTCTCCTATACTGTCCCTTGCTGATCGAATAAGATGGGATTCAACCTTATCGACTTGTGGGCAAACCTGCTACCGGTTTGAGTGTGTAATATCCAATGTGGGCCGTTGCTTCAGCATACCTCATTCGAGATCTCCTTTGTGCCTGCCTCAAATGCTAAGAACCAAATGTTGTTTTGCTGCATTGCGGTGTTCCAGTACGTCTCTATTATCTACCAGTGTGGGGCATCTGCTACTGCTGTAGCAATGCATCGCGTTGCATAACTTACCGTCTCCAAGTCGCTTGCACTCATAAATGGCTGTCTGTTTCACTTGTAGAGCTCCAGGAGTCTGCCTATTGCAAATTCAGGACGCGTCATGTCGGAGTGCAGAAATCGATGGATGCTGCGGCTGCTGGAGACCACTGATCGAGGTATAGACACCTCCTGGGTCTGCAAATGCCACTGCCTCTGTCTCTGATTTCTTTCTGTAGCTCAAATTCACAGTGGATTTGGAATGATCGCGCAGGCTTCTGGATTAGGGATGGGGGTAGGCAGGTTTACAAGACTGCTAAGAGGAGTGGGACTGTTAGCAATGCCAGATGGGGGGCAGGGTACAACGTGACGCGTTGAGTCTATCTGTGAGGTTCCGCTGGGTGCTGGTGTGTTACGACTGCTGGTACCAAGTGTGGCAGTTGGAGTAGGTATTGACCGTCACTGTGTAGCGGACAGGGTGATATCTGCAATGCGAGAATTGTTCAGCAAAGATGAGGGGGTGGAGTTCTGACCGTGGATTGTAGAGGCTGTGGAACTCCCTCCTCGAGAGGAATCCCTCTCGCCAGACGGTGCGGAAACAAGTCTCTTTGCAGGGTGATGTCGAGAATTCCCCAAAGGCCCACGCGTTTGTTGATTCTGACGAGTAGCAAGACTTCGAACATTTCGTATAACCAGAGACGTGACAGCGTGAGGGCTTTGGGTACGCATCATCCAATATGGATGTTCAACGTTAAGACTGAAGGAAAATTTTCGTCTGCATGCATATGCAACGGCAGGCAAAGTAGACTATCATTTGACCTACCATTGAGGGGTTCAACAAAAGAGGGAGGTGCAGTGTACACCGCTCTAGACTCTAAACCGTGACAGTACTTGGGAACAAGATCCTTTCAAACGCATTCAATTATGGGGATAACTGCCATCAGATGAAACGCAGATTGAACTCAGCATTGATATTCACTGATACAGCAACGTCTGAAGGTCTAATTGCACCGCTTGAAGTGTGTTTATGTCTTCATGGCGTGATTAGCATATTATTGCACACGTTTGTGGCACAATACTTCGAACCATGGATTGTGTATATCTTCAGCTTCCCAGTGGAAAACCCCCTTTGGTAGAGCTGAAAGCATCGCAAAGCGAACAATGACGTATTCTCTAACCTATGACATCAGTTGCGAGTGCTTTTTCCACTGCTAGGCATTGGTAGCCGTGATGAATGGTTGCACAGTTGGGACAACTTGAGAACTACTCAGTTTCCTCCGAGATGCACGATGTCTGAGCGGGACAAGTGGTATGTGATGCCACAGCAACGCCCGGCGTCACAAACTGTCGTCACTGCGACTACTAAATCCCGTCTCAAGGCTGCTCATTCCTGAGGTACTTCGTGGTTGTGCAAGATGAAGGCTCGGCCGTTTTGTGTTCATTGACCAACAAAACGCCGGATACGAATCAAATCGCACGAACTCGACATCAGCAAAATGTAAAATTGTTCGGAAGTCATAACTCAATGACTCAGCTGTTCTGAACAGCCACACCAATCCTTCCCGAAGCTCCCAGAAGCTCCCGATCAGGCTGAATGCAAAACGATGTTCCTCTCAGATGCTCCTCAACGCTCCTGACGTAGCGGAACAGAATACAAGAATATTCTAAAGAGTATGAAGTCGTCTTCAGAATGCTATGAAATCATACCTTTAAGGTGGTAAAATTTCGCAGCTGCTGGGACTATGACACTCGACTCCAAGACAATTCCAGTGCACCTAGAGCCAGACTCTCCGGGAGTGATAATATATAATATCTATATCGAATAGTACAATTCGATAAACTATCTCACAGCTACACACCTGAGTCAGGCATTCCAATCTAATGAATATACAGTCCAGTAGGTATCTAAATCAACATGATTATTTACAAGCCAGACGCTATCGATGCCGCCCTATGCAGCATTCTCTCGCACCAGATGTGCCGGTCCCACTATCGCTCCAACGGGTACAATATGCATCTTATTTGTTTGTTTGACAACCCGGATGAACCCGTCAACACAATCAGCCCAACTATGAAGATCTTTGAACTTTGTTGGAATTACCACCGCGTATTCTTGAGGTTGAGGACGTAATACCCAGTGTTGAGTCGTCTGGCACCTCTTAGAAAAGGTCGATAATGCTTTCCCGGCTGGCAGGCACTCCTGAAATTGGAGGATCTGATTCGGTGGAGTCCAGCTGAAGTATAGTACCGGAAAAGAAGGAACTCGTCATTGGAAGGTGTTATCGAGGTCATTCTCTTCACTTTGCGTATACTGGACCCAGATGTTATGAGATTCAGGCATGATCCCTTGGTTGGCATTGGTATATTCTACCTTGCAATCAAGTCCCAGACGCTCA
>Ga0307515_10018816_pt1 | contig 12470 bp, 5 predicted proteins | sample 17_EM_MG_FD_194513 | JGI IMG/M metagenome (GOLD analysis project Ga0307515, IMG submission 194513) | Populus trichocarpa ectomycorrhiza microbial communities from riparian zone in the Pacific Northwest, United States - 17_EM | ecosystem: Host-associated > Plants > Roots > Unclassified | place... | reverse complement strand
GCGTTCCTTTGTTGGTGGAAAATTAGTTCGGAAGTGTTTTATATTTAAAAATTTATTTTAATTCAAAAACACCTAAAAAAACATTCCAAATACCTATTAACATCAATATTGAATATTTTGATAATACAAAGATATTAACAGAGTTTTTCTCTTTTTCATTAAAATCCGTCGTTTCTCTTCTTTTTTTTTTATCAATTCAGGGATTTAAAAATAAAATTTTATATCAAAATTAAATTTTAAAAAACTACATGGACCAAAAATCTATCAATTTGAAAAATTTAGTTTCTCTCCGCTTTTAACTTTGATCCCCAGACATTTAATCATGCCTTTCATCAACAAATTGAAAGAAGATGGTCTTCAATTTACCCATAAAAGGATGAAGTTGTTAAAAAAAAGTTTTATAATTAAAAATTTCACCATGCAAATCCATAATGAAATGCATTGTGCATTTAGTTCAATAAAACCACCCTCGAAGCTTAGTGATCTGTTAATATATACACACACAAGACAGTATATCGATGTGGAAATGACATTCCTTTTATTACTCTGTACAAGCAGGAGGACCATATCAAACAATGTCAGTGATTAAAGGCAGGAGAAAAATCAGAGGGTTTGATTTGGATTAACATACCTGTCAATTATCATAGAAAGCGGTGTTTGAAATGACCACGAATTTGTCCTTTTGAGTGGTGGGCGGGCAACATCAATTGGTTCGACTGGACTTCCCACTTATTTTTGGAAATTCTTGAAGAACTTGTGTAGTAACAAACAAGTAATGTAGAGAGAGAGAGAGAGAGATAAGAAGCTTATCTTGTTGAGGCAAAATGGAGATCACTCTCCTTTAGAAAATACCGATTGATTAAAGTTTTCGCACTAATGGATTGGGATTGGGATTGGGATTTCGCACTAATTTTAGATCATTTTATTATACTAACCAGAGCCATATTTTGACGCTCAAAGTTGAGATATGAGCTCTACTCAGGCTCAATAAAGGTAAAAAAAAAAAGGCCATTCAGATTTTATCTGAATGGCTCGTACCAAAAAGCTTCCGTCAATGCCCAAGATTTGCAGGTGGGGTTGGATTTTATCCAGGAAAGGCAACGGCGGTAAGAGCTGTTGCCACAGAATGTGTTCAGAGACTTGCATCCTCGAAACGACCAGTTCCATGTCACTAACCATTCACGCACATCCCAACAAATCTACCATATCATGTAATTGATATCACACATGAATGGCTAAGCCCTTGCAATGCCAACACATCGTGCATGCAACAAGCACGATAACTTGTAATAAGCAAAAGGTTAAAACTTCAATAAACCTTATTTCACTATCCATGCACAATCACGAGACATGTTTTTCATTCCTGTGAAGAAAAAGCTTGCAACCAATCAAGCCAAGAGCTAGATCACGACTCCAACTGGTTACAAAACCAACGAGGGAGAGACAACAACAGGAAAGGGGAAAGAGCACAACTTAGGGACCCCGAACAGGGTTAAAACAGAAACAGCCGGAATTCTGATCTTCAGGTATCATCCCTCCTCCCTTGCTTGTATCAATCCCTTCCAACATTTTCACCACCTCATCCATTTCAGGACGTTTTTCCGCATTTCCATCCCAGCATTTTCTCATGACATTTGCTAAAGAACTTGGACAGCATCTTGGAATATCTGGACGCAAATTCTGCCAATAAAATCATGCAGTATAAATTACCGATATATATGAACTTTGGCAGGTTGCTAGATTTTAAGGTCTCGTAAAAAGTTTTAGTAAAAGAAAAAACTATTTTAACAACAGGATATCAGCTCTCTCAAGAGCTTTACAGTTTACAACTAAACTTAGCCTTTTCCTTGCTTGTACAGTTAATTAATTACAAAAGCATGTCCATCACCAAAATTTGAAAGAAGAAAGGGACCAATTCATCAACTGCTGTCACGGGCTACCTCGCAAAGAAGAGGCAAATCATATGGCATGTAGATAAACAATATGATCACAAAGTTCTAAATCCATAATCATGAACAGTGAGATAACATTCACTTTGAACCTCCTCAGGTCACCACCATATAACAGGAAAAAAAAAACCATAAACACAAAAATAATAAAAACTAGGCATGTGACTTGTTTACTAAATTACTAACCTACCTGTCGAACAACAGCAGATGAGACATCAGCGAAGCTAAGATCAGGGTAAGGCATGTCACAACAATAAATTTCCCATAAGCAAATGCCAAAGCTGTAGACATCACATCTTCTGTTATATGGTTTGCCATCAAGAACCTGCATAAAGTATCTGGTTAGAAAGGTGTGATTCAATAAGAATTCAAACATGCCAATTCAATTGCATTCCATGTCCATACGGTTATAAATTTACAATTAACAGCAAAGCATGCCGTTGTGGAGTCCATGTTGAACATGCCACAAGAATTGACTTCATAATCATTACACATCATTTACATGCATCCCAGACTTGTTTAAATAACCAATCACCTGATAATATACAAAATTTCTTTATAAAAAACTTCTGCCTAGGGAAAAAAAAGGTTTCATTAAAGCATGAATTACCTCAGGGGCCATGTATCCAAGGGTGCCAGTTTCTCCGGTCATTTCACATGGATTCTGAGCTTCAATACGGGCAACACCAAAATCAGCAATTTTAAGAGTTTTATGAGAATCTAGTAACATGTTTTCAGTCTTGACATCACGATGTACAATCTTCTTTGAATGTAGATAGCTAAGACTGCAAATTAGCAACACTAGTCAGTAACTACAATTTTTATAGGGAATTTTTTCAATAAAAGAAAATGAATGGAAATAGAAACTCACCCTCTAGAGAGATCCAAAGCAAGTTGGATTACAACCTTAAAAGCAAGTTTCTTTCGACTATTTCTTATCAAGTATTGTTTTAGTGTACCGCCAGGGAGATACTCAACAACAACACAGCATGCCCTAGCAGGGAGATTGATGTTATCATCAGATGGGTTTTTGGCAGGAATCTTGAGGTTGAGAGTTCCCATTGATGCTCCAACAAACTGTTAGAAAATTGGAACTTAAAGCATCAGAAATAAAAATAACATGAATGATAAGCTTATGATGATGTCTACAATGGCTGGGAGGATGATCCTCCAAGCATATGGATTCAACTAAAAGGGCTTCTAAGTAAGTGGCAAGTTATTTTTTGTTAATATAAGTTAACATTTACATTTCGTTTATGAATTCCACTATGGTAAGACAAACACGATAACTACATTTATAACAAAGTATCAAGAAAACATGCTTGCCAAGAGGAATCCATTATGTAATTATTGGTAGGGTAATACAACATGGAAAATTGCACAACCCAAAAAAGCCAACTTCCACGCTATGTGATGCTCATAATATAATGAACACAAGAAGTTTAAGAATAATTTTGTACTTTTGTAACGTTAGGATGGTCAAGCTTGTGCCAAACAGCAACCTCTTGCTGAAATGATGCCCGGACAGCCATGGTCTCAGCAGCTGTGGCCATACCATCCTCCCCCCAGTCCAGCAGTTTCACTATGACATCCAACAACAGTTCAGTGAGAATTCAACATCAACACACGCAGTGCTGAATGCTACTAATCTCTCTAGTGGAAACAGGCTGCAATTTCATCATTGCTTATCAAGAGTTGTAGAGAAAAGGTTTTGCAGGCATTAGTATCAAACAACCAAATCCAGACAAAGCATGGCATAATTTTCTGAACTTCCAACGATTTCTTGAAAAAGACAAGGAAAGAACAGAGAAGCCATATAAACATCCTAAAATAATCACATGATAGTCAATAATAAAAAGATGATAAATTTCAAAGGCGTTACAAAATTTAGGGCATGTTAACAAGCAGCAGTATAAAGGCAACTCATATAAAGATTTTGGAGGATAGGAAAAACAAGATATCCTTATTTACTCCCCAGTATAACCTTTACAGAAACAGAAACCAAAAAATAAAATTAAAATTAAGAGCTCTGAGAATCAAAACAATAAGAACAATCACATAAGCGTAAAAAAAACACAGACATGCAGAGCGAGGACTGGGAAACAGAAAGCAATTACCAGCAACATCTTGGTTATCATAAGTACCACGATACACGGTCCCGAAAGTCCCATGGGCTACCTCATGCCTTATATCCAATTTAGACAAATCAATTTCCCACTCTTCTCTAGGCCTTTGGATTTCAATGTCCCTTGACCATACCCTGCTCAGGTGCTTCTCAAGCTGTGCATCCAAGCTTTTAAGATCGATTTTATCAGCTCGAAAATACATATCTTTGCTACTCGCACCTCCTATACCTTTCACATTTGAATTGGCACCACCTTCTTGGTTATCCGGTTTCTTCGCAACCATGACATCTCCAGCATTACCACTTGTTTTTGAATCCATCATAAAGAACCAAATACAATGCAATAACCGTGAATACCAAAGACAACCTCAAATTCTAGACGAAAATCCAAGAATAGTAAAAGGAAAAAAAATCAGTTTTTCATCACCATGCTCATTGCCCTCGAATTCGCATTAACTGATCAAAACTTGAATGATCAAGAACAGAAAAATTATCAAGATCCTTATGCAATTACCAATTGAATTACTAATCAAAGACAACAACGAAAAATCTTGAACAAAAAGAAACCCAATTTCACGAACCCAAAATCCTATTCAAGTTCCCTACAATATTGACCTAATAACCAAAAGAACAATATTTGTAATAGATTGCCCACCAATCAGAAAAAAGAATAACAAAAATGCTTTGTTTTGCGGTCTATGAATTGACCCTTACATTGGTTCAAAAACCCAATTCCCCATCACCAACTATATATTCATATCACGTCTCCTAACGAAGCAAAACTACAAACAAATACAAACAAAAGAAAACCCTAAGAAAACGACCCGATTCCAACCATTATCTAAACAAAGAGCAATAAAATAAGAATGAACCAGAATTTAAAAGCTAGCAAAATTTCTGAAAAACCAAACCTTTAAGTAAAAAAAAAACAGCACGCATGCAAGCAAGCAAAACCCATAAACCCAAAAAAAAAGAGCGAAAACTTCAGAGAAAAGACGATAAAGTTGACTTTGAATGCTCTAAAAAGTAATGTAGAGAGCAAGGAAAGAGTCGGAAAAAGCTCAATGATGTCATATTCATCACCACCATCATCAACATTCCCTTTGTTTTCTTCCACGCAATTATAAAGGGAAGAAGAGAAGAAGGGTTTCGTGGATGGAATTTCAAAGAGCAAATAGTAAACAAAAAAACGATTGTTTGTTGTTAACCAAATAGAGAGAAGTACGAGAGAAGCACGGGGGTTGGCTGGCAAAATTATGGCTTTTCTTGTGGATGGTTGGAGAGAGAGAGAGAGAGAGAGTATTTCAAAATCTAACATACAAAACTGTATTTAAAGCTTTGTTTTTGTATTTTTTAAAAAATAAAAAACATTTATTTTTTCAAATTAATCTTTTTCTAATAATTTTAAATTATTTTAATATATCATATAAAAAATAATATATTTTCAAGAAAAAAAATCAAATTAAAGGTGGCTAAATACAACCATGATTCTTAAAATGGCCATCACCTGTCCAAATCGATTTTGATTCTATCTGGGATGAGTTTTTTTTTTATTTACATGAGTGTCCGAGCCAACTTGAGCGCACCATAACTAATCCCATAGCTCACTGAACATCCTGCAAATCCAGTGAACATGTAAAGCACCGCAAGGGTGATAAACGTGCATATGAAGGCTCGAACCCAGAAGCAGCGGAATGGGACAAGCCCCTCCCACCGCCAGGCCAAGACCCTCAGTGCGCTTAATTGGGCATGTTCTTGTGATGAGTCAATGGCCAAAAGGCACCATCCAACAGAGATCAGAATTGCAAGATCCTGAAAGGACCGGAGGATTAAATTTTCCCGTGATTGGAGTAAACATTTTCTTCGGCTAAAAATTACAGGCGGTGGTGTTTTGTCAATTTGGTCCCTCCACAAATGAATTGATCACATCGAACCTCCCGTTTCGAATTAGAGGTGGAATAGCAAAAGGATTTATTTGATCAAATTACTTGTAAAGTGTTCACTTAGACCAAATGTCAAAAGTGAAGGGACAACAAGTGGTTTTTAACCTTTTTACCGAAAACAATCAACACCGTGGATGTTCGGAGCCACCAAAACGCATCTTACCAGCAAGGATACGCATATCAACTTCTATTGTTCTCTGCAAATGCTATGTTTATCTAGCCCAAAGATTTTTCTGGCTTCTTTCATATTTGTTTTATTAAGAAAATCCCATGATTCTTAAAATTTTAATTAGCATATTAAATCGTGATATTCTATAATATTAATTATAACGCCATTTTTATTAATCCTACCAGAACTTTCTTTTTCTAGAACGAGGAAAGTAGCTAGGATGAAATTTAATCGTAGAATTTGAGCTACATCTCTCTGACTTGTAAATTGTTATCGATTATCGTCCTCTTTGGATTAGGAGTTAGAAAAAAAAAACATTTTCAAGTCTTCTAAAATCAACCTATCAAAGTAAAAAAGTAATTAAGAAGTCCGTTAAGAGTTTTTACATGAATTTAATTATGCATACTTAATTAATATGGATTGTGAATATTGAAGCTGGGCAATTACACCTGAGATCTTAATTATGTTGTCACTATCGAAGTCGAACAATGAGCATATGTCGTAAATTAACACGACAATAACTAACATTCGGCTGGACTCATGTCCGAACTCTGCCGTCCTTTAAGTTCATTGTAAAGACCAATATTATGATAATGATGTTGCTGTTAATTTACTGAAACAACAACAAGGCTTGGATAGTTTAAGGTTTTTGTTAACAAGCGGCAATGAATCATAGCATAAGAATACTTTTATGCAAATCTTGAGTGTAACGTATCCGGTTAAATTTTAAATTTGTTTTTTAATAATTATAAATTCTAGTTTATTTTAGGTCACTGAAAGTTTATATGATCATTAATTTTAGGATTCATAGGAATAATTGAGATATATGCAAATGACCCGAACATTTATATTAATAAAAAAAATATATATTTATATGTAATTATATCCATGTCCTCGAACGAGAGAAATGTATACATATTGTACTTAATGTATGCTAGGTTGAGCTTATAAATTAAATATACAACTGTCAACAACTTAAGTAAAAGGAATATCCATGCATACAAACACCCAAGCAGACGAGTTTTAACACAAATTAATTTGAACTCTGAATTGTTTCTCTATTTTCGTCTTCTGTTCTTAGAGTTTGACGAGCCTGGTTCAAATCAAGGCAAGTACAGTGGGAGATCAAGCATGGCGTAAGTAAATAAAGGCATTTTGAGTTGCGAGAAGTTGTCTTCTGTTTATGCAGCCAGCATCCTTTACCTGGGGATGTATCCTTCAACAGATTCAGACAAAAACTCGATTGGAAAAAAAATGAACGAGATGTGTGGCAGTGGAGGACCTCTAATCGTGATACGTATATTGTCCTATGTTTTCTACTTTGACCCAAGTTATGTTTTACATTTTCTTTAAATTTAACTTTTTTTTGGAAATCAAGTTAATTAACTATAACTTAATTCTATCGACAATTACACGATTCCATATGCTTTTTTTTCCCAGTGCTTTCGTATGAAATTGATTTTTTTTTTTTTAATGGTTTTGATCCATACAAGATCATTGAAACTGCTCCGAAAACATTAAATATTTCATGTTTGTTTTCAGTCTAAAAACACAAAACAAGCTCGTTCCCACATAGTCAGGCATGCATCTGGCATTCATAATTAGTAATAACCACACAATTTTACTGGCATCTAAGATTTATTAGTGAGAGGATTTGAGATTCTCCCATGTCTACTGCCTCTTGAAAGGGTGGATTTGTGCTTGACCTTTATCTGTTTCCTATTAGAACATAAGGCCAAAGTTTTGTAGTCTTAACTCTTGATTTTATTATCCCAAATATCACGTTGAGATTGGTAGGGAATGAAACAATTAGAGAGGAAATATTAAAAAATAAAATTTAAATATGAACATTTCAAAAAATAAAATATAAAGACGAGGCGTGGTTTTAAATCGTGGATATTATATAACAGCCATGGCTATATCTAGTGCTACTTAAAATTCATACACCTATTATGTACATGAATTTAATTAAATATCAAAATGAATAATTACATAATGAAATATCAAAAGTCATCACATAACATAACTTCGTGTGCTAAACCAATTAAAATATTAATTATGTTTAGCAAGACTAATAATAAATCTAATATATATAAGTAAAATCAAATTTTAATTTATATGTAATTATATAAAATTAAATGACATGTATTTTTGGGTCCTGAACCAGGGGTAGAAGTAAAAAAAAAAGGAAGAATGATACTCATGAGTTTTCTTCATGTGTAATATCATATTGCTCAAGTAAAAATAAACTTGGATTTCCAGTTAAGTTTGTAAAGATAGATGAAAAAATCATGAAAAAACTTCAAAGAAAAATATTCAGACTCTTTTTGAATGATGAGTTTTTGGTCCGAGTTATACCTATAAAACAAGTTCCTCATAAAACAAGATACATTCTGATATTTAAATTAGTATTTAAGCTTCTTTCTTAAATGATAAATAGGTAAAAATTAAAAAAAATAAAAATAGTATTTTTTGTGTAGAGAAAAGATGTATGATCTCTATTTGTTGAGAGTGTTCTTTATATAATGTTATTTAGATGAATTATCCTCTTTTCTTTTTCAAAGAATATATAATATTGAAAAATATATGTAAAATATCTAGAAAAAAAATAAAAAGATACTAGTAAAAAAATATTATTTATGAACGAGTTCAAACTTCGATCTGACTGGATTATTTTTTGCTCATCTCAATTTATTATTCTTGAATAATATCATGGATATTACTATTTATGGATAATAAACTAAAAATAACTAGAGTTTGAGCTTGATTGGACATCAGCCAAACCAAGCTTCAGCTTAGTTGTTGCAAACCAAGTGAAACGAGATGAAGACAAAAGAATTAAATATAGAGAAAATGGTAGCTCAATTGGGCCATGCCTAACCAATCCAATCCAAAAAAGCTTGGTTAGACGTGCCCCAATTGAGCTTCACATGAAGCTAGGTTGATCATCAGCTTCAACAAACTTTATTTATTTATTTATTGTATTATCAACAGGCAACGGGACACAAATTCAACAACAACAACAAAGGTAATCCATCCGAAAATTGGTGTTTATATCGGATAGGATTGCGGAGTCCAAGACCCTGAGTCATCATCATAGCATCAGCTACCTCACACTCTCCATACATATGACCAAGACCGCTACATCCTCTAGCGGGCTAGCCTACCAAAACACTCAATTTTTTTAAGTTGCAACAAACCCAGCAGGGTGCTCATAAGGAACCAATGATAGGTCAATGGCATGCTTCCTGTTCTTTCTTCAAGACATGGGGGTGGCCTTTGGAATGCAGTCTGATGGTTCTCAAACTTGTATTTAATCCACGGTTGCCTTGTATTTTCTGTTTATTCGTTTCGAAACTGGGCCAACAAGGTTTTCCAGTTGCCATGATAGAACTCGCAGGACAGATATGCTATTGATGGACCTCTTATAGACTAGGCCCAATATTATAGGACTCATAGCGGACATTCAAGGATTCCGAGAGCATTCCAAGTCCATTGAAACGGAGGTTACATGTTTCAGGAAAAAACATGAAAAAAAAAGAGAGAATAAAAATGTCCCCTTCAAAATTCAAATAGCTACTTGATGGTGGCAGATGGGATTCCAATAATCCAACTCTACGTTAAAAACTACAGCGTGATTATAACTGGCACTTGCAATCTTGATTTTGCCATGAGTGCAGTGCACATCTTCGGGAGGCCTAATCTAACTGTGGACCTCTCCTACTCGAGAAAAAAAACATAGGCAGAAACACGCATTATTAGGAGTAGGGTGGGTTAATAATTATGGGTTTCCATTTTGCCATGTCAGGACCAAACTAAACATGCGGTGATTAGCAGGCAGAAAATAGACAGCCACTCCTAATCTTACTGCTACTAGCTGGCTCACTACGGCCTATACTGACTAAAGTTAGCTCTCCATTACATCCTCTTCCGGCGACCTTGTGTTTCTGGGAATTAGGAAAGTTCCTTCAGCAAAATATAAAGGAAAAAATCCAAAATCCTGACTAAACCACATAACTAGAACATTAATTAATGAAGTCAGTACCAGAAAAAACTCAAAACCCAGAGAAAGTTTCTAGCAATGCCCGCTTCACAAGAAAAGATGCAAATGTTACGAGGAACTTGCCCGTCTCTGTATGTATTCAGTAAGCAGTACTAAGACACTGCCTCAACGAGATTACTTTGACTGTGACTTTTCTTATAGTCGCTTGTAAACTGCAAGAGCATCCCAAATTAAACAATTAAAGTCTTTAATAGTTGGTCAACCAAACTTTATTCTATCAATCCACAATCTGACACTCACATAAGGTCTTAAAAACTGTGGAGTTATTTTCTTAATTTATACACAATTACTATAGCATTATTATACTTATATATATATATATATATAAAAAAACAAGTGTAGCGTACTTGCCGCTAGCTTTCACTGATTTTCTTTCCCGCTGTGTGTTCTACATGGGTGTCAATTTCAATGCTAACAATATTGTCAATGTCGTGTCAGATAACTAAGTGAAAACAAAGTTGTTTTTCCAGCAAGAACATGCTATAAAGTACGCATGTTAGTCGACACCATGATTTTGGGCATGAAGTTCATATTCCAGAGAATGTGGGGAGTTGGGAAAGAACAAAAAACAATGTATTTCTCTATTCGTTCGTTCGTTCGTGTGTGTATATATATATTTAATTATGGATAACCGGATCAATTTACATGTATTTTAATTAATTTTTTAAGATTTTAAAATTAACTATCACATAAATTTTTAATAGCAAAAAAAATTTGCAACACTTGAATAAATTTTAAAAAATAAATCTAAAATCTAATTAATTCAACCGCAACCATCTTCGGATGTATCATTGTTTCAAGAAGTTCTTGCTTTAATTTGCTTGACCCTGTTAGGTCTTGGCTTTCATGCGAGGATGGGGTCTCACGTGACACGCCTTTCTTCACGTTCAAGGGACCACATGTACCCTAACAAAAGACCCTCCCCTGCTGTTACTGCTAGACACCCGACTTTGGGAAAGTGAACGGCTTGTAAAGGTAAATAAATATAAGAGATGATATATAGATGCTCGAGTTGATTACCTTTTCAATGCGCAACAAACTCACCCAGCACATAAAAAGGGGCGTAAATATGAGTAGATGATCGATAATCACTTGAGAGGTTTTAAAACTTTGATGTGAAGGGCCAACAAACCATATAATTAATGTCCTGATATCAGTTGATGCTTTCTTGCTCGATCCTAAGTATAATTTGAAATAATTTGCCGATTGGAATGTATAAATACAGGCCATATATGGGTGTCTCGTATTACACCTCGGCCGAGTCAAATTTTTTTGCTCTCCATATTTAATAAAAGGTTTAAATGAGTTCTTTTAATAGGAGTGTTATGGGTAGAAAATCGGTTAAGGTCTATTATTACCCGTGGGGGACATGAAACCGGCCAATACCAAATAACCTACCTTTTGAAATCTTTGCGCGCCGAAGCCTAATATCTCCAGCTGTCACTATCGTCAGCCACGATGATCCTTTCAACGGTGCTGTATACCGACTAGTAAGGCTGCAAGCCTTTGGATGGACCTACCTTATATTAAATTGTGGACAATAGTATAGTGTTAATTTCCACATGATCACACAGCCACTTGTAAGGGCCAGCAGCAGGGTGGTAGGGATTTTTAGACTTGCAATAAAATTCAATATTTGGTCACGGGAAGGTTGTGTTCACCTAGTTGATATTCGACGAAACATATGTTTCCCAGTTCAAGACTACATGTACAGCTGCTAAAATACCAGATTAATATGGCACATTGTAGGTGAAACCTGCAACATCAAGAACATCACATGCAACATGTTGACCCTGTGGCGATGATGATCCATCGAGGTACTGGTTCTGTAGTAAATAAATTTAGTGTTGAAATCTGGGAAAGATTCGGAGAGCTCCCGTTTGTATCTCCTTGTCATCGTTTTGACTTTTGAGTTTACTACGAACAAAAAATAATAATATAAAAAACTGGCTTCGATTGGTATTGTAACACACTAAAAATATTGGTGCGTTTCCTCACTTTAGCAAGACCATAAAATTTTACTATTCAATAAAAAATGTCTAAAAACTAAATATAGATTTTCACATGCATGTCTCAAATAATTATAATGATAATTTATATTTCCATGTTAATTTTAGTGTACCTACAGTCAAATAATCAGTGAATTTTTATTTTTTTTGTAAAATGAAAAAATTAATAATTTTTAGATATTAAAACGTGTATATATATACACACACATGTG
>Ga0307515_10018815_pt1 | contig 12471 bp, 1 predicted proteins | sample 17_EM_MG_FD_194513 | JGI IMG/M metagenome (GOLD analysis project Ga0307515, IMG submission 194513) | Populus trichocarpa ectomycorrhiza microbial communities from riparian zone in the Pacific Northwest, United States - 17_EM | ecosystem: Host-associated > Plants > Roots > Unclassified | place... | reverse complement strand
CCGCCGTAGACATTACCGTAATTAGCGTGGTAGCGTTCTACTTTAATATATACTAGAAGGATAATAAGGTCTTTATAATAAGCCTATATAAAATTAACCGAATTATTAATAATAGGGAGGAAGAGCTAGCTGAGGAGACCGATAAGGAACTAGTTAAACGCCTCCTTCTTACTATTTATATAAATTATAAGGATGTATTCTTAAAGGCGGCTTTAGACAAGTTATCCCCTTACCGGATATATAATTATAAGATTTAATTAGAAGCTAATAACTTGCTAGGCTATAGCCCCCTCTACTAATAATTAACGGATAAGCTAAAAGTAATAAAGTAGTATTTAATTAATAACCTGGATAAAGGGTTTATTAAGCTAAGTTAGGCCCCTTTTGCTTCTTCTATTTTGTTTATAAAAAAGCCTAATAGAGGCCTTTGCTTTTGTATCGACTATTAGAAGCTAAACGCTATTACTTAAAAGGATTAGTATTTTATTCCTTTAATTAATAAGACCCTTATACGTCTAAGCTAGGTAAAGATCTTTACTAAACTTAATATTTGCTAAGCTTTCCACCGAATTAGGATAGACCCCGTATCCAAAGATTTAACAACGTTTTATACCCGTTATAGTTCCTATAAATATAAAGTTCTTTCTTTTAGACTAATAAACGGACTGGCTACGTACTAAAGGTATATAAATAACGTTCTTTTTAATTACCTCAATAAGTTCTATACGGTATACCTAGATGACATTTTTATATACTTAGATAACGAACTTAAGCATTAAGTTTATGTTAAGAAGGTCCTAGAGAGACTATAAAACGCGGGCTTATAAGTTAATATTAAGAAATATAAGTTTAGGGTAAAACGTATAAAATACCTTAGGTTTATTATAACTATAGAAGGAATTAAGGTTAACCCTAAGAAGGTAAAGGCAATCTATAACTAGAAGCCCCCTTATATAGTAAAAGGAATCTAATCCTTTCTTAGTTTTTGTAACTTCTACTACCGGTTTATCCGTAACTACAGAATTATAGCAAAACCTCTTATATAACTAATTAGGAAGAACACGCTTTTTATCTTTAATAATAGCTATATAGAGGCCTTTAAAGAGATAAAGAATCGGCTTATCTCTTCCCTAATTCTTTATTACTATAACCTAGACCTTAAATTAATACTAGAAACGGATGCCTCTAATAAGGTTATAGCGGAAATCCTATTATAGTTATATTTAGACGGTAAATAGTACACTATTACTTTCTTTTTAAAAACAATAGACCTAGCTAAGTATAACTACGAAGTATACAATAAAGAAATGCTAGCTATTATTTAATTACTTTTTTAATGGCGCGTAGAGCTTAAAGGTACGAATTCCTAGATTAGGATATATACAGATTATAAAGCCCTAGAGTACTTTATAACTATAAAGCAGCTTACTAGATAATAAGCCTAGTGGGCTAAAATACTCTCCTAATTCTTCTTTACGATTATATATTATTTTGGCAAGTAAAACTCTAAGGCTAATACTTTAACCTAAAGAGAACAAGATATAGGACCCTAGGATAAGCTAAAGACCTAATATTAGACGCGCGCCCTCCTTTATCTAGAATAGCTTAACCTACAGATCCTTAAGGAGCTAGACTTTTAGTAAAACGAGCTAGCACTAATAGAGGAGTCCTTAGATAAGCTAATAGGGCTAATTAACCGCCTCCTAACTGTAAACCGTACGGCTGACGCCCTAAGGGCCCTCCGCAAATAAGCTATAAAGGAAAACCCCAATTTTAAGATGGACGAAGGATTACTCCTATACTAGGAGCGGCTTATAGTCCCTAATATTAATAATCTACGGACTAAACTAATCCGCGAAGCTTATTGTTAAGTCTCTATAGTATACCCTAGCAAGAATAAGACCCGTAAAATTATTAACTACTGCTACTACTGGCTAAGAATAGTTGTGGATATTAATTAATATATATAGAACTGCGAAGACTACTAGAGAGCTATAATTCTACGGGATAAGACTTTAGGACTACTTAAGCCACTCCTAATACTAGAGCGCCCTTAGTAGTATATCTTTATAGACTTTTATAAACTACCTAGGGACCGTGACGGATACGATATGGTTATGGTTATAGTTAACTGCTTTAGTAAACGCCCGTTCTTAATTCCCTGTTATAAAAACATTAATGCTAAAGAGGTAGCCTAGCTATATATCTATTACGTCTACCGAATCTATAGACTACTATATACTATTGTGTTTAATTATAGGCTATAGTTTATATCGGCCTTCTAGAATGAGTTTACCTAGATCCTAAGTATTAAGCTAAAGCTTTTTACGGCTTATTACCCCCAAACAGACGGTTAGATGGAGATTATAAATTAGTACCTAGACTAAAGGCTTAGGCCCTTTATTAATTATTTCTAGGACAACTGGTCTAAACTACTACTCTTAATAAATTACGCGCAAGCAACCCTACCTTATAACTTTACAGGGTTTGCCCTAATTTAGCTAGAAATAGGATACTTACCCTATATAAGCTTTGACTAGAAAAGGCCAGAAAACCCCTAGACTATATAAGAGAAGCTATTTTATGCTAAGGCCTAATAGTACGCCAAATGATTAGAGGAAGCTTAGACGGTAGCCCGCGAGAACCTAGAAAAAGCTTAGAGGTTAATGGAATAGCAGGCGAATAAACACCATTAAGAGCCCGACTTTGTCCCTAGCGATATAGTCTGGGTTATAATAAGGAATTAAAAGACTAAACGACTTAGCCGTAAGCTAGACTACTAGATAATAGGACCGTATAAAGTTCTTAAGAAGGTAGGCAACTTGTATAAGATAAAGCTCCTAGATTTAATTAGGGTTTACCCTATCTTCTTACTAGATAAGTTATAGAAAGCTATAAACGACCTATTGCTTAGATAAAAGAACGAGCCTCCCCTACTAGTTTAAGTAAACGGTGATGATAAATAGGAGGTTAATGAAATACTAGCCTGTAAGTTAGTATGGGGAACGCTAAAATACCATATTAAATAGAAGGGCTATAATCCTAACCTAACCTAGTACCCTATATAGAACTTTATAGGCTGCCCCTAGAAGCTTAAAGAGTTTTATAACTAATACCCTAATGCGCCTGGACCCCTAAAGTACCTAGATGAATAGATGGAATATTGGCATAATAAAGATAATAAGTTACTAGAAGAATATAGGGACAAAAACGCCCTAAAGCCCTAATATAGCTGTCTGCTAAATTCTGCCATATTTAGCCGTTTTCTATAAGTACTATAAAATTTTAGATATCCAGGAACTTTAACCGGCGGTTAAAGTTGCCTAATTAGTTAGATCCGTGCTAAGACTTTTAGCGGTTACTTTTTCTAGCCTAGTGCTTCCACTTAGCCTATAATCACCTTTTGCACTTAGTCTAGACGTACTTGTGTCCCTTTTTATCTCTTTATTTTATATTTTGTAATCCTATATTTATAAGCCTAGTACTACCCTATTTCTAACTAAGCCTAAGGGTAGGCTTTCTTTTAAAGAGGGGGGTGATGTAACGGCGCTATCGCACGTTATCTACTAAACTCTGCTATATTCTGCTGACCTATAATTGGCCCGCCCAAAGCTAGCGCCTTAGCGGCTTACCCTATATATTTGTTTACATCGGTCCTAGCGACCCCTTTTCCTTCTCTTTAGCTTAGTATCTTTGTAATACAGTATTCGTTTAAGCTTTGGTTTAGAGGCATTTATTTAAGCCGTAATAGGATAAGAATATTTAAGGATAGGGTTACTATACATTTTAGTACTAAGAGGCTCGCATCTTTTATACTAGAAGATAGCGTAAATCTATAGTTATTTATAATAGCCTATAGGGGATAAAGCGAGAGAATATACATTAGGAGACCTTAAATTTAGAACCTTTATTTAAGGCGGAGACTAGTTTAAGCCGTAGTAATAAAAGAGAAATATTACTAAGATATTATAATAGGACTTTACCTACTTAGGAAGCACCCAGTGTAATGGATTATGTAACTTTTTACTATATTTTCCTAATAAGCAGCGTTTGCAGCTTCTACTAAATATACCCACCTAGACTAAATCCTAAACCTTTAGTAGATTCCCTTTTAATTACCTAAAACGTAAGCCAGTCTTATTTAGCCACTATTTCCTTATAAGTGTATTTTTTAAGCACCTTTTACATTAACCGGATAGCTTTATAGACCTTCTATAATAGATTAAGTACAGAGTACTAGTATTGCTAATAACGTATAAGACGTTACTATAAGAGGAAATTCTCCCTTACAAGCCTTTAAAGAGTCTCTAGTTAGTCTCTTTTCTAAAATTCTTTAACCCTTTATATTAAGGACTTAATAGAAAAAGTTTTATTTATAGTATAGGGTTCTATAGTCGAAACCTCAGTTTAGTAGCTAGAATTAGCGTCTATATTATAGTCTATAAGATAGGTAGGGATACGCTTTTAACGGTTATTTGGCGGGAAATACTCTAGGTGGAGAAACCTAGGACTTAAACGTATCCATTTTTACTACTATTATCTATAACCTACTTCTAGTCCTAAGGACCCTATTTTAAAGTAGTTACCGCGCAGACCAGTAGTGCTCCTAGTTATCTCTACCTTAGGTCTATTTCTAAAACGTTAACTATTATTTATAAGGGTGCTACCGCCTTTTAATGCTGCATTTAAGCGTGCTCTTATTATAGCAAATTTTTATATCTAGAAATACTATTAAGCTAACCTAAGCCTTTCTCCTTACAGGAATTCAATTAACATTTTAACAAAAAAAAATCTATATGTTCTGCGGATACGGTTTTACGCTAATATAGTCTAAAAAGAACTCTAGTGGGTCTATATTAGAGGGAGCCGATTTACGCCCCTCGTATTATAGAAGGTATAGAGGAATATCCTTATACTAATAAAGAAAAGGCAATTATAGTGCGTTTTTATAAGCCTAGTTAAATCCATTTTAGAAGATCTCCTATACCGTTACCGGAACTATAAGCTTTACAGTATAGAAATTAAATAAGCAACTTAATTATAAATATAGACTTAGAGCCTCTATATATATATAAGAAAGCTATAGTAATAGGAAATTTAGCTAGTAATACTAGGGGAGAGTAAGAAAGGGCGTCTACTTACGAGCCAAGTGGATTAGAGATAGTGCACATTTATTTACTTTTCGTTAGTAAATCTAAGAGTTACTTTTATATATTACTTAGATAATGTGTTAATAATAGCTCTTATAATATAAGTATAAGAACTAATAGTTTAATAGTAATCTATATAGAAGCTAATAAGTAATTCTAATTAATTGCTAGCCTCTTTTATATCCAAAATAATAAAATAAGACACTGTATTAGTACTAAACTAACACTATAGCTATATAAATAAAAAGGGTAGATAAAAGCATAGAGACTAGGAAACTCCGCTTAGATAGGATACCAGCTCCTGTAAGAATACTAAGGTCTACTAGTATAGGCGTTACGAACGGTTAAGCTAAAGGCATAGTGGTTATATTAAAACTAAAGGTTAAGTTAGCAATATAAGGTAGGATTATAGTGGCGTTAAACTAAGAGGTTGCGGAGTATATAGTGGGAAATCTGTCCGTTTAATTATAATATACCATTAAGGTTAAGTTTAAGAGAGAGATACTTTTAGGCCTATATAAGCTAAACATAGTAGTAAAATTAGTAAGGCTAATAATACTAAAGCCTAAAAGATTACCGATCTAAATTTTAATAGTTACCTCTATATAAGGGGACGAGACATTTACTAAGGGGAAGAGATAAAAAGAAGCTAGTGCCGGTTTAGTAGTAAACGTAGTTATAGTTTAGGCGACCCTCCTAAGGCTTGCTTAAATTTAAGCTAAACCTAGACTGGAAAATATAAACACTTATACAATAACGAGGAAACGCAGGGCTTTGTTTATATGGAACTTACTAAAACTTACCTTTAGCTAATATAAGTGCGAAAGTTATCGCATATATGTGATCGCCCCTATATTTAGACATTCTAGGGGTATAAAGAGGGCCTAGAATACGTCCTTGTATTAGGTAACGAAGCAGATACCTAAGTATGGGTAACTAATTTTAGCCAATAAAATCTGTATTTTGGCCACTCTAGTATAGAGCCCAAAAATGGGCCTTAAACTGGGTAACTACTTTTATCCTTTAAAGTCCTAATAATATGGAAAAGGGGGAATAAAAGGAATAGTACTTTATTAACTACGGTAATTATATCCTGCGTATTTGCTCTAAAATTATCTTACTTATAGCGTTCTATTAGCTGGCCTAATATTACTATAGCTAGCTTCTTTAAAGTATACCTCCCCGGCCGTAACTAATTAATACTAATTAAGTACCCCTAAGTCCTAAATAATAAAGCGGACGTTTAAGTAGATAGGAGGCTCCTCCTAACCTATAGACTCTTTTAACTAGTAGAAGAAACTTAATAGTAAGAAACTCGATAAGAAATTTAATAAAAAGTCTAAAGAGAGGAAACCGAGGGGATTCTTAAACTAAAAGTTAAGTTAGAAACTAAACTAAAATCCAAACCGGGAACTAAACTGGAAACTAAACTAGGAACCAAACTAGGAACTAAATTAGGAACTAAACCGGGAACCAAACTGGCATTAGTTCCTTTATCGGTTCTATATTCTCTCCAAAAAGTAGAAATACTAGGGATACTTTACCTTTTTATAAGGAGCGTACTTACTAAACTTTTATACATATAAGTGCCGCAACTAAAAGAGGCGTACCGCCACCACCTCTCTTTCTACTACCGCCTCTTAATCTACTATAGTAGTATATAGGGCCTACTTCCGTTCCTATTGCTACAACTATTATACCTAAGGACTTATAATAGCTACTAGAGCCTAGTAAGTCCTTTTCCTCCTTACTAAGGCTATAGGGGGAATCCTCTAGTAAAAACGCTACTTCTTTACCTTCCTTACCTTTATAGTAACCTAAAACCCAATCTTAACCACTAAGCCCTAGAAAAGCTGCCGAGCCTAATATATCTTCTACTTTACTTTCCCCGCAAATTAGCCCTCTATAGGAGGTTTATATAAAGTAGAAAGAAGTACTAAAATAAAGATCGAAATAAGCCTTTATTATAACTTTTAGAAGATATATTAAAATAAGTATTTCGTTTAGCAGTACTAATAGGATTCTATAGTAACTTTTCCTAATATAGCTTTTATTATTAGGTTATAAAGAATAAGGTTAAGAATAGTCAGCCTATAAATATATAAAATGGATATATACGCTATAGCCATGTTATACACTAGGACTGTATTTAGCGCAGTAGCCTTAATAATGGATATCTAGTTTATTTTACTTAGATTACTAGATTTTAGGCTCGTTTCCTAAATTTAGACTAGGATTCTATTAGAAATGGAATAAAATATATTATATACTAAGATATACTAACGTAGAGAGCTTAAATAGCAGTCTTACCTTATAATTATAAGTTCCACTAAGACTATATTCCGCTTAGTAGCTTAGCAGCTAAGTATCTAAGGTATAGCTATTATTTAATCCTAACTTACAGATGCTAGTATAAAGTTAGTATATAGTCCGAATCTCTACTTAATTAGAATTGGCCACCTAGCGATAATATAGGTAGAAATTAGCCTCTTTAAGGAGCTAATAATAATCTAGGCGGAAATCAGCCTTCTTAAGGAGCTAATAATAATCTAGGAGGAAATTAGCCTCCTTAAGGAGCTACTAATCTAGGTAAAAACTAGCATTTTTAAGGAGCCAATAATAACCTAGGCGGAAATCCTCCTTAAGGAGCTAATAATAATCTAGGAGGAAATCCTTCTTAAGGAGCTAATAATAATCTAGGAGGAAACCGGCCTCCTTAAAAAGTTACTAATTAAGGTAAAAACTAGCCCCCTTAAGAAGCCAATAATAATATAGGCGGAAATCCTCCTTAAGGAGCTAATAATAACCTAGGCGAAAATCCTCCTTAAGGAGCCAATAATAACCTAGGTAGAAATCCTCCTTAAGGAGCCAATAATAATCTAGGCGGAAATCCTCCTTAAGGAGCTAATAATAATTTAGGAGGAAATTAGCCTCCTTAAGGAGCTACTAATTTAGGTAGAAACTAGCCTTCTTAAGGAGCTACTAATTTAGGCGGAAACTAGCCTCCTTAAGGAATTCTAAGTATAGGAGTAGTTAGTAATATAGGCGGAAATTAAACCTTAAATAGCGTAATACTAACTACCTAATCTATACTGTATCCGTATAAAGGATAGGTTTATAACAATAGGGTTAAAAAAGAGATAGTAGGCTATAGACTATTTAATAACGGATATTAAGTACTTTTATAAACTCCCGCTCCTTAAGGGGGGTTCTTAGATTATAAACTAGTTATATTATATCTTATAGAAGGGGAAGTAGTAGTTAACGCCTATATAGAGGTAATATAAGATTAAGGGGAGGAGCTATTTATCTTAGCTAATGCTAGTATTAACCTTCTACCCGCGAAGCCCTACTGCACGCGTCCACGTCGCCGCGGGTGGAAACATCATCAGGAAATCGTTCCTTTTGATAGCTAAGTGCAGAGGCGATGGTAGGGAGCCGCCGCAGCGCATGCAGCGCTGTCGTCGCGGTCCTGTGGTGTTGAGCTCGCGACGCGTACCAAAGCATCGCCCTCAACAACACCAGGAGCCTTACTGCCTCCGCTGAGGCTCCTGCTCTACCACCTAGGGAGGCCTATCAAGGGATACTGGGATACGAAAACCACCCAATGTACGACTACCTGGCTCGTAGCCAGGCCCGAAACTGGCCTTATCATCAGCCAGTCAACGTGGACGCGTCCTAGGCGTACAACAGGACACCCTTGGGCTTGCACTAGCTCTAAGATCGCAAAAGGAATGCGACGAGGGCGTAGGGATCCTCTTTTTATAAGAACCTGTTAAGGCTAACGCGTCGCAGATACCTCGTACGAAACTTGTTAAGGCCCCGAGGCCACCGCGAAGGACTTATTAAGGCCCTACCTAGAGAACTCGTTAAGGCTACCTCTACGAGGGCCTATCTGGTATCCGGTACACCCAGGTAACTCAGAAGAGGGTCTTAATAGGCGTGGTGCGCGCGACCTAGACGGCGACGCAACGGCGACGCGACGGCGACCAGACGGCTCGACGAGGTGGAAACACGGGCAAAGCTCTAGGTAGCGGAAACACAGGCCAGCTTCGACGGCCCCATAGCGTTCGACCTACGGTCGCAGGTAACTTATAGGAGGGTCTTAATAGGCGTGGTGCACGCAACCTAACGCATATATAAGGCGACTCACAGGAGGGTCTTAATAGGCGTGGTGCACGCAACCTAATACACATATATGGGGGAGGCTATAGGGGAAACACAGGCCAGTCGGACGAGGTCGCGATAGTTAGAGACACAGGCCAGCTTATAAGAAGGGGGGACATAAGCTTGGTTAGTAGGAGTTACTCAGGCGGGGGAGGCTTTTAGCTGGGCCTTAACCGCAGAAGGTACCTAAGGCTTCCACATTGCAGGATGCAGCTACAACGCCCTTATAGGATTACGTTAGTAGGCGCGTAAGACGGGAGTTGCGACCCCTATAAATAGCAGCTTAAGCCCGTGCCGGCGGAAATAATAACAAGAGGCGTGAAACTAGAGGCTATGGAAGGCTCCTAAGCCGTGCAAAAGCGTACTAACTCTAGGAGGAGACTCTTATATAGACTGCTGGGGGGTAGACTAGTACTTAGGTTATTCCTATTATAAGATACCTAAGAGAACTGGTGAAATTCCCTGTATTATTAGTGGTAGCAGCTAACTGCTTATGGAAAGCCCTGAGCCCTAGGGCTTGGTAAGGGAAAGCTACTCGAAAACTGAGGTAGAGGCCTGGATAAGTAGGTATATTAAACTCTACTATATAACTACCTGCCCCGAGGATTCCAGCTCCTATATAAACCAAAAGCAGCCATACGCGTGTGCTTTATAGTTAGCAAGGCTATCAGCCTGTCCTTATAGTCATGGCAGGCAGTTAACCTAGATATTGCAGTTATAACAATCCAGATATATAGGGGACCGGTATAAATTATTAATGTATATAACCTAAGGGTTAAAGGGGTCCTATAAACAGAGAACATTATATCGGTAATAAGCTTACTGGATGCCGAAGGCATAGAGTCTATCCTATTAGGAGATATAAACCTCCACCACCCGCAGTAGGGGGGTATCTATATTGCTGCTGAACGACAGGTAGAGTGCCTATTAAGAGCTATAGATATCTAGGGCCTTAAGCTGGCCACCCCCCTAGGAGCAATTATATGGCAATAAGGCACCGCTAGAAGTATAATTAACCTCATATTTATAGACGAAGGCCTATATTAGAGACTTAAAAGGTATAACCCTAAAGAAGAATGGGCACTTATTATAGACTATATCCCTATCCAAATACAGCTAGATCTGGATATTAAGGCGTAACTAAATAGTAAAAGATACGCAATAAGGAAGCTTAATATAAATAGTTTCCTTAATATAGTTAAATAATAACTTTAAGACCTAGAAGAAATCTACCCAATACTAAACGAGCGAGGCTTATTAGCTACCCCAGAGGAAATTGACTAAAGACTAGAAAGGATCTAGGTAGTAATAAAAAACGGGCTAAAAGAGCACTACCCGGTCTTAAAACTAGGCCCCTATACGCGACATATATGGTCCGTATAATACGCGGTTCTTATTACCAGCTAATAATAAGCAAGAAGGAAATATATAAGTAGCTATAACCCTAAAGATAAAAGATAATATAAAGACATAAGAAACTAGTTAAAGAATACCCTAAAAAAAGAAGTAAGGAATAACTAGAGACGGTTTATAAACAAGCATACTATTAACCTAAGCCTCCCCTATAACAAGGGCCTTTAGGCTATAGTAAAATAGGTATAAAAAAAAAGGTAGGGCGCCTAGCAGAAGACCTATACCTACCACCTTTACGAAGAGTAGGGGAAGCATAGGCCACTAATAACAATAATGAGAAGGTAAAGATCCTTATAGAAAGGTTCTTCCCCTAACCAGCTCTAGTAGACCTTAGTAATATTACGGGTAAAACACCGGTAACTTGTCTACGGGTTAACAGTAATATAATAATAGAGGAAATAGCCAGAACTATTAGCTGCCTCTTAAATAATATAGCACTAGGACCAGATGGAATTCTAAATAAAGCCTTAAAGTTCTATAGACCACTTATAGCACCTTAGCTTATAGATATAGCCAAAGCATACTTTACTATAGGCTACTACCCGCGACTTGGAAGATCTATAACGACAGTTATCCTATAAAAAGAAGGCAAAGCAGATTACTTAATCCTAGAAAGCTACCGCCCTATTGCCTTAGAAAATACCCTTAGTAAGATCTTAGAAAGGGTAATAGCGGACTATATAATAATTCATTGCTTAACGTCCGATTCGGATCCCTATTGGGCCCACGCGGACTACTCCTTATGTACATATGGGGAGAAAACTCTATTTAAGAAAACCCCGTGATCCATCTCCCTACCTTTTGGGACTCGCCTATAAAGCGCCTGCGAGGCGCCTATAAGTCACCTATAGTGCTCCTATTACCTTACTTTTTGACCTCCTTAGGAACCACTACTGCCGTAACAAGCCTACGGACACGCTAGTATCGTAAACTTTACTCTACTACTATAGAGTTATTAGGGGGCGCCCGTTACTTACCCCCCTACCCTCTATTACTATTTCCCTTATAACCCGGAACTGGTTTAGTATATTTTAGCTAATAAGCCACTAGGTAACCGCCTTAAGGCCTTTTTGTGTTAAGAGCAGTATATTATAGTTCTCTATGCCAGCTACTAAAAGTATTACTTCTTAGTTAGTGCGTAAGGGGCATAACAGTATTACGTGTTTTAGTATCTGTCTTAGCCAGCCATATTTATATCTTAGGTTGCCTACTAGAACACCTACCTAATAGAGCCAGTCTTTTAGTCCTATTATTCCTATTCTTAAGAGTATCGCTATTATATTTTCTACCTTTATTAGGCCTTCTCGGAGCCTTAGAGTGTTTACCCCCCATAGCGTTAACTATACTACGGCTTAGGTTCCTCTTGCCTTAGTCAGCCTCTATACCTTTAACTCCTATATACCTCTCTAGTATTAGTCTAACTAGTATTATATTACGGTAAATAGTTTCCTAGCGTTCTTTTATACTCTGCTTTAGCTCCTTTCTCTCTTTTACTATTATCTTTACTAGCCTCTTATACGTCTCCCTTCCTCCTCTATATAGGCCTAGGCCCTAAAGCAGCACCATTCTTCTTCTACTTTCTTTACCTATTTCTCTAATATATCTTCCCTACTTTAGGGTTATTAGTTTGTTCTCCTATGGGGCGCCCTAGGGTCCCTCCACAGTTTATTTAGGCATATCTTAATATACTTTATAACATTAAAGTTGCGTTTATTTTAGGCCCTTTATATTACAGCGGCTT
>Ga0307515_10018814_pt1 | contig 12471 bp, 16 predicted proteins | sample 17_EM_MG_FD_194513 | JGI IMG/M metagenome (GOLD analysis project Ga0307515, IMG submission 194513) | Populus trichocarpa ectomycorrhiza microbial communities from riparian zone in the Pacific Northwest, United States - 17_EM | ecosystem: Host-associated > Plants > Roots > Unclassified | place... | reverse complement strand
TGGGACTTATTGGTGATGCCCGGTAGATATCCTGGCGGCTTATTTGTTTGCGCATCCCGGATGTGCTCGCGCATCCCCATAGGAGACACGTATCATATCGCTCATTAATCAGACCATAACTTCAACTCTGACACCTCGCCTTTGATGAGTTTTTTCGGATGTTTAATCAGGCTTATCGGGATACCAGTTCCGCGCTGATAACATGGAATAAATATGACGTTGCAATCCATACGCATGCAAACCAATGCAAGGTGTTTGCTTCAGGCTAATTAGCCAATGCCATAAATCCCTCAGTTACATCATGCTTAGGTGGAAACGGATTTTCTGACACCGGGGTGTGCCTCACTGTTTATCCTGCCATTACGGTCAGGCAGTGACGAGCCCTCTTACTCGCATTGATTATCAACTGCCGTGCTTGCTCACAAGCATGTCCCGCATAGTTTCTGAGAGTGAAAGAAACCCTCTGGTGTTCTCGGATTACCCGACTGACCACCCCAGGATTTCTTGTGATTGATAAGTACCCCCGCTAAAAGGTATATCTGAGAACTTGCAAGTCTCGGCGTGGTAAGCGCTTTCCCTGACTACAACAAGTCCCATTGTCACTGCTAGGGGAGGACCCCTAACATACAGTTGTCCAGTCCACGCCTGAGATGATGATCTATCCATGTTTTCGTTTGCTGGCTAAATGACTGAGCCTGCCGAAAGTCGTGTGCGGACCAAAATGGATGCCATGAGTTCCATTGTTCTGGGTACTTGCGATGCTTGTTGTACAATGTAGTTGCTTTGCCATATGCTTTCCCCCCTGCATTTTCCACTCCAACTACCTGCCTATGAGCCTTTGTCATTGTTGGATCAGGGGTACAGGTGAGATTGGGCTGCTGAGGGTCTATAGGTTTTTCGTTGTGCATATCTTCAGGTGGTGTTGCTCCCGGTATGTTGTCTATGAGTACATTATTAATTGACAGCTTGTCGATGGCCATTCAGATGCACCTTCTGTAGTCAAACCATGATGGCTCAGGGTGAAGGAAGCCTGCAGGTGGTAGAATCCCGTTGGGTAATAGCCCTTCATTCATGGATATTGGGTGATATTGTTGATAGTGAGCTTCCAGTCGGTTCTGGTTGCATAATTTCTTTTTGCAGATACAGTATTTAACATGTTTCCGGTCAGTGTTGACCATCGTTGAGAAATGCTCAGTGTTCTGACGAATCTCAGTGATGCTTGAGGGGGTATGGTTCGTTGCTGGATTTGAGCCTCAAGGATAGTTGTTTGAAGGTGAGCTAACTCAGGTTAGTGTATCACTTTCAAAGCCGCATCACACCCCACCAAATGTAGAGGAGGGGTAAAACAAAGTCACTTTACAATCAGTTTTCTTCACAAACTAGGATAATATCTATCAAATTCTGCACAATAATGCTCCACATTATCTACTGAAAATCGTCAGTAGAGAAAGTTTCTTTTGTCATCACTGTCATCCCTGCAATAAACATTTAATACTATTCATAAGGTGCTACTAGTACAATCGGCCTTATCAGATAAAACGTCATTGCGGCATTGCGCAGATTATGTCCTCACTCGAGCCTCAAGCAGCGGATAACATCAGCTTAATACAATGAAATAGGTAAGTTTCCTGGCTGGCTGTATGCCCGCTCAATGATCATCGAGAACTGCTAGGCTGGTAGGATGTTATCTTCAGTAACGATCCTTGACCGGTGGGTGGATCCTGAGGAGACAATGAAGTTTACACAAGGAGCGCAAAAGAAAGCAATCACTGTTACTGCTCGACTAAGAAGACCTCATAATGTATGAAGTGAAGGTCGTACACACACATTTTGATTGTAAAATGCCTAGTCGTGCTAACCTTCCAACCAGATATAGTTCTTGTTGGGTTCCTGGAGATATCATGTCAAATCCCGTCTATGACCTTTACTGTCATGAACTGAACAAAGGTGAGCTTCTATCCAACATCCTACTATATGAATTCGAGCATATAACAAAGAAAGGCGGGATGTGTGTGGCTATGATTGCTTTTTCTCGGCTGGGTTTCATGGGATCAAATGTGCAGTGAAACACCACAGTCCGTGACAAAGAAGATGGATGCATGAGTCCTTCAATCCGCCGAAGGTCTCTGCTATCTTCAATATTCTCAACCATACTCTGGTTCATTCGAAATCACCAATTGAATTGATTATCTGGTTACTATCATCATTTTGATCACATACGATGTCGACCAATGGATCTCCGCTGAAGACAACCAATATGGCTCAACCGGGTAGGCTGTTTGGCTCACAACAACGCCTAGATGTCAATGTGGGAGCATCAGATAATGATGCTGGAAATACACTAAGCAGAGACAGTCAATTCGACCAGCCCACAAATCAAATTCATCCTCCACTGGGGTATTGTTACCTGCCTTTGCAGCCACCATTTCCAGGCGCTCCCCAGTTCTACCACCATGCCCCATTCAACATGACACCAAGCTCACAACCAAGCTGTGGTGCAACCCAAGGATATCAGAGTTATGGGCCATCGTGGCAAGCATGTGATTTCCCCCAAGGAGGTTATGGTGGACCTCAAATGTTCCCCCCTCAGCGATTCACAGGACATGGGCCGTCATCTCCAGGAGCACCTAGAGGGCCTCCAGCACCGCCTTGAAACAATCCGGTCATTCGGCTGACATCATCCTTCCCTACTGCACCAGGACAACTTCCTGGCGCACCTGGGAGGCCCCCCATTAGCCGCCCAACAAAACGATTTCTGCCGGCTGTGGAACCGCGGAGGACTGATGTTGCCGGGATTATGGATCTGCCTCCATTACCAGAGATTTCCTGTGACCAATACGATGCAGAATATGATAGTGACGATTTGTCGGACTTGGGCGGGGCCAAAAGCAAAGCCCCAATCAGCTTGAAGGAAACGGAATTCACCTTGAAGCGATTTGCCAAAAGGATGGGGCAGCCTAACTGTAGTGCGTTGAACAGGTGGAGGAAAGTATGGGTGGCTGGGTTTCTCAGGAAGAAGCATCGGTCGATAATCCGCGGTCAGAACCAGTGAAACAGTTGCAAGATGGACCCCAGCACTGGGAGGCGGCGGTTGCAGATTTTTTGGAGACTTTCGAGACCTGGTTGCCTTTGGAAACTTTCGATAATGCCGAACGGATTCGGTGACAGTGGGTTGAGATGTTTTCAAAGAAATGAGCAAGCCAGGTTCAGAAGGCGAGGAAGAAGGGACGGCAAGGCAACAAGTGACTGGCGACAGATTTGGGAGAGCACGCGGGAAAACAAGCGAAAGGTAACCTCCCAGAGTTGCTACATACAACTTTCATGGTTGTGATTCGTCAAGTGCCAAATGGCAACGATGACCAGACATCCAGCATGCCACTCCAGGCTTTGTACCCCGATGTGAGGCACTGGGAGGAGCTGATTGAATTCATCGAAAAGAATTGTGGCTTGATAAAACCATACTGTCTGACTACATTATACAAATGCAACTTGACGCAGGATTAATTAGAGGAAGAGTATATGGGATTATACACACCGGGGCAAATGCTGAATGACCCTCTATATGGTTAGATTTCATACAACAGTTCCCTTTCTGATGCCTTCAAGTTGAAACTGGGACACAATGTGCAACTATTTTTGTTAGAAATGAAGGCAGCTACAGGGAAGGATATTGCGGAGCACGTAACTAGACCAGCCGAGGTAATCCCTGCTAGCCTGGTTACGGGTCGTTATGCCCCACTGCAAATCAGTATACTTAGACTGTGGAGGTATCCAATGAAAATGAAAGAGTGGTGGATGAGGAGGCAGCAGGTGGGAAAGAGACTGACAGTAGTATTGATGTAAGTTCTGATTGAGTGAGTAGAATTGATTATATTCCACATATTCGTTAGGTTGAAATGTTTGTCTGTGAAATACCAAACATCGTGTTGAATTTCAGGAGCACCGTAAGAATGAGCCCATATGCCCAACTTACCTCGGAGCAACTGAAAGAGATCATTGAGGATGAAAAGAAGACCAACACAGGTGCAAGAGAGGTTCAGGAGCAAGTGGATGGCAAGGAGGCCTTCGATCCAGATAATACCTGTTCAGTATTGAATACTGTTCCCAACACTATCAACAACAAATTTGAACATGAGTGTCTTGATGAGGCGGTCAGGCTGCTGAATGCCCATCGTGAGGAGGTGCGTTTGGGATACTGATATGCCAGGAGCACTGGTGGCAGATGAAATGGGACTTGGAAAGACTTTCACCTCAGTTGCAGCGGCAATGCTTTGCAAATTGGTTACTGAGAAAGTTGTAATGGGGTGGCCATTGTCCATTTTGTGGAGGAATACGCTTGAAGAGTGGGTTAATCTGGTGCAGAATGACTTTCCCGGAATTATCGGTGACGAACAAGAGTGATATCCATTGCGGAGACAGAATTCAGTGCCCCGCTGTCTATTAGAGATCCAGTCAACTCCACCACAGGGGCATCCAGCACTTACGTCAGCTTTTGAACCAATCTTGGTGGTAACAATGCCCAGAGTTGCAGAGACGTTCAAGAGTGTCATCGACAAGATGACATATGGAACCAATTTCAAACTCATTACCATGTTGAACGCGGAAAATGCGAATCTGACCCAGGACAATCTGAACACCAGTATTGACAAGCCAGAAAACCGATGGAATATCCACCTTGTGTCGTATGATACCTTAACATCCAGAGCGAAACCATCAAGCAACGGCCAACTCTCACACTGTTCATGGAGTTTTGGCATTTTTGCTGAGTCCCATCAGTACAAGACGATAAACAGTGTAGGGTGGCAAATTGCAATGACTGTGAGAATTGGATTATAACTTCAAGTCACTGCAATGCCGGGATTCCATTCACTCTATGACTGGTGTTTTCAGACCATGTGGCTGTTTTCAGGTGCACCTGAAGAACCAGAGGATGAGACTTTGATGGAAAAGGACGGCGCTGAGGCACTGTATTCCGCAGTGAAGAGTTTGATGCATGCAATCCGGACTAAAGGCCTGGACACTCAAGAGGATGCGGCACACCGGATGATCCAAATAGCAAAGCCCTGGACAATAAGGAGGTGGTCAGAATCGACACTCACGAATGGGAAACCCCATGTTCGGATCCCGAAGGAGAATGCACACCTTGTTGATCTCGAATGGACTGAGGAAGAGCAAGCTAAACTAAAGACCATTGTGGGAAGATACACTTCAAAAGGCACTTCAGGAGCGTGGAGGGTTCATAGATGGCGGCTGGCATGCTTCTCATTGGAATTGGGAGACACCGAAGATCGGAATGACATCTCAGGACAATTGTACAATGAATGGCCACCCGATACTTGGGTGGATTCTCCGATTTTCTGAAGGCTGAGAGACACATTTCTGCCAATGCTTGTGAATGCAGCTGTGGAGTATCCAGAACCTGACGAAGACGAAGCATCAAATGAGGCGCTCCTGCATGAACCTGAAAGTAATTCACGTGCCTTGCCTCGTGCACCTCCTCCTCAAACAGCCATCTTATTTTGTCCTCCTCCAGGCCAAGTTCATCATTTGAAGTGGTGGCTCACAAAGTTTTTTGCGGATCATTGGAATATTTTCTACATGTATGCGGAAATGGGCAATGATGAGTGCACAGAAATGCAGCTCAAATTCCAAGATTCACCAAATCCCTCTGTGTTCCTAACTACACCCAAAGTGGGTGGGACAGGCCTAAATCTCACAGCAGCAAACCATGCGGTAATAACTCAGAAGTTCTGGGTATTGGATGAGCAGCGCCAGGCCTTTGCATGGGTTGTTGGACTGGGGCAAAACAGGGTCCCACACACATGGCTATTGCACACTGGACCAGGTGGTTATGATAACAGAGCGAGTGATCTCCACCAGCTCTCTGGAGCGGCACAAATGGGAGTTCTGCATGGCCTTATGAGCAGACCGAACATCACGACTTCGATGATTTACTGCATTCTGGAGTGTCGGGAAGATGATACGAAGCAGCTTACGGAGTATGGAGACGTCGTGCCGTCAGATGATGGCGAGGATGAATGATAATTTTTAGGACAGTGTAGTCAAGGTATGCCTCTTCAAACATTCAACCAATACAATCTCATCAACTGATGCAAAATAGTCAAATGGTATGGAGAATAAGGCGCTGGGGAGTGTTGGTTAGAGTTCGATTGCATTTCGTGTTAGATGATTATTGTAATGCATATGAGCTGAAGTCAATGATTAACAGATATCTGGTAAACTGAACTAGTGCCTGATTTGGAGGATCCAATATGTGATAGAAAGCAGGTGCGCCAGTTTAATGGTCGACTAAGTCAAATTCCGCGGTGCCATATATTTCTCCTTGTGAGAAGCTGTCGAAGCTGCAGTCTCTGCTAATCATATATTGGCCGAGTGGAATTGTGGCACCTACATCAGCGAACGGGATTCGAGTTGTCAGGTGCGCCTGAACCTCCATGTGTGAATCAAATTATAGGTTACTTGGGTATTTCAGGTGCACCGGACACTAGAATTGCGAAAGAATTCGGGATATTCTTTGAATCAACACTGTTGAATAATTTACAGTCAATTGCAAAAGAGAATCGATATCAACTTCTTGACTTTCCTGAGACTGATCCAGCACAGTATATCTCTGATCATCTAGGGATTGCAAGCCAGTCTATGCCATATCGAGTTGATGTATCGTATCCTGAGACACAGCTCGCGTATTCCAACCTTACCTGAAGAATACAGCCGAGTATTTCCTCGCTCAGGAATGAAATTCAGGCACACCTCGGATCCACTCCCTTGTCGAGGTTGATGGTCCCAGATTCGACACCGCATGCATATTCTATTCAACGCCCAATTTTGACAAGCCGCGACTCATTATTAACGTATGATCCCACTCCAGGCACGCCTCTGAACTGTGCATACCCACTTTGCATTACCCTTGAATGGTTCATTTTGCTCCATTCCAAGCATATTTCTTCCTTTCTGAATGCGTTGAATCTGTGGCTGCCAGCACACAGAGTGTCCATCTTACAGACACTGAACTTTTAGGTTCGGGGGCGGCTCATCCCGCTCGGCCCCAGCAAATATCTGAAGCTATGCTTGTTCAGGATGTGAAGGCCGCTGCTAAACTACCATAACTGTCATGCTCTGTGTCAACCCATCCGTTGGAGGAAGGTGTCCACCACACACTTACCGTAGATACACAGCCCTGGGCGATAACTAACCACACTTAATTGAATTTTGACCAAGAGGTATGTTCAGACCTATACGTTTCCAAGATCCTAAAATAGATTCTGTCGTTCAAGCTCCATAATCGAGCTGCAGCTTGAGAGAGTGAACCTCAAAAGACAGGTTCTCCTAAGCGACTCTGCAGATGACCGGCAACTCCTCCTTACCGGTATACCACACTTCCTCGAACAGGCTTAAATTCAGAACGCTTCCAATGCAGACGTAACTACATTTTGACTAACTTGTATATTTGGGCCGCCACAAACCCATATCTTAAAATAGATTATGTGAACCGATTTCCATCAAGGGAGCTCGAAGAGACAGAGAATCTGAATGCCAGTCTTTGCTCAGTGGCTCAATCGGTGACCTGCAAGCTCCCGCCTGAAGTTCATGACAAATCATAAACAAACGATATCTGATTTCCTCCAACATCCAGTCCCAACAGTGCATAAAGATCAAATCGTGATGAAAGCTTGAGTTAGGACAACGCAATTTCTGAGAGTACAAGTAACAGTCAGAGTAAGGTGAGCCTGCAATCCCAGCCATTGCATTAGATTGAATCCGGCACGCCTATTCAATGCTCGCTGCGCCTCAATTGGCCGGGACTGCATGCTGTTATTTGTCTTTCCGCTGTCAGATGAAGCCTCACGACGTATTCCATATTGTTCTTATGCACTGCTTTGAACCCCAATATTCATGTTAAGTCAACATTGTAGCATTGAGACTCATAATGAGTATGTGATTAAATGATGCGGTGTTTACAAGATATTACGCACAACATCTTAATGTGAGTGTCAATTTATGACCCATTCGCTAGCAATCTTGGCATTGACGACAACTGGAATTGATTCGAGTACCGCTGAGTCTTCGTCGTACCTTCAACGTTCTTTCTCTATGTTGAATCTCTCCTTTGTGAGCTCAAATTCTCCGTCCTCTCTTACACTGACTGCATGCATCTCGTGACTTCAGCAGACTCGGACCGCTGATAGTGAAGTTCTGCACACAATAATGCCTAATCAACCGCTAACTTTGCTTCAGCATTGTTAGGGGTTCTCTCTTAACAGAGTATATGTAACCTGGGATAACCAATGATGGGTACTTGTCAGTAATCTTCGGATTATCTGACATGCATAACGACTACCCGAGGCATCCTCAGAACTTTCGGTCACGATTACCTTTAGCGGGGTATGAGTGGTACTCGTCTCGATTGGTTAAGTTTCGGCTTGGCGGATTCATTGAAAGAATATGCTGCGGCAGCTGATTTGATGATGCAATTACACTGCCAGATTGAAAGGGTTACAACACTGCCGAGCGTGTATTTATCAACCAGATTCATTTTCTGGATTTAGAGTGATTATGTCTGATCGGAGTAGAGCAAAGGAGTTTGTATCCGCAGACACGGCAATTGTTAGTTGCAACTATTGAGTGGGATGTTAAGACCAATCTCTTATGCGAGGTTGGAGCACTGGGCACTCCCCGGCCAAAGGGAATGGTCCCGGCCTGAGCAGCGGCGTGATTGATGGATTATGACATTGGCTGTTGATATGAGGCCTATTGCATCCCCGCACATTGGCATGTGCGGAATGGAAACTGCAAGAGCTTTTCGTTCATATACGAAAGAGCGCGTGTCATTTAATCTACATCGGCATAGTAGTGGTTGTCCACCACTTAAACCTATGATGCAATCATACTACAGTATTGAATAGCTCGAAGACGTCTGTACACTATGTTGGCAGCGTTCCCGATTACCAAACCATACGAGTGTGAGATGTCCAAGTTGAAGTTATGACCTGATATATGATATCGTGCGGGTGTGGGCTGATTCTTATCAGTAGCGTAACGCATTAATGCCGCACACGCATGAACACGATAACCTTGGGGATTCGTGGCAATCTCTACCATGCGCTTTCTTGCCGACTTGCCTTAGTATGCATGCGGACAATAAGGAATGAAAGACGCAAAGCACGTTGCTTTCAAAATCATGGAAAGGAAGAATGGGTGCGCATGCGTAACATCCCGAAGAACTTTCTATAAAGAGGTCACATTGTTCCGGCAATGAAAAGGACAAGCTCTAGCAGCGAAACAGTCAGCGATACCTACCAGCGAAGACCGATCTGAAATATTATTGTGTTTTTATGATACCTATACCTACCTATTCTATATATAAAATCTATTAGCTTTCTGTAGCGGCAGCCCCGCACCGATAAGTATTATCCTACGAATGACCATCACCTTCGAAAGCGATAATGACGTTATTGTATACGCTCTCGAGAATATTATAATATATGCCAGAGATAATCGGTATATCTTTGTGGCGCAGAGTGTTTGCTGGATAGCCTCCATTATTGGACTTACGGACAGATTAGTTACGCACATTGATAATATATGTATACTTTCCGAAACGTATAAAGCACCAGTACAGGAAGTTGAGCAGTTGTCCTTAGAGAAGGAAGTAGTGATTGCGCCTCGAGATGTACAAGCAGATTCCGCAGTCAATAGCGAGTTCAGCAATTTGCATCGTGACCGTGCCAAGCAAGTTATAAAGGAAACTGAGGAATTCCTTAATAACTCTAAGAGGCAAAGGAAAGAATTCAAGAGGAAATCTGATCCGTTAACGCGTACCAGATCAGGAAAGATTCCGGTGAAACCTTTAACAAGGAAGCAAAGGAATCGGTTACAAGCAATTCCCAAGGATACCTTGGTTGCGTTCATGGAAGGAGGAAAATAGGATCTACGAGTTAGGGAGATTACGCGTAGACGTAATATTGCCGATAGTATCTGAATGCCAGATTTATGAAGCAATTTCAACAGGATCTACGGCTGTGTACCTAGTATCTTCTTATAAGTATCTTCGGATATAAGTAAGTATAGTTACTTAGGTGGAAGCACCCCCGTAACAAGAATCCTAAAACAACGGATTATCATCAAAATAAGGTGTCCTTCCAACTGGTATACTGCATTCGGAAATTCATATTTATCCTCAATCAGCAACAAACTCAGTTTGATCCCATGTAACTTCAAGTGTTGCCACTCAGCAAGGTCCCAGCTCTATCCTCTGTCCATGTTCTGCAAGATTCTTCAACACACCGACAATTCTGTGCCACGCCGTGACTGCTTACATGCTCGAACTCGAGTCACAATGAACTACCTTCGGCAGAGTCATATGCAGGGGGACTAACGATCAACCCATTTCTCAGTTAATGTCTCGAGTTCATCAGGTGTGTCGAGATCTTCATGTGCGGCTGGTTCAACTCTAGGTATGTTGGCTTAAACCAACCTCCAATTGTTGCATCAATAGCGTACTTGGATACGAGTGCTAACATTCGGGAATTGGGGGCATGAACAATCCATGTAATCCGGTGCACCTGACACTTCTTAAATCACAACAAAGAACTAGCATTGACAATATAAATATGAACCGCCAACATGTCTTCAGGACTCTTGCTAGGCACGCCTCAAGATTGCATCATCCTGTGCCGAGCGACACTTTTTCCAGGCATGCCTTGAATTGCATCCTCTTCGACCGAGTGTTCCTTTGTTGCACTATTTTCCTCTTGTTCTACTAAACTTCATACTATACTTACCCTTATATACTTCGGTCTATATTCTCCAACTTCACTTCATCATCATCAACATGGAACCTACAGCCAGCCAGGTGAGGAATCACTATTCACAGAAGAATCAAGAGGCCCACCTTGAGAGAGCACTTGCAAGTGCATTGAAGAAGACAGCCAATTGTCATTCCAGATCAGATGTTTGAACTTCCAACCCAGCCTTCGAGTATGGTGTTGGAGATTGATAATGTCCGCGCTATGATTCTTATAAAGCAGGATGATGACAATACCGATCAGGAGAGCAGCGAGAACGACAGTGAAGACCCTGGAGAGCCCACCTTGTCATCCGATATCGAAGAAGATGATTTGGACAACCAGCCTGGGGTCAAACATCTAGACCAGGCGCGCCGTGATAAGACAATGTGAACTACAAGGGTTCCACTACCAGAGAAACAGAGCCGTGCGGATACTGTCATTGCAGGCACTTCACTTCCAATTGTGCGGCATCCGGCCAGGGCCATCGCACCACCATTGGTCAAGCGCCAAAGTCAACCATCAACATATTACACGAGTCTGTTGTTGTACCCGCCCAGGCGCTCCCACTTCCCAAGACTGGTGGAGACCAGAATGTTCCTCAACCAAAGGCTGGTGGAGATCACAACATTCCTCGACACCAAAAGGCGACTTGTGAGGTAGCGAAACGATTCATGGACACAATCGTATTCACCAAGACTCCCTGGCCAATCATTTCCGATGAGAAGTACTTGATGGTTGATGAAGCTTGGAAACTTGCGATTGAAGCCTAGGATCGTCAGCGAGCATTAGCAGGTGCTCCTGTTGATACTCCATCTGTATGTCAATTGGCCGGTGGTCCATCTCTTAAAATTGATCCGCAAACCCGGGAAGCTGTAAGTGTATATTCTGGTTTCTACTCCTCGATTGGAGTTAAGATGATACTAAACCCCAGAAATATACATAGTTTAAACTAAAGATTAGTACCATTCGAGAGCGTTTGGCAGATGGAGTACTTTGAACTATTGTCGTAGTTACTGGTTGGATTTAGGATCAGAGACTGTGCTTCGAATTGAAGTTAGGGAGCTCCTGTTTGACGATGCTCATCTCTGGAAGGTCATCGATGATAAGAAATCGTGGTACACCCGGATGGAAGTGCTTGACTTAATATATCATCAGTTTTTCTTCACCAACAACAGCTTGGGGCGACAACCCATCACATTGCAGTTCTTTCAACCACTCACACCGCAGACATTAGCGCTTGTTGCCACAGCTATTCATTGTGCGTTGTCTGAGTATGCCACTGGAATGGAGTTTACAGTTATGTTTTCTCAAGATGAATATCGAGGTAAATTTTGCCCTCCCACGGTGATAGATTGTATTACTGCAGAAGCCACTGCACTTCTCATCGATTACACATGATGGGCTGCTTCATACCCCACCTCCCAAATGGTGCTCGTACGCTAGAATAGGCGCTCCGCTATCTGGATTGGCGCTTCTGTATTTCATTCTGCACTCCTCATTCCCCTCTCCGACCTCGATTCAGAGCGCCTCTATTTCCTTCCAGACTCTGAACATCCCTCCCCATTCAGCGATGCCCAGCATGGATGTCTGCTCCGCTGCATAGGCACTCCTCAACCCCCGTCAGCCCTCCTTGGCCCGGCTTTGCTCCCCTCAATTACATTCC
>Ga0307515_10018813_pt1 | contig 12472 bp, 10 predicted proteins | sample 17_EM_MG_FD_194513 | JGI IMG/M metagenome (GOLD analysis project Ga0307515, IMG submission 194513) | Populus trichocarpa ectomycorrhiza microbial communities from riparian zone in the Pacific Northwest, United States - 17_EM | ecosystem: Host-associated > Plants > Roots > Unclassified | place... | reverse complement strand
GGGGCTCGGTCGTCCTGCAGATCTCCGTCGCCTTCCAGCAGCGGGTGTGGAAGCGGCAGCCGCTCGGCGGGGCGATCGGGGACGGGACGTCGCCCTTGAGGAGGATGCGCTCGCTCTTGGCGCCCCGGCGCTTGGGGTCGGGGACCGGCACCGCCGACATCAGGGCCTTGGTGTACGGGTGCATCGGCGCCTCGTACAGCGAGGACCGGTCGGCGAGTTCGACGATCTTGCCGAGGTACATCACCGCGATACGGTCCGAGACATGGCGCACGACGGACAGGTCGTGCGCGATGATCACGTACGTCAGGCCGAGTTCCTTCTGGAGGTCGTCCATCAGGTTCACGACCTGCGCCTGGATCGACACGTCCAGCGCGGACACCGGCTCGTCGGCCACGACCAGCTTCGGCTTGAGGGCGAGCGCGCGGGCGATGCCGATGCGCTGGCGCTGGCCGCCGGAGAACTCGTGCGGGTAGCGGTTGAAGTGCTCGGGGCTCAGGCCCACCAGCTCCAGGAGGCGCTGGACCTCCTTCTTCACCCCGCCCTCGGGCTCCACGCCCTGGAGCCGGAAGGGCGCCGAGACGATCGAGCCGATGGTGTGACGCGGGTTCAGGGAGCCGTACGGGTCCTGGAAGATCATCTGGATGTCCCGCCGCAGCGGACGCATCCCGGCGGCGCTCAGCCGGGTGATGTCCTGGCCCTCGAAGTGGATCGAGCCGGCGGTGGGTTCCTGGAGGCGGGTGATGACCCGGCCCATGGTCGACTTGCCGCAGCCCGACTCACCGACGACGCCGAGGGTCTCGCCCTTGCGCACCTCGAAGTCGAGGCCGTCGACGGCCTTCACCGCGGCGACCTGGCGCTGCAGGATCCCCTTCTTGATGGGGAAGTGCTTGACCAGGCCCTCGACCTTGAGCAGCACCTCGCGCTCGTCGGCCGCTTTCGCCGACCCCTGCTCCAGTTTCTCGGTATCGCTCACAGCTTCGGCGCAATCTCTTCGGTCCAGATCCGCGTACGGTCCTCCTGCGAGAGGTGGCAGGCGGAGAAGTGCCCGCCGGCGACCTGCTGCAGCTCCGGGCGCACGGTACGGGTGACGTCGCCCTTGGGGATGTCCGCGTACGGGCAGCGGGGGTGGAAGGCGCAGCCCGAGGGGACGTTGATGAGGCTCGGCGGCTGGCCCTTGACGGGGATGAGCCGGTCGGAGGTCTCGCGGTCGATGCGCGGCATGGAACCGAGCAGACCCCAGGTGTACGGGTGCTGCGGCTGCTCGAAGATCTCGTCGACCGGACCCCGCTCCACGCACCGGCCGCCGTACATCACCAGGACCTCGTCGGCGATCTCGGCGACCACGCCGAGGTCATGGGTGATGAGGACGACCGCGGAGCCGAACTCCTTCTGCAGATCGCGGATCAGGTCGAGGATCTGCGCCTGGACGGTCACGTCGAGGGCGGTCGTCGGCTCGTCCGCGATGAGCAGTTCGGGGTTGTTGACCAGCGCCATCGCGATCATCGCGCGCTGGCGCATACCGCCGGAGAACTCGTGCGGATAGCTGTCGACGCGCTTGCCGGGCTCGGGGATGCCGACCCGGTCGAGCATCTCGATCGCCCGCTTGCGGGCGACCTTCTTGCTGACGTCGTGGTGGACGCGGTACGCCTCCACGATCTGGTTGCCGATCTTGTAGTACGGGTGCATCGCGGACAGCGGATCCTGGAAGATCATCGCCATCTCGTGGCCCCGCAGCTTGCGCACCTCGTCCGGGTCGGCGCCGACGAGTTCCTTGCCGTCGAGCCAGATCTCGCCGGACATCTGGACGTTCTTGCCACGGGCGCCGAGCCGGTGCAGGCCCATGATCGCCAGCGAGGTGACGGACTTGCCCGAGCCGGACTCGCCCACGATGGAGAGGGTCTTGCCCTTCTCCAGCTGGAAGCTGAGTCCGTCGACGGACTTGACCAGGCCGTCGTCGGTCGGGAAGTGCACCTTGAGGTCGCGGACTTCGAGGAACGCGGTGGGCGCGTTCGAGGGCGAGGGTTCGCCCACCGCGGCGCCGGTCTTGGACAGTTCGGTCACGAGAGCCTCACCCGCGGGTCGGCGGCCGCGTAGAGCAGGTCCACCAGAAGATTTGCGACAACGACGAAGAGAGCGGCGAGCAGGGTGACGCCGAGGATCGGCGGCAGGTCGTTGTCCTTGATGCCCTGCACCGCGTACTCGCCGACACCGTGCAGCGAGAACACCGTCTCGGTGATCAGCGCGCCGCCGAGCAGCAGGCCGAGGTCCATGCCGAACACGGTGATGATGGGTGTCAGCGCGGCCCGCAGACCGTGCCGGACGACGACCTTGCGCTCCCGCAGGCCCTTGGCGCGGGCCGTGCGGATGAAGTCCTCGTTCATCGTCTCCAGCATCCCCGAGCGGGTGAGCCGCGCGTAGATGGCGGAGTAGAGCAGGGCGAGCGAACACCACGCCGGGAACAGTGTGTTGGCCCACTGGGCCGGATTCTCGGTGAAGGGAACGTACGTTCTGCCGAAGATCGGCCACTGATAGGTGAAGAGCAGCAGTGCCAGGTTGCCCGTGAAGAACATGGGCAGCGAGACACCGGCGAGGGCGACGCCCATGAAGGACCGGTCGAAGAACGATCCCGGCTTCAGGGCGGAGATGACACCGATCGCCACACCGGACACCAGCCACATCACGGCCGCACCGGCGGCGAGCGAGATCGTCACCGGAAGGCGGGAGGTCAGCTGCGGCCAGACCTCGACATGGGTCTTGAAGGAGTAGCCGAAGCACGGCGCGTTGCAGTGCACCGTGGTGGGCCCCAGGTCATAGGTGGCACCGGACACGATCCCCTTGATGAAGTGCCAGTACTGGAGATAAAGGGGGTCGTCCAGACCGAGGTTGCTCTTGACCGCGGCGATGTCCGCCGCCGACGGGCTCTTCCCGATGTACTGCTGGGCCAGCTGGTCGGCGGTCTGGCCGGCGAACCGTGGCAGCAGGAAGAAGATGGCGAAGGTCACCGCGGTGACGACCAGCAGCAGGATCACTGCCGCGAACGTCCGACGGAGGATGTACGAGATCACGGGGATCGGCCTGGTGCCCGCGGGCTGCGAAGCCCGCGGGCACCAATGCCTTCACCTGCCTTCCGGGGCTACTTCTTGGTCGTGCCGATGTTGAGGTAGTCGTACTGACCGCTGAAGGCCGCCGTGGACACCAGGTTGGTGAAGTTGGCCGGGCGGTACAGCAGAACCTTGAAGTAGGTCAGCGGGACAAGGGCAGCCGCATCCATCGTCTTCTTGTCGACCTCGGTGTACATGGCGTCGCGCGCGGCCTTGTCCTCGGTGCCGATCGCCTTCTCCAGCAGCTCGTTGACGCTCTTGTCGTCGAACTGCGAGAGGTTGGTGTTGCCCGAGGCGCCGATGGCGTCACCGTGCAGGATCTGCTGCTCGAAGCCGTAGCCGGACGGCCAGTCGGAACCCCACTGCATCATCATCAGGCCGACGTTGTTGTCCGCGTCCCACTTCGGGACACCCGCGTAGTCGGTGAAGTACTTGCCCGACGGGAACTGCTTCATCGTGGCGTTGATGCCGGCGGCCTTCAGCGAGTTGATGATCGCGGTGGCCGCGTCGATCTCCGCCGGACGGTCGCTGCGCGCGGTGATGTTGGTGTTGATCGTGGTCTGACCGCAGGCCGTCAGGTGCTCCTTGGCCTTGGCCACGTCGCCCTTGTTGCCGTCGGTCGCGTAGACGTCCGACTTCTCGTAGCCCGGGATGTCGGGCGGGAGGACGGTCGTGGCGATGTCACCGCGGATCGGGCCGCCCTCGGCGGTCTGCACCGAGACCTTGTCGATCGCGTACTGCACGGCCTTGCGGCACTCGACGTTGTCGAACGGCTTCAGCTTGGTGTTGATCGCCAGGTAGACGAGACGGCCACCGTAGGTGTTGTCGGTGCTGGCCTTCTTGTCGGCGTTGTTGACGACATCCGCCTGGGTCGCGGCCTGGACACCCGTACCACCCAGGTCGATCGCGTTGCCGGCCTGGACGTCCTGGTCGATGGTCTCCGCGTTGACCTTCAGGTTGACCACGATCTTGTCCGGGTACTGCTTGCGCAGCGGGTCGGTCGCGGCGTCCCAGTTCTTGTTGCGGACGAGGGTGACCTGCTTGCCCTCGTCGTAGCTCTGGAACTGGTACGAGCCCGAGGACACGATGTTCTTGACGTAGTCGATGCCCTTGTCCTTGGCCTGGGGCACCGGGGCCGTCTGCGGAGTCGCGACGAGGTAGTCGAACTCCTGGAAGGCGCGGTTGAGCTTGAAGACGATCGTGGTGTCGTCCGGCGTCTGGATGGACGCCAGGCCCTCGGCGCTCTTGTCCTTGTACGGGCCCTTGTACTTGTCGCCGCCGTCCAGGAACTGCTGGAAGTAGTTCGGGCCGAGGGAGAGCACGTCACGCGCGAAGTTGGAGCGCTCGACGGCGTACTTGACGTCCTTCGAGGTGATCGCGGTGCCGTCCTGGTACTTCAGCCCCGAACGGAGCTTGTACGTCCAGGTCTTGCCGCCGTCGCTCGGCACACCGGCGCTCTCGGCGAGGTCCGGGACCAGCTCGTTGCCCTTGTCGCCCGCGGCGGGCTTGAAGGTCATCAGCGGGCGGGCGTACAGCCGGCTGAAGTTGTACATGTACGCGTAGTACGTGTTGCCGGGGTCGAAGGAGTCCGGGACATCGGAGTACTCGTAGGTGACCGTGCCCCCCTTCTGGGTGGAGGCGTTGACGACGTCCTTGGTCGCTGCGTTGGCCCCAGCCGCCTTGGTGCCGTCCGTCGAATCGTCTTCGGCTTTGCTGCAGCCTGCGAGCAGCAGGCTCACAGTTCCGATTGCCGCAACCGCGGCCAGCCCTGACCTTCGCATGATGGTCTGCTTCTCCTCCATTGTTGGAAACTTGCTGAACTCCCGTTGCGGCCGCATCAGCGGCTGCGCGGGTCGAGAGCGTCCCGGAGACCGTCGCCGAGCAGATTGAACGCCAGGACGGTCACGAAGATGGCAAGACCGGGCACGATCATGAACTGCGGGTCGACCTGGTAGAAGTCGACGGCCTGGTTGAGCATGCCGCCCCAGGAAGCCTGCGGGGGCTGGATGCCGACCCCGAGGAAGCTCAGGGACGCCTCGAAGAGGATGTTGGTCGGGATGAGCAGCGTCGAGTAGACGATGATCGGGCCGACCAGGTTCGGCAGCAGCTCCCGGAAGAGGATGTACGGCCCCTTGGCGCCCATGCCCCGGGAGGCGTCCACGAACTCGCGCTCACGCAGGGCCAGCGTCTGGCCGCGGACGATGCGTCCCAGGTAGGGCCAGTTGAAGAAGCCGATGACGAAGATCAGCACGCTGATGTGGAGCGGGAGCCCATCCAGGCCGAACGCGCCGCCCTGGAGCGTGGCGGAGATGGCGATGGCGAAGAGCAGCAGGGGGAAGGCGAGGAAGGTGTCCATCAGCCGGCTGATGACCGTGTCGACCCGGCCGCCGTAGTAGCCGGCGACGACGCCGAGGATCGTGCCGATCACGTTGGACAGGATCGTGGCGCCGAACGCGACGACCAGCGAGACCCAGGAGCCCTCCAGGATGCGGGTGGCGATGTCGCGCCCGAACTTCGGCTCGACACCGAGCGGGTGGTCCCAGCTCATGCCACCCCAGGCGCCCTTGGGGAGGGAGGTGTTGGGGTCGATCAGGTCCTGGTTGAAGGCGTTGGGGTCGAGGCCGAACAGCGCCTGGATGGGCCGGGAGAGGATCGCGATCAGCACCAGCAGGATGACGATGACACCGCCGGCGACCGCCACCTTGTCCCGCTTGAACCGGGACCAGGCGATCTGCCCCAGGGAACGGCCCTCGATCTGCCCCTTACCGGCACCGGCGAGCACAGCCTCCGGCTGTGCCTCGGCTTCCGCTGCGGTGGTCTCGATCGGTGCGGTCACAGTGACCCGACCCCTCTCGCCGGTGGTGACCGGCCTACGCCTGCCGCGTGTCCGCGGCTTGATTCGCTTGCTCGCCGGTGTACCGGCCGATCTTGCTTGTCCTGCTTGACAGTCTGTGCTGATTAGTCGACTTAACCATGCGCTGTCGGCCACTCGGACCGATGCCCCCATCGTCTGACAGGCGAGTCTTCAGCGATTCGGCGATCACACGGAAGGTCTGTCGGCGAAAGTATGCGCAACCGTGATGCTGTCCTGGGGATTCCGTTATCCGAACAGCGGGTAACGGCCGCCGGACGCGGGGCAGTTGAGACAGAAAGGACATACGGATACTATCGCGACGATCCGCCGCGATCTACGCGCGAAGACCGTGGCGCGCGGATTCGGCCGTCCGCGTGATGATCCGCTCAGTAACGACCGCGCGCGGGCGGATACCCGTACCCCGCGGCCGGAGCCTGGGGCGCCTGGGGCGGGGCGGCGATCGCGTGGGCCTCGCGGTCGTAGAACGGGCGGGCGTTCGCGCGGAGCCACATCACGACCGGATCCTGCTCGTCCGACATCGCGACCGTCGACACCGGCAGCCCGTCGGGGACCGCCCCTATCGACTGCTGCATCATCGCGCGCACCGAGTCCACGGCCGGTGGCGAGGTGTCGTACACATCGAGGCCGATGGCGAGATACGGCGCCCCGAGCGCCGGCTGCACCCAGGCGCGGCGCAGCGAGCGGACCGCCGGGGTGCGGTGGGCGTTCTGCGAGAGGAGGGCGTAGAACTGCGGGATCTCGATGCCGGGTTCGGCGAGGCGCAGAGGCCCTGCGGGCTGGCGCTCCAGGCCCGCCGCGATGCGGCGCAGATCGAGCCAGGGGATGCCGACGCCGCCGCCCGGGGAGTGCGGGTTGAGCCAGAGGCCGTACTGGTCCGGGTAGAGGGTGCGGGCCACGTCGAGGCCGTCGACCACCTCGTACGACCTGTTCCAGCCGCTGACCGACAGCTCCTGGGCGGAGGTCACGCAGGGGGCGTAGCCGTACCCCTCGACCTGCATGTTTCCGTACTGGGCGTCCGGGGAGCCGGCCTGGCCGTGCCAGAGCAGCATCCAGATCTGGCCGGAGGACGGGGTCGCGAGGGCGCGCAGGAGTGCCTCGTAGGCGTCGTAGCGCCCGGGCGTGACCTGGCGCAGCATGTGCTCGACCTGACCGGCCGCGGCCGTGCCCGACGCGCTCACCATTACCGCCCCTTCGTTTCCCCTACCGAGTTGTGCGCTTCATAGCTTAAGCGGCGCCGCTGACAGACACGGTCTGTCGAAGGCGCCCAGGAGCTCGGGACTTGCGGTTTTTCGGCGACTGCGGGCCGTCGTGGCTGGTCGCGCAGTTCCCCGCGCCCCTGGGGGGTTGCCCCTGGGGCAAGTTCGTCAGTGGCCGTGTTGGTAGAAGGGGCGGACCTTTGCCCTCAGCCAGTCCGTCACCGGGTCCTGGGCCGCGTCCAGGAAGACCAGGTTTACCGGCCAGGGGGAGCCCACTTGGCCCAGGGCCCTTCCTACCGCGTCCATGGGGATGGTGCGGGCCACCGGGTCCCAGGGGGAGAGTTCGACGCCGATGAACATGACGGGGGCGGACGTCTCGATGGTCGCCAGGCAGCGGCGGGCCGTGCGGACCACGCCCGTGCCGGCGAACTCCGCTGCCGTGGCGGTGAGGAAGTCGACCGGGTCCTCCTGCCAGTCGGGCTCGTAGAGGCGGACCCGGCCGCCGCCGGCGGCGCCGTCGAGGACGGTGCGGCCGGAGCGGCAGAGTTCGGCGACGGCCGGCGGGGGCAGCGGGACGCCGACCACGCCGTCCGGGTTCACGGCGATGCCGACCTGGGGCGGGAGGCCCCGGGCGAACTCGACGGCGGGGGCCACGGTGTACGCCATGTGGCCGCCGACGACCTGCCGGAACTGCTCCTCCGAGCTGAAGACCGGTACGTACGCCTGGCCTCCGATGTCCATCGTGGGCAGGTCGAGGGGGCCGGAGTGGGGGCCGCCGCCGGACGGGAGGGGGACCCAGACGAAGCTGCGGCCGAGGACCTCGACGATCCGGGCGCCCGCGCCGGGGACGCCGAGGGACGCCGAGAGCACCTCCTCCAGCTCGTTGCCGGGCCACCCGCCGTGCGAGTGGGGGTGCGCCTGTGCGGGGAAACCCCCGGGAAAGTCCGGGGGGAAGTCCGCCGGGATGTCCATCTGCTGCCTACCGCCTGCTGTGAACCGCTGCCTTGAGTCCCTTAATGGGCAAAACCCTAACCGGCCCCGGCGACGACGTCGGTCAGTCCGCGAAGTCGATCCTGCGCAGGGTGTCCGCCGCGTCCCGGTCGATCAGGACCGCCGAGCCGCAGCCCTCCGGCAGGTTCCCCTTCTCCACCGAGCGCAGCAGCCGCGAGGCGGCCTGGCGGTGGCGCAGGAACGCGTACCGCGAGACGCCCCGGCCGCGCTCCCGCTGGCCCTCCAGGGCCTCGCCGGGGGTGACGTCGAGAAGGAGCAGGTGGAGGGTGCCGCCCCGGCGGCGGGCCTCGCGGGCCAGCCAGCCGCGCACCCAGGCCTGCGTACCGCAGTCGTGCACGACGACCCCGGCGCCGGAGCGCAGGACGCGGCGCAGTCCGGCGTAGTGGGCGAGGCGGACGAGGGGGCGGTAGACGGCGTAGGGGACGAAGGCGGGCGTACGGGCGTCCCAGCGGTCGCGGGTGTTCTGGGAGTCGATGCCGGGGCCGCGCACCGCCCGGCGCATCAGCGTGGACTTGCCGCTGCCGGGCAGGCCGGTGACCACGACGAGGTCGCGGGCGCCGAAGGTGAGGCCGTGCGGGCTGTGGCCCGAGCGCTCCCGCAGATCGCGGATCACGGGTGCCGGGCGCGGGGCGCAGGCCTCCCGGGCGGGGGCGGCCGGCTGCGCGGGCAGCGCGTCGGTCAGTGCGAGGGCTGAGGTCGTCGCGTACGCCGTGGTCCTGTTCACCGTGATCGTCCTCCCATGGGGTCGGGAAGTACCGTCCCCGTCGAGTGTAAAGAGAAGGTAATACGCGGTGTCTCTCGTTTGGGTCCGCTTACTGCAACAGGCCTGCTACAGGGCCATATGTGCGCCTGTGGCGTGACTGTGCCTCCTCTGTGAAGGGTCCCCCTGCCGTGCCGAAGGAATGCGTGCGATGATGTGCCCGCCAACTGCATACCGGCCGCTTGAATCCGCGCGGGAGAGTTCCGGACACCTACGGGTGGCCGGGCGCCGAAGGAGCAAGTCCCTCCCTTGAATCTCTCAGGCCCCGTACCGCGCGGGCGAGGCACATCTGAAAAGCGGGCTGCCGGTCCTGTGACCAGCGGCTCCACCCACGGTGCAAGCCATGTCCTTCATGGCGAACCTCTCAGGTTCCGATGACAGATGGGGAGGAACGACCTCGCCGTCATGCCCTGGGAGCGCAACCGATGAGCAGTAGCCCCGTTCCGCGTACGACCGCGCTCGATGCCCTGCATCGCGCGCTCGGCGCGACGATGACCGACTTCGCCGGCTGGGACATGCCCCTGCGGTACGGCTCCGAGCGCGACGAGCATGTCGCGGTGCGTACCCGGGCCGGTCTCTTCGACCTCTCGCACATGGGCGAGATCACCGTGACGGGGCCGGAGGCCGCCGCGCTCCTGGACTACGCGCTGGTCGGCAACATCGGGTCCGTCGCCGTGGGCCGCGCCCGCTACACCATGATCTGCCGTGCCGACGGCGGCATCCTGGACGACCTGATCGTCTACCGCCTGGCCGAGACCGAATACCTGGTGGTGGCCAACGCCGGCAACGCGCAGATCGTGCTCGATGCTCTGCTGGAGCGGTCCGACAGCTTCGACGCGGTGGTCCGCGACGACCGGGACGCCTACGCGCTGATCGCCGTACAGGGTCCGGAGTCCCCCGGCATCCTCGCCTCCCTCACCGACGCCGATCTCGACGGCCTGAAGTACTACGCGGGCCTGCCCGGCACGGTCGCCGGTGTCCCCGCCCTCATCGCGCGCACCGGATACACCGGCGAGGACGGCTTCGAGCTGTTCGTGGCGCCGGGCGACGCCGAGAAGGTGTGGCAGGCGCTGACCGACGCGGGTGCGCCCGTCGGGCTCGTCCCCTGCGGTCTGTCCTGCCGGGACACCCTGCGCCTGGAGGCGGGCATGCCGCTGTACGGGCATGAGCTGACCACCTCCCTCACCCCCTTCGACGCCGGGCTCGGCCGGGTCGTCAAGTTCGAGAAGGCGGGCGACTTCGTGGGCCGCGCGGCCCTGCGCGAGGCCGCCGAACGCGCCTCGTACGAGCCGCCGCGGGTCCTCGTCGGCCTGGTCGCCGAGGGGCGTCGCGTCCCGCGCGCGGGGTACGAGGTCGTCGCCGACGGCCGGGTGATCGGCGAGGTCACCTCGGGCGCCCCCTCCCCCACCCTCGGCAGGCCGATCGCGATCGCGTACGTCGACGCCACGCACGCGGCGCCGGGCACGGCGGGCGTGGGCGTGGACATCCGGGGCAGCCACGAGCCGTACGAGGTCGTGGCGCTGCCGTTCTACAAGCGTCAGAAGTAAGCCGGGTCTTTTAGTCGCTCCGCCGTCATGAGCAGGCCGTGTCCTGACCGCTCATGGACAGCCCCTGTAGTACCCCATGCATGACCAGTCCCCCGCGTACAGGAGAATTCAGGCCATGAGCAACCCCCAGCAGCTGCGCTACAGCAAGGAGCACGAGTGGCTGTCGGGCGCCGAGGACGGCGTCTCGACGGTCGGTATCACCGAGCACGCGGCCAACGCGCTCGGCGATGTCGTGTACGTCCAGCTTCCCGAGGTAGGTGCCACGGTGACCGCGGGCGAGACCTGCGGTGAGCTGGAGTCGACCAAGTCCGTCAGCGATCTGTACTCCCCGGTCTCCGGTGAGGTCACCGAGGTCAACGAGGACGTCTCCAACGACCCGTCGCTGGTGAACTCCGCCCCCTTCGAGGGTGGCTGGCTCTTCAAGGTGCGCGTCGCGGAGGAGCCGGGCGACCTGCTCTCCGCGGACGAGTACACCGCGTTCTCCGGCAGCTGAGCCCCCAGGCGTAAGGACGTAACTGACCCATGTCGCTTCTGAACACTCCCCTGCACGAGCTGGACCCGGACGTCGCCGCCGCCGTCGACGCCGAGCTGCACCGTCAGCAGTCCACCCTGGAGATGATCGCCTCGGAGAACTTCGCTCCGGTCGCGGTCATGGAGGCCCAGGGCTCGGTCCTCACCAACAAGTACGCCGAGGGTTACCCCGGCCGCCGCTACTACGGCGGCTGCGAGCACGTCGACGTCGCCGAGCAGATCGCGATCGACCGGGTCAAGGAGCTGTTCGGCGCCGAGTACGCCAACGTCCAGCCGCACTCGGGCGCCTCCGCCAACCAGGCCGCGCTGTTCGCGCTGGCCCAGCCCGGCGACACCATCCTCGGCCTGGACCTGGCGCACGGCGGCCACCTCACCCACGGGATGCGGCTGAACTTCTCCGGCAAGCAGTTCAATGTGGTCGCCTACCACGTGGACGAGGCCGGTCTTGTCGACATGGCCGAGCTGGAGCAGCTCGCCAAGGAGCACCGCCCGAAGGTGATCATCGCGGGCTGGTCGGCGTACCCGAGGCAGCTGGACTTCGCGGAGTTCCGCCGCATCGCGGACGAGGTGGGCGCGTACCTCTGGGTCGACATGGCGCACTTCGCCGGTCTGGTCGCGGCGGGCCTGCACCCGAACCCGGTGCCGTACGCCGATGTCGTCACCTCGACGACCCACAAGACGCTGGGCGGCCCGCGCGGCGGCATCATCCTGGCGAAGCAGGCGTTCGCGAAGAAGCTGAACTCGTCGGTCTTCCCGGGCTTCCAGGGCGGCCCCCTGGAGCACGTCATCGCGGCGAAGGCCGTCTCCTTCAAGGTCGCGGCGAGCGAGGACTTCAAGGAGCGCCAGCAGCGTACGGTGGACGGCGCCCGCATCCTGGCCGAGCGCCTGGTGCGCGCGGACGTCGGTGAGCACGGTGTGTCCGTCCTGTCCGGCGGTACGGACGTCCATCTGGTCCTCGTCGACCTGCGCAACTCCGAGCTGGACGGCAAGCAGGCCGAGGACCGTCTCCACGAGGTCGGCATCACCGTCAACCGGAACGCCATCCCGAACGACCCGCGTCCCCCGATGGTGACGTCGGGCCTGCGGATCGGTACGCCGGCCCTGGCGACCCGAGGCTTCACGGCCGAGGACTTCACGGAGGTCGCGGACGTGATCGCGGAGACCCTCAAGCCGTCGTACGACGCCGACGCCCTGAAGGCACGCGTGAAGGCACTGGCCGACAAGCACCCGCTGTACCCCGGTCTCAACAAGTAGTTTTTCCCGGCGGGGGCACCCGACGCCGTGTGCCCCCGCCCTCTCTGGAGGAGTCCCCGTGGCCGTATCGGTCTTCGACCTGTTCTCGATCGGCATCGGCCCGTCCAGCTCCCACACGGTCGGCCCCATGCGCGCGGCCCGGCTGTTCGCCCGCAGGCTGCGCAACGAGGAGGTCCTCGGGGCGGTGGCGTCGGTCA
>Ga0307515_10018811_pt1 | contig 12473 bp, 16 predicted proteins | sample 17_EM_MG_FD_194513 | JGI IMG/M metagenome (GOLD analysis project Ga0307515, IMG submission 194513) | Populus trichocarpa ectomycorrhiza microbial communities from riparian zone in the Pacific Northwest, United States - 17_EM | ecosystem: Host-associated > Plants > Roots > Unclassified | place... | reverse complement strand
GCGCCCGCGCACCCCGAGAGGTCCTCCATGTCCACCACCGATCTCGCCCAACTCGGTGTCGCGGTCCGTCGAGGTCGGCGTCAGGTGCGGCGCGAGCGCGCGACGCGCGGGACATGTCCTCTTCCGGACGGCGATGGCGTTCTTCCTGGCCGGCTGCGCGGCCGGCGCGGCCTACAGCGCGCTGCGGATCGTCGGGACGGTCGTGACCACGACCGGCGGGACGCTCGACGCGGCCTCGGCCTCCTTCGCCGTCACGCTCACCGGGATCGGCTGCGCACTCGCCGGATCCGGACTGATCGGGGTGAACCGGGCACTGCGGTGATCTCCCCCACTCGCCCCGACCGCGACTCGGAGCTCGCCGCACACGTAGGACATACTCTGGAACGACTCCAGAAAGTGACTCGACGCGCTGGAGTCGTCACTCATCGCGACCTTCCAAGGAGTGCCTCAACGTGCTTACCGTCGGCGACCACTTCCCTGCCTACGAGCTGACCGCCTGCGTCTCGCTCGACCCGGAGCGGGCCTTCGAGACCATCGACAACAAGACCTACGAGGGCAAGTGGCGCGTCCTGTTCGCGTGGCCGAAGGACTTCACCTTCATCTGTCCGACCGAGATCGCCGAGTTCGGCCGCCTCAACGGCGAGTTCGCCGACCGCGACGCCCAGGTGCTCGGCTGGTCGGTCGACAACGAGTTCGTGCACTTCGCGTGGCGCAAGGACCACCCCGACCTGCGCGAGCTGCCGTTCCCGATGCTGTCGGACGTCAAGCGCGAGCTGACCGAGGCCGCTGGCGTCCTCGGCGAGGACGGCGTCGCCCAGCGCGCGACCTTCATCGTCGACCCGAACAACGAGATCCAGTTCGCGATGGTGACGGCCGGCTCGGTGGGCCGCAACGTCGCCGAGGTCCTGCGCGTCCTCGACGCCCTCCAGACCGACGAGCTGTGTCCCTGCAACTGGAACAAGGGCACTGACACGCTGGACGCCACGAAGTTGATGGCCGGCTGAATGGGCGTCGACACGATCAAGGAAGCCCTTCCCGCCTATGCCAAGGACACCCGGCTGAACCTGGGCTCGGTGACGACCACGTCGTCGCTGTCGCCGCAGCGGCTGTGGGGCGCGCTCGTCGCGACGGCCGTCGCGTCCCGCAACGCCGTCGTCCTGCGCGAGATCGCCGAGGAGGCCGCCAAGAACGTCTCCCCCGAGGCGATCGAAGCGGCGAAGGCGGCCGCCTCGATCATGGCGATGAACAACGTCTACTACCGGGGGAAGCACCTCATCGGCGATGAGGCCTACCAGTCCCTCCCCGCCCGCCTGCGCATGCAGGTCATCGGGAACCCCGGCGTCGACAAGGCCGACTTCGAGCTGTGGTGCCTGGCCGTCTCGGCCGTCACCGGCTGCGGCGTCTGCCTGGAGTCGCACGAGAGGGCGCTCATCAAGACCGGCGCCTCCCGTGAGCACGTGCACGACGCCCTGCGCATCGCGGCGGTCGTCCACGCCGCGGCGGTCACGCTCGACGCCGAGGCCGCTCTCGCGGGCTTAGACCCCTTGGGCACGAAGACGGCCCGTGTCCCATGGGGACGCGGGCCGTCGGTGTCTCACCAGGTCACTGCATCGCGTTGGTGATCGAGGGGTTCGACATCCCCGTGTTCGAACCCGCCTCGGTCACGGCGCTGTTGACGACGCTGGGCAGCGCCTTGATGACGGCGAACCCGTTGCCGAGCGCCTGGACGGCGATCTTGGCCTTGGACAGGATCTTGGCGATCGCCTGGAAGATCTGGCTGCCGCGCCGCATCGCCGAGGTCACCTGCAGGACCGCGCGGCTGTAGGACATGAGGCTCTCGGCGACGAAGACGCCGATGGAGCCGCCGAAGGAGATGCCGGAGGTGGCGGCCGCCACCATCCAGGCGATGATCCGGCCCGAGACCCAGGAGCTGATGATGCCCTTGATGACGTCCTGGGCGACGCCGGCGAGCGCCTTGGCGAGTTCGAGGACGCTCTCCAGGGAGGCGATCTGGCCGCCGACGGCGGCAATGGCGTCCCCGAACTCGGAGAGGCGCTGCTTGGCGATGGTCGCGGCCTCGCCCATCCAGCCGGGCATGTCCTTGGCGCCGATGTCCTTGACCTTCTCGGACATGGGCTCCAGCGCGTCGCGCACGCGGCCCCACTTGTCGATCTCGGCGCCCATCCGCTCGGGGTTGCCGGTGACCATGCCGAGCATGTCTTCGAGCGGCTGGATGAAGTCGACGAGGAAGCCGATGCCCGCGTTGACCAGGAAGCCGATCGGGTCGACCATGAGCAGGCCGATGTTGGCCGCCATGTCGGTGATCTGGATGCCGACGTCCATGACGCTGCCGGAGATGTCCTCGCCCTTGGCGAGGTTCCCGAAGGCGCTGCTCATCCCGTCGACGTTGCTGTAGAGCGGGGCGCTGTCCTTGAGGTTGTCGCCGCTGGTGTCGAAGTAGCTGTCGACCGACCCGAAGTCACCGCTGAGCGCCGAGGGGGACGAGTCGCCGTGGCCGTCGTCGTTGGTGACGTCGGTGTCCTTGCTGGGGTCCGTTTCTCCCATGGTGGTTCCTTTGGATGCGTTCGCGCGTGCCGGGTACGCGAGGTTCAGGCGGGGGCGGGGTGCTACTTGCCGTCGAGCCGACGCTGGATGGCCTCCATCGTCGCCGTGTTGTCCTCTTCCTTGACCCGGTAGGAGTCCGCGCAGATCTTGATGCGTTCGGCGTGGGCGTCGAGGGCCTCGTGCATGTCCTTCAGGTGGCCGTGGACGTCGTCGGCGGTCTGGAAGTAGGACGAGGCCAGGAACGAGCCGAGGGCGCCCCAGACGAACCAGTCCGGGTCGGAGCCGGCGGCGAGGTTCGCGGCGGACTCACCGTCCTTCGAGAGGCCGCGCAGGTTCGACTGCGCGGTGGCGAGCTCGTCGAGCTTCACGTGGAAACTCATGTGTCAACTCCGCTCTCTCGCGCGCGGCCGGCGCGCGGCGGGCGACGGCGCCTTCGCGCCGCACTCGGAACACCGTAGTGCGCCAAGACCATTTCCGCACGCGCGGGCGCGTCGATTTCTCACCATCGGCACTCCCGCGACAGATCCTCGTTCCGGTCCGCCAGGTCGACCACGCCCGCGGGCCACCCGTGCTCCCACCAGTGGGCGATGCGCCAGCGCAGGCGGCGCGGCCAGACCGGCAGCCCCGGCAGGTCCGCGACGGGCACCCACCTGGGTTCGCCGCCGTCGAGGTCGAGGTCGGCGGGGTCGCCGATCTCGCCGGTGGCCTCGGCGAGGAAGTAGTGGTCGAGGAAGAGGCCCGGGAGGCGGGCGCTGGTGCGCCAGACGCGGGCGATCGGGCGGCCGGAGGTCGCGGTCAGGCCGGTCTCCTCGGTGATCTCGCGGCGGATCGTCTCGTCGAGGGTCTCGCCGTCCTCGACGCCGCCGCCGGGGATCTCGTAGACGCTCGGGGCCTTCGGGTCGAGGGCGATGAGCAGGATCCGGCCGTCGCGGATGATGATCGCGCCGGCGCGGACGCGCGTGGGCACCAGGGCCTCGGGGTCGTCGGGGATGCCGTCGACCGGCGGGCCGCCGACGGCTTCCCGCAGCACGCGCTCGGCCGCGCCGAGCGGCCGCAGCGGGGCGTGCAGGGCCTCGGCCAGCGGGACGCTGACCGAGACCTCCGAACGGCCGTTGGGGACGGTGTAGCCGTCGCGGGCGGGGACGAGTCGCACGGTCGTTTCGGGCATCCGGCCAATCTAGCCGCGTCCGGCCCGGACCTCTGTAGCTCGCTCGGGCGCCGGCCTAAACGAGCTCGCCGTCGCGGGCGACGATCCGTCCGGCCTTGACGACCAGCGAGCGCGTCGGCCGCAGCACGACGGCCTCGGCGGCGTTGCGCGCGTCGACGACGACCAGGTCCGCCGCAGCGCCTTCAACGATGCCGTAGGCGCCGAGGCCCGTGACCCGTGCGCCCCCGAGGGTGGCTGCGTCGACGGCGAGGGCGATGTCCTCGTCGGTCGAGAAGCCCGAGTGCTTGGCCTGGAACAGCGCGCGCTCCAGCATGTCGCCGGTGCCGTACGGACTCCAGAGGTCGCGGATGCCGTCGTTGCCGAGGGTCACCGGAACGCCCGCCTCGTAGAGGTGGCGCAGCGGCAGCGCCGGGGAGGGCGCGGTCGTGGCCAGGCTGATCCCGGCCCCGGCGAGCCCGTCGACGAGCCGGTCGCGGGTCTCGGGGTCGGCGCCCGCGAGGGCGAACCCGTGGCTGATGGTGACCTTGCCGCCCAGACCGAGCGCGCGGGTGCGCTCGATGATGAGCTCGAACTGGAAGACGCCGAGGCTGCCCCGGTCGTGCAGATGGATGTCGACGCCGGCGCCGTGGCGGGCGGCCAGCTCGAAGATGACGTCGAGGTGCTTGACCGGGTCCCGGTCGACGCCCGCGGGGTCGATGCCGCCGATGTGCTCGACGCCGGCCTTCAGCGCCTCTTCGAGCAGCTCGGCGGTGCCGGGGCTGATCAGCATGCCGGTCTGCGGGAAGGCGACCAGCTCGGCGGTGATGCGACCGTCGAGCCGTTCGAGGGCCGCGCGGACGGCGGTGACCGAGCCGAGGCCGACCTCGGGGTCGACGTCCACATGGGACCGCACGTGCGTCGTGCCGACGGTGACCATGTGCCCCAGCAGGGCGGTGATGCAGTCGGTGCTCGGGATGCCCAGTTCGGGACGGCGCTCGACACCGTTGCGGATCTTGCCCATCAGCCCGGGCGGCGCCGAGTGCGGGACCCACGGGCCGCCCCACATGGTCTTGTCGAGGTGGGCGTGGCCGTCGACGAAACCGGGCAGGACGAGACGTCCGCCGAGGTCTTCGACGGTGGCGCCGGGCGCCTGGACGGAGGGTGCGATCGAGGCGATGCGGCCGTCGCGCAGGAGGAGGTCGGTGCGGACGCCGTCGACGGTGGCGTCACGCAGGAGCAGCTCGGTCATGGTGGTCCTCTCGCGGGGGATAGAGTTAACGGTATACCACTATCCGACGCGTGGGGACTAGTACCGTCGACCCCCTCACCCGTCAGCAGCGAGGACCGACGTGACAGACACCGGCCGACCGGGAGCCCTGCGCGACCACGCGTACGAGACCCTGCGCCGCCGAATCATCGAGGCCGCCTACCCGCCCGGCCGCCGCCTCGTCGAACGCGACCTCGCCGCCGAGCTGGAGGTCTCCCGGATCCCCCTGCGCGAGGCGCTGCGGCTGCTGGCCGCCGACGGCCTCGTCGTGACCGTCCCCGGCCGCGGCACGATCGTCAGCCCCTTCACTCCCGACGACGTCCGCGACCTCTTCGACGTCCGCGAGTGCCTGGAGGCCCTCACCGCGCGGCTCGCCGCCGAACGCGCCGACGACGACGCCCTCGCCCGCCTCCGCGAGCACCTCGACCGGGCGCGCGCGGCCATGGCCGCAGGCGACCGCGGCGCCGTCACCGACACCAACGCCGACTTCCACGACGAGCTCGTCGCGATCGCGGGAAACGCCCTGCTCACGACGCTCGCCCGGCCGCTGTCGGGCCGGATGCGCCGCCTGTTCCACCTCACCGCCGACCGCGACCAGGCGGTCCAGTGCGCCGAGCACGAGGAGCTGTACGAGGCCATCGCGGCGGGCGATGCGGTCCGGGCCGCCGATCACGCCGCGCGGCACGTCGCCAGCGGACGCGAGCACTCGCTCGCCGCGGCGGCGAACTGGAGCAGGCTGGACGCCGAGAGCCTGACGCGGACGCGCCGGCGGCGGGCTCAGCCCTCGACCGGTACCTCCACGTAGGTCGACTCCCCCTCCGTCAGCACCGCCTGCCCCGCCGTCGCCTCGGCGGCCCAGGTCGCGAAGGCCGCCAGCTCGTCGTCGGGCACGTAGACGTCCTGCGCCACGCCCGCGCCATACCTCACCTCGCCGAGCCGGAAGCCGCGTCCGTGCAGGTCGCCGACGAAGCGCCCTGCCCTGGTGTGGTCGACCTCGACGGTCACGATCGTCACCGGCAGCCGCTCGACCGCGCCCGCCTCGTCGAGCGCCGCCGCGACCGACTGCCCGTAGGCGCGCACCAGCCCGCCCGCGCCGAGTTTCACTCCCCCGAAGTACCGCGTCACGACGGCGACGGTGTCGGTCAGCCCGCGCCGGTGCAGGACCTCCATCATCGGCACGCCCGCCGTGCCCGCCGGTTCTCCGTCGTCGCTGCTCTTGCCCAGTTCGGCGTGCTCGCCGAGGACGTAGGCGGTGCAGTTGTGGCTGGCCGCGCGGTGCTCGCGGCGGCGCTCGGCGATGAAGGCGGCGGCCTCGTCCTCGGTGGACACCCGGCCCACCGCGCAGATGAATCGCGAGCGGCGGATCTCGATCTCGGTGACGCCGTCGCGTCTGATCATCCGCATGACGACATCATGCCGTTAGGCTACGGCGAGCGCACCTCACCGCCATATACGGAGGTCCCATGCCCCGCCACATCCCGCTCGAAGGCTCCCCGAACGTTCGTGATCTGGGCGGGTACGCCACCGCCGACGGTCGCGTCGTGGTCGAGGGCAGGCTCTTCCGCGCGGGCGCGCTCAACGCGCTGACCGACGACGACGTGACCGCGCTGGCCGGGCTCGGGTTGGCCACGGTCGTCGACTTCCGTACGCCCGGCGAGATTCGCGCCGCCGGTCACGACCGCCTGCCCGAGGGCCTGAGCGCGACGGCGCTGCCGGTCGGCGGCGGCGATCTCGACCAGTACTACAACGCCGCCTTCGACGCGGCCGAGCGCGAGCGTCTCCTTGAGGGCGGCCGGAACGCGCAGGCGCTGGTGGGGATCAACCGCGCGTTCGTCGCCGACGAGGACGAGCGCGCCCGTTTCGGCGAGGCGGTGCGGCTGATCGCGGGGGCGGGTTCGCTGCCGCTGCTGTTCCACTGCACGGCGGGCAAGGACCGGACCGGGTGGTTGGCGGCGATCCTGCTGACGATCGCCGGCGTCGACCGCGAGACGGTGATGGCCGACTACCTGCTGTCGAACGACTACTTCCTGCCGGTCGGCGAGAAGCTGCTGGCGAAGTTCGCGGCCTCCGGCGTCGCGATCGACACCGACCTGTTCCGGCCGCTCATCGAGCAGCGCCCGGCCTACCTGGAGACCGCCTTCGCCGAGGCCGAGGCCCTCTTCGGCTCCTTCGAGGGCTTCCTCCACAAGGGACTCGGGCTCGACGGCGCGACCCTCGGCGCCGTGCGGGCGGCTCTGCTCGACTGACGTCCCTCGTGCAGGTCACTGGCCTAGAGTGACGACATGTCGTGGATCCTGCTGGTGATCTCGGGTTTCCTGGAGACCGCCTGGGCGGTCGCCCTGGAACGCTCGCAGGGCTTCACCAAGCCGCTGCCGAGCGTCGTGTTCGCGGTCGCCCTGATCGCCAGCATGATCGGCCTCGGTCTCGCCCTGCGCGAGATCCCGGTCGGCACCGGCTACGCCGTGTGGGTCGGGATCGGCGCGGTCGGCACGGCACTCATCGGGATGATCTGGCTTGGCGAGCCGGCGAACATCGCCCGCATCGTGTGCCTGGTGCTCATCGTCGCGGGCGTCGTCGGCCTGAAGGTCTTCCACTAGAACTCGCGCCCCTCAACGCGACAGTCCACCGGGATGCGAGGAGCGCCGTGAGCCAGTTGTCGGTCGTGTTCATCCTCATCCTGGGCGGGGTCCTGCTGACGCCGCTCGCGGAGCGGCTGCGCGTCCCCGCGCCCGTGCTGACGACGGTGTTCGGCCTGGCGCTCGGGCTGGTGCCGTCCCTGCCGGATCTGGCGATCCCGCCCGACGTGATCCTCCCGGCGCTGCTGCCGCCGCTGCTCTACGCGGCCGCGCGGCGGTCGTCCTGGCGGGAGTTCGCCTCCAACGTCAAGCCGATCCTGGTGCTGGCGGTCGTGCTGGTGTTCGTGACGACGGCGGCGGTCGCGCTGGTCGCCGCCTCGGTCCATCCCGCGCTGCCGATCGGTGCGGCGGTGGTGCTCGGCGCGATCGTCTCGCCGCCCGACGCCGCCGCGGTCACCACCATCGCGGGACGCCTCGGGCTGCCCCGGCGGATCGTCACGGTCCTGGAGGGCGAGGGCCTGTTCAACGACGTGACCGCGCTGACGCTCGACCAGGTCGCGGTCGCCGGGGTCGTCGCCGGATCGTTCTCGCCGTGGCGGGCGGCGGGCTCCTTCCTCTACTCGGGCGTGGCGGCGGTGCTGATCGGGCTGCTGGTCGGGCACGTCGCCAAGATCCTCTTCGACCGGCTCGCCGACTCGCGGCTGACGACCGCGCTGAGCCTGCTCGTGCCCTACATCGCCTTCATCCCCGCCGACGAGCTGGAGGCCTCGGGCGTGCTGGCCGTCCTGACGACCGCCTTCTATCTGGGCGCGCGGACCGCCGACCCCGACGACATCGAGGGCCGCCTGGTGCGCGGGTCGTTCTGGGACGTCACCGAACTGATGGTCACCGCGATCACCTTCGGGCTGATCGGGCTGGAACTGGTCGGCGTGTGGCGCGCGGTCGGATCGGCGGCGGCCTCGCTGATCTGGGTGGCGATCCTCATCGGCGTGGTGGTCATCGGCGTGCGGGCGCTGTGGATGGCGCTTGCCTACCTCCTCACGCGCAGCGGCCGGTTGTGGAGCGGGCGGCCGCTGGGGTGGCAGGGCGCGGTGGTCGTCGGCTGGTCGGGGATGCGCGGCGTGGTCACCATCGTGACGGCCCTGGCCCTGCCGTTCACGACCGACACTGGCGAGCCGTTCACCGGCCGCGACCAGATCCTGTTCGTGGCGATGGTCGTCGTCGTGCTGACGCTGCTGATCCAGGGCCTGACGCTGCCGTGGATCATCGCGCGGATCGGGCTGCGCGTCGACGCCGAGAAGGAGGCCGCGGCGATCCGCAAGGTCCAGGAGGTGGCGCGCGAGGCGGCTTTCGGCCGGCTCGACGAGATGCTGGCGCGGCACGACTTCCCGGCCGAGACGATCGACCGGATGCGCGGCCGCTACGAGCTGATGTTCGCCGAGGCCGAGGACCTGCCCGAGCCCGACCAGCGCGACGAGCGGCAGCGCATGCTCGCCTTCCGCGACAAGATGCGCTCGACCGAGCGCGAGATGCTGTCGGCGGCCCGCACGGCCCTGGTCACCGCGCGGACGCGGCCCGGCTACGACCCGGCGGTCATCGACCAGGTGATGTCGACACTGGACGTCCGCTCGGCCGCGCTCGGTCCCTGAGGCTGTTCCCGCCCCACGCCAGCGCGGCGGCGAGCGCCACGAACCAGACGGTCACGATGCCGCACATGACGGCGACGTACCCGTAGCCCCGTTCGCGCGGGTCAATGAAGGGGTAGGGGTACCAGTCGACGATCGGGCCGCGGATGAGCGTGTACGCGGCGTAGACGAGCGGGTAGATCAGCCAGGTCGCGGCGTCCTTGGGGCCGAGCCGGTTGGCGGGCGCGGCGATCAGCCAGTCGAGGAGCATGACCACGGGGAGGATCTGGTGCATGATCACGTCGACGTACCCGGGCGTGTTGAGCTGGGCGGGGTCGACGTCGGCCAGCAGGGTCTGGGTGACGACGCCGGTGGTGATCAGATAGGTGGCCGCCGCTCCCCGCAGGGATGAGAAGCCGCGCGTCTCGTCGCGCCCGCGCAGGAGGCCGCCCGCGCCCCAGACGAGCACGATCCCGCCGATGACGTTGCTCTGGATCGTGAAGTAGGACAGGTAGTTCGCGACGCTGAAGTCGGCGCCGCCCAGGCGGTCGACGAGGTAGAGCACGAAGGTGCCGAGGGTGAGCAGTCCGAAGACGAGCCGGTAACCGGCGACGAGTTTCCCGCGCATGCGCACCCCCGTGAAGCGTTGCCGCCGCACGGTGAGCGACGGACACCTCAGGGTAACCGCGCTCCCGTCCGGGATGGAGCGGGAGCGCGGCGGGTCAGAGCTTGTGGCGGTCGAGCCACGCGCCGACGGACGCGGCGATCGCGGCGGGCTGGTCTTCGGGCGTGTGGTGCCCGGCGACGAGGTCGTGGCGGTCGACGTCCAGGCCCGCGATGCCGGCTTCGCACCAGGCGATCATCTCCGGATGCATCATCACCCCGGGGCCCGGCCGGAAGGCGATGAGCAGCTTCGGGACGTCCCCGCTGTCCGCGAGCCACGCGTCGTAGGCCTCGACGCGGGCGACCACCTCGGCGGGTTCGCCGCCGAGCGGCATCGACCGCGCCCACTGGAGGATCGGCACGCGGCTCTCGCGTGTCGGGAAGGGCGCCCGGTAGACCTCGGCGTCCTCCGCGGACAGCGGGTGGGCGACGGTGCCGTCGAGGTCGAGGAACAGGTTCTGGTCGAGGAGCATCGACTCGCCGACGCCGGGCGTCTTGATCGCGGCGAACAGCTCGCGTCCGCCGTCGGGGAACTCCTCCCAGCCCATGGGCTTGACGATGGTCTCGGTGAACGCGATTCCCTTGACGCGCCCAGGTTGGCGCGCCGCGAGGTCGAAGGCGAGCGCGCCGCCCCAGTCGTGCCCGACGAGGACGATCTCGTCCAGCCCGAGGGCGTCGAGCCAGGCGTCGAGGTGGCGGGCGTGGTCGTCGAAGGTGTAGGCGATCTCGGGTTTCCCCGACTCGCCCATGCCGACGAGGTCGGGCGCGAGGAGCCGGTGGCCGTCGACGGCGGGGAGGACCTCGCGCCACAGGTGGGAGGAGGTCGGGTTGCCGTGGAGGAAGACGACGGGTGCGCCTTCGCCGCGTTCGCGGTGGGCGATCGTCGTGCCGAGGACGTTGGTGGTCTTCACCGGAACGCCTCGACGTTGCGGGCGGCCCAGCCGGCGAAGTCGCCGGGTTCGCGGCCGAGGACGCGGGCGACGTCGGGGCTGACGGCCTGTTCCTCGGGCGTCGGGGAGCCGATGATGTCCAGTGTGGACTCGACGACCGCGGGCGGCATGAAGGCGAGCATCTGGGCGCGTGCCTCGTCGGGGGTCTGCTCGACGAAGCGGACCGGCTCGCCGACGGCCTCGGCGATGACGGCCGCGCGCTCGCGCGGGCTGAGGGCGGCGGGGCCGGTGAGGACGTAGGTCCGCTGGTCGTGGCCGTCTTCGATGAGGGCCGCGGCCGCGACGGCGGCGATGTCGGCCGGGTCGACGAAGGGCAGTGCGACGTCGGGGAAGGGCGAGGGCGCGAGCCTGGCGGTCCGGACCGGTTCGGCCCACGCGAACGCGTTGGACGCGAACCCGCCGGGACGCAGCACCGTCCATTGCAGACCGGAGGCGGTGACGGCGGCCTCGAAGGCGCGCATGCCGTCGTGGCCGGGGTTGTCGGGACGCGTGCCCGCGCCCTGTGAGGAGAGGACGACGATCCGCCGGATCCCGGCGGTCTTCGCCGCCGCGACGACGTCGGCGGGCCGGTCGCCCCCGCCGAAGAGGAAGAGCGAATCGCCGCCGGCGAAGGCCTCGGCGAGGGTCTCGGGGCTGCCGAGGTCGGCGACGCGGTGTGCGGCGCCGTTCAGGTCGGTGGCCGTGCGGGACACGGCGACGACCTTCTCGCCGGCGTCGGCGAGGAGTCGGACGAGGACGCGGCCGACGTTTCCGGTCGCTCCGGTGACAACGATCATTTCTGGCTCCTTGGTGGCTTGTGGGGCCAAAGCTAGGGAGCGCGAGGCGTTTCGTTAAGGACTTACCCCGACGTAAGCTCACGACGTGGATGCCGGAAAACAGGTCATGGAGTGGGCGTCGCCGCTGGTGAGTGGCGCGTCTCACGCCGACTGCCCGGCGCGCAAGGTGCTCGACAACGTCACGAGCCGCTGGGGCGTGTGGGTGCTCATCGCCCTGCGGGACGGCGGAAGGCGGTTCCACGAACTGCGCAACGAGATCCCCGGCGTGAGCGAGAAGATGCTGTCGTCGACACTGCGCGCCCTCGTCCGCGACGGGCTGCTCTGGCGCGAGGTCGAGCCGACGACGCCGCCGAAAGTGACGTACGGGCTGACACGACTGGGTGAGGGGACCGCGTCCCCGCTGGCCGACATGTTCGCGTGGATCCGCGACAACGCACTGGACATCCGCGCAACCCAGGAGGAGTACGACCGCTCTTGATCTTCGCGCAGCGAGGCCCGCAGGGCCGAGCAAAGCGAGGGGGTGGTCGGGTTTAGATCTTCGCGCAGCTCGTCCCGAAGGGACGAGGTCGCGGGTGGTCAGGGTTTAGATCTCCGCGCAGCTCGTCCCGAAGGGACGAGCGGAGCGAGTTCCGGGTCCAGGGGCGGAGCCCTTGGTGGGGTCTGGGGCGAAGCCCCAGCGGGGGCGCGGGGGGCGGAGCCCCCGGCCGGTACTAACCACAACGCCCGGAAAACGAACCCCCCGGCCGGCCCTAACCCCCAAACGACGGGCCGAAGCCCCAACCCGCAGAAACCAATCCCAGTCGGACCGACCCGCGCCACCCAAACAGATAGCGGGTAGTATCAGTATCCATTCACTCGACGCCACCCACCGCGCCCACCCACCCCACGCAACCCCCCACCCCCA
>Ga0307515_10018810_pt1 | contig 12473 bp, 3 predicted proteins | sample 17_EM_MG_FD_194513 | JGI IMG/M metagenome (GOLD analysis project Ga0307515, IMG submission 194513) | Populus trichocarpa ectomycorrhiza microbial communities from riparian zone in the Pacific Northwest, United States - 17_EM | ecosystem: Host-associated > Plants > Roots > Unclassified | place... | reverse complement strand
ATAGATGGCTCTAAAGACAATAAATTAAATGTAGCAGCCGTATGTAAAATAGGAGAGAGAAATAGGATTAAATATGTAACAAACTGGAATCTAGGGCCCTATATGGAAATTATAGACGTAGAGCTTTATGTAGTCTATAGGGCCCTAGAACACCTAAAATAATAAAGACTAGAAGAGAAACAGGTTTATATCTTTATAGATAGCCAAGCGGCTATTAAGAGATTATAGCTTAATTCTCTTATAGGAGGGCAAGAACTAGTCTTTAAAATTACGCAAAGCTGTTCCTATCTAGCTAGCAGGAATATCTCTATTAACTTTTATTAGGTCCCTAGCCACCTAGAAATCTACGGAAATAAAATAGCAGATAAACTAGCTAAAAAGGGCCTTTCTAGAAGAAAAATAAAATCTTTTTATTCTTCTCTAGCCTACTTAGGGAAACGAGTAAGAGAAAAGATACTAGAATAGTGGAAAAACAATTAGCAACAGAATAAAAGCAAAGGAAAACACTATACTAGAATCTGTAAAGAAAACTATCTTTTCTCTTTTAAAACTACTAAGGATAAATATCCTAAAAAGCTATAATCAGCTTTCTTTTAACTAAAACTAGGAAAAGGCTTCTTTAAATCCTTTTTTAAAACAATAGGGAAGGATAAAGAAGGTAAATGCTTTAAGGACTGTACCGCGGTACAAACCCCTACGCACCTCTTACTAGAATGCAGACTATATTGGGAAGATAGAAAGGAAATATAAAGATAAATAGGCTCTTCTCTCTCCATAGAGAAGCTTTTTTGTATAAAGAAAGGAAGAAGGGCGCTTTTTCTATTCTTAAGTAAGATAAAAATAGCTACTAGGAAGTGGCTAAGAGCAGAAGGATCTTTAGAAGGAGGCAACTCTTACTAAAGTCCTAGTAGATAGACTATAGAAAGCAAAAGGATAGAAATAAACTATAAAAAGAACAGAGACAGGCGTTAGGATTATTTATGATTTTATTCCAATTTTTTCTATTATTTTCCTATCGTTTTCTTACTACCTAATAGTTGTTAGCAACCTAGTATCTTACTAGGAAGCTGTAAATCCCTAGTTTAGGGATTTATAAACTACTAGGATATAGCTACTAGTATATATTAAGCTGCCTAAAAAGGATTTATGTATATAGAACTATAGCGCTATAGCCTAGAGGCTGCATGCGCAGTATTGTACGTAGTATAATACAACGGATATAAATAAAAAAAATATAAATAAAAAACGCTTACGGATATTAATAAAGACTAATTATACGCTAAATACGCGCGCCTAACGTCTTAAATTTAAATTTTAGTTGTATTAGATGCAGTAGTATATAGTATAAATGTCCTAGATATTTACCGTTTAATCTAATATAGCGGTTTAGCCGGGCAGGCCGAGGAAATGGCCTCTTAGGCGAAGTAATCTTTATAGTTAAAAGCTGCTAGCGGGGTTCTTATAATAAATTAGGTAGTTCTAAGTATATATAACCTTAGTATATAGGCGATCTTTACGTAAGCGCGCTGTGTAATAAATATCCGCGGGTAATAAAATATAGAGACTGCGGATATTACGGGTAATGCTTTATCTATAGCGTTAGTTAGTACTAAGCAGTTAGTGTTAGCGACTTAGTCAATCGAGGCATGGGCATGGCAAAAGGGACGCTTAGCCTATACAATTGAATTGTCTATAAACGAGAATCTAAAGCTAGGGAAAGGAAAGGAGAAGAAGAGTAGCGCCGTTTGATGTTTTATAAGATCTTCGCGTTACATGACCGCAATATGCGGCAATCTGTGGCAACTTGCCGGTGCGAAGTTCTGCCAGTGCTGTAATATTACCCTCTAAAAAAGCCTGCCCTCAGGCTTTGTCGCTAAAAGTCTTAGTAAAAGAATCTAACTAATTAGATAACTTTAACCGCCGGTTAAAGTTCCTAAATATCTTAACACCTTACATAACTAAGAAATTTCTAGGGCGTTTTTATCTTTATATTCTTCTAGTAGCTTATTATCTTTGTTATACTAGTATTCTATTTACTTATTTAGGTACTTTAGTAGTTCGGGTTTATTAGGGTAACGGCTATAGAACTTCTAAAGCTTATAGGGACTACCTATAAAGTTCTATATAGGGTACTAAGTAGGGTCTAAGTTATATCCTTTCTAACTAATATAATACTTTAACGTTCCCTTTATAAGTTTATAGGCTAGTATTTCTTTAATTTCCTATTTATTATTACCATTAACTTAAATTAGCAGGGGAGGTTTATTCTTTTATCTGGGTTATTACGGACGCTTTAAGTACGATGTTATAACTACTTAGAGAAGAGACGGAAGAAGCTAGTTGGTTAATTTAAGCATGGTCCAGAATGAAGCTAATAGAGCTATATAACGAGGAATGGTAACTAAGGTCACATAACATAATCTGTATAATCTATATAATTTATCTATTATTCACACGCTTGCGGAGAAGAGGATTAAGAATTAATCTGATTGGTGGGTACGGGCTTAAAGGCATTAATTAAGAATAGGTATATTCGCAAGGCCATTTATAGGGGATTGCTCTACCTTAACTAAACGTAATGCCCATGGACCCATGCGCAAGCATATTGCTACAGTATCTATTTATAAAGCCCAAAATATACAACTAAAGAAAAGGTATAGGTGGGAGGAAAAGTAAGCAAGCAAGGCTTAATTTTGTAAATGTTGATGATGTTAGTGTTGCTGAGATGCAGGGGTGCTGCAGTGCTCGCTTGGCTATATAGATATATCCATCTATTATTTACACGCTTGCGGAGAAGAGGATTAAGAATTAATCTAATTGGTGGGTACGGGCTTAAAGGCATTAATTAAGAATGGGTATATTTACAAGGCCATTTGCAGAGGATTACCCTGCCTTAACTAAACGTGATGCCTATAGACCTAGAAGCGCAGCGCCTATACTACATAAGGTAGAGTAGGGGAAAAAAAAAAAGAAAAAAAGGGGGGGAAGGAGAGATTTAAGTTAATGTATTAGCGTGCCAAAATAGGCACTCCTGTACGCTGTTATATCTAAATACCTTCGCCTATTATATCTAGGGCGAGTAACAATAAGAATGGTATTAGCGTTATATGTTGGAAGTTTATACTTAGCCGGAATAGGTCTTTTAGGGATAATAAACAGTAAAGCTAGAACGCTTATAAGGACCACCGGCCCAGTTACTGTATTTAGCCGTCCATAAAACCGTTATCTTAAGCGTATTAAGCAGCGCCTTTCTAAAATAAGTGTTTGTTATAAAGCTTAGAGTAGAGGCTAAGAGCAATAACTTTATACTTTAGCTTATTCCTAACCGCATAGCTTATAAAGGCCGATCTCTTAAAGCGGAAGAGAGGGGCGTTTTTAGGTTAAGGGTTATTTTTAAACAGGTATTTTATAGCTTAAACTACGCATTTAGGTTGCCCTAAAGCGGCAATTATAATTAAAACTCCTTAGTAATTAACGTCTATTTTACTACGCTTTAGACGTAATATTATATAGTCCTCTGCCAGCGTTATATCGTTTCTAGTATATTTTATAGTAAAGAAGGCGTGGCTATCTTTCTAAGTCTTGGTATAGGTAATCTCGCCTAAATAAAGGAATCCCGCAAAGGCCGTGGTGATAGCAGCGTTAAAGTTAAGATCCTTAACGGATTAGGTATTTAGGGTAACCAATTAGGCGAGGATGTCTTTAGTAATTAGTAATCTTTTAGCCGTAGTAGAGGGATTTATGGATATTATACCGTTTAGGATCCTCTTAATAATAGGATTATTAAAGACAGAGGTGTTATAATTAGCGTTAATATAGTGGGATTAAATTGCGGAGATATAGGCTCTAACTATAGCAGGCTTAATATGGCTTATTCCTGGACTAGCATTACCAAAGATCTGTTAGGTAATCCATTCTCCTAGGTAGTAAAGGGGCACTAGGTACTTTACCGCTCCATAAAGGTCGCAGTAGCCCTCCTAACTTTTAATTACGGGATGGTATAAATCTCTTATTTTATTAGAGAGGCTGTGCTATAATAGTTAGCCGAAGCATTCTAAGGGGGCTTTTATCTTAATTTAGAAATTATGTAGGGGTTTTTTAAGAGGGACCAGGTCTCCTATTTTGGCGTTAGATTAAATGTAATAAAGAAGCGTATAGTAACGGTAAATCAGAAGTATCCTAATGCGGGTATAGTAATAATACCCTATTGTGATTAAAACAAGATAGAGCATTAGCTAGCCCGTTTTTTGTAGAGGAAACCCACTTTATATAGAGCGTAATATTATAGGCTGCGGCTAATTAGAGGATTTTATGGAGCGGGTAATTACCTAGTCCTTTTACCACTATATTCTAAAATCCTAAAAGTGCTACCGTGTTATCCGTATAAATATAGACTAAGCTATGCTTTTACTGTGTTGCCCAGAGCTAAAACGAGGTCGTAATTACTTAGACCTCCCGCTTATTAATTAGGGCAAGGTGGTGTTCTACATTAGGGTAGCAGCTTAAAGAATTGTCTTGGGGTAAAGATACCAAATAGGGCGGCTATATTATCCCTTAAGAATCCTTAAGGAAGAAGAAGGCCCTATAACTAAGAATCCCAGATACGTCTAAGAAGAGATAAAATTGTTTTTAATCCGTATCGTTAAAGAAAAGGATACCATTTAAAAGGGTAAGAGTATCCCTCCACTATAACAAGTCTTGGCGAAGTTTAGCTGTTAGCCGTTGGTGAGGATAACTACCTGCCTTTATAAAAGTGGAGATAAACTCCTAAATAGAGCGGTTATATAAACGCCTAAGCCTAATTACCTGGGCGCTCTAAGTAAGTCTACTAGCTAGTTTTTAACTCTGAACTAGCGTCAGGGATCTACCACTTAACGCTTTATTAATCTCCTTAATTGTAGTAGCCTGTTTCGAAGGAGAAAGACGTAGCTTAGACTTTAGAGTATCTATAATATAACCTAGGACTTCAGCTATGGTGCCTTCGATATTCTTTAATTCGTCGTTAAGTCATCAACAGCAACAATTAATTATTAGAAATTGAGTAAATAAGGCATTAGCTCTCAAATGAGACTAATATGGAAAGCAAGCAAGCAAGGCTCAATTTTGTAAATGTTGATGATGTTGGTGTTGCTGAGATGCAGGGGTGCTGCAGTGCTCGCTTGGCCATATAGACATGTCTATATAATCCGTAACAAAGTAGACAGAGCACACGTATATTACGTATAAGAAGGATTTTATAGGAGTACGGTTATGTATTTAAGGACCTTTAGTCCCTACCTGGATAGTTCCTTCCTTATAGTAATTCTCAGAATACAATTAGAGTTAATCTATTAGGCAACCACTCCACCAATTATTATTACGTTGTTAACTTTAATTTACATTACCTATACACCTAGCCTATTAATAAGCCTATTATAGTTCCTACTATAAGGTTCTATTACACAATTACTACCTAGTTACGGTGTTAAATATAGAAAGTCGAACAACATGCCACCAAAAGCAGCCACTATAACGCCATTGACGGGGGCAACTACTTTAAGGTTAGGAGGTGATACCAGTATAGCAGATACTGACTTATAGCAACCTATGACGGTTGGATAACTATAAGAAATAGTTAACCAATTAATAACTAACAATACGGCGCTAGAAGAAAGGGTTAATAGAATAGGAGCAGCGAAGATCAAGTTACTATTAATTAAGAGATACTTAGGAGAGAGATTGAAGCTCAAAGGATTTCTTACGCAGATGCACTTTAAGGTTACGCAAGAAGGGGTAAAGCTACCAATATCTATAGATCGAATAGCCTATATAGGACTATTCCTATTAGGTAGAGCACTTAAGTAATTTAAGCCTTACCTTACGGAAATATAGGTAAATGGAATAACAACCACTAATTAGAAGGTGCGATTTATATTCTTAAGCTAAAAAGGGTTTATAGAGCGACTTATATAAATGTTTAGAGACCTAGAGGTAGTAACCACAGCGGAAAGAAAACTCCAAAACATTATGCAACGGACCTTAGCAATTAAGTACATAATATAGTTCTAAACGTTAGCTACGTAAGTTAAGTAGAATAATAAGGCGCTTATAGCACAGTATAAATAAGGACTTAAGGCTAAAGTCTAGGACGCGATTATCCTAATAAAAGATACGGACACCCTACGGGAACTAATAGATTAAGCAATTAGATCTACTAAAGGGAACAGGCTAAGAAAGGCTAGGATAGAGTTCTATAGTTATATAAGATATAGAGCACGTAACGACTAAAGCTAAGTTAGAAATTATAGTATGGCGTAGAGCTAATAGACCTAAGTGGTACTAAAAAAGCCTATAAAAGATAGAGTAAAAAACCGTAGAAATCTAGAGGTTAGGGATTTAGTAATCACAGGACTAAGGAGCAGAGGCTAAACCAGAAATCTTAGCAGTAGAAGACGTTTAGGCAGACTCTATAGCAAAATTAATAGTTTAAAGATGGAGCTTATATAAATTACGGGAAACAAGGTCACTTTATAAGGGATTATAAAGATAGTTAGAGATACTATATAATAAAGGGAACTAGACTAATAGTAGAAGATATATACATATAAAGGGATAATAGTATACTGCAAGGAATAAAAGAATGTTTAATTAGAAGTTTTGCGTTTTGTTATAATAACGCATGCTAAATTTATAAAGACGCTAAGTATAGCGTAAGCTATTAGCCATAGGAGCTAAAATCCTTAAAGTATAAAGGTATTAATAAACTAGTTCGCAGACCAGACATTAAAGACGATAAATTTAATATAGGCGAAATATTTTATAATAATAAGGCAATAAAGGCAGTTTACTAGGAATGTATAGACCTTAGAGATGTTATATAAGAGGTAGAGGATAATTCCACTATAGAATAGGGAATATTAGTAGGGATCAAGACCCCACTAAATACGATGTCTATCGCTTTACAAGACGTAAGAGAAGTAAGGTAGCAAACTACTTCGGCACTTAATAAAGGCAAAAGGCTAAAGACTTAAGATTCTTAAGATAAGACGAGAGACGACTAAGACTCTTAAGACGAGATAAGGCAAGCTTAAGGACCCACAACGGATAGAAACTGATGGAGTAGAGTAGTAGCTTAATTTAAAAGTATATAAATAAGCTCGGGACAGAGTTTCCTATAGGCATAAGACTCTTAAGACGAGATAAGTAAGATTTAAGACTCTTAAGATAAGATGAGAATACCTAAGCCTAGTTAGACTAAGGCTGGAGCTAAGCTTAAGACAGAAGTAAGCTTAGGATTAAAGAATCCAAGGGACTAAGAATTTGGAGTATAAATAAGGACACCCATATAAAAGAGGCAAGAGACTTCCTTATAGATTAGAGAATCTACAGTGCAAATAGTAGTTAAACTAGGAGATAGGTACATAAACCTAGAAGACTTACTAGGAGAATGTAGTGTTCAGCCTAAGGATCGAAAAGTTAATACCAAGATTAAGAAGCAAGATAACTTTAAGAACCTACTTATAAGACGCAAAAAAAAGGAAACTATAGAGGAATTTAGAGCAAGAATTACCTTATAGCAAGATTAGAAACTAGATAAAAGATTTAGCATACTAAGTTGTATAAGGGACAGAGCACCTATATAAAGGATTACTAATAGGCTTAGAGCAGGCATACTAAGAGCCAAGTGGCTTACTAAACTAGAATAAGAAGAGGATCTAGGGATTCTAATTAGGTTTAAAGAACGATATATAAAGGGCTATTATAATATAGTAATAAGAAGATACTTCCTTACGGACAAGCTGTATATACTCTAGCAGCTATACCAAAAGTGGTATAGGTAAAGGCACAACGATAAGTAGGAGGATTTCTACATATGGTTAGATAAGAAAGTTATCCAAAACTACCCGATTACTAAAAAAGCTATAAGTTATATTAAAGGAGCTTTAATTATAACGTTAAAGGATCTAGAGGAGTAATTAGAGGACTAGAAAAGTAAAAGGTAAATTACAGTACTTGCGAATAAAGTCGCAACGCTTAGGTTAACATAAGAAAGGTTTAAACTTAAGGATAAAAACGAGCTAAGAGTTAACTTAAGACACCAAGTATATTACACATTGGCATAGATTATATATATAGATAATACATATAACATGCATAGAGTACTAAAAGATAAGAACCGAAAATATCTAGTACGGATACACTAGTTATTAGATAAGGCAAAATATTGAAACGCTAAATATATATATAGTTGGCACCTAGTAGAAGTATAAAGCTAAGGGGACTTAACACTTTAACTAGGAAGATTCCTTACGGAAGAATGCCTAAATATATAATAGTAGTGGGAATGCCTAGAGAATATATATCTATGGCACGTTAAAGACAAAAAGTAAACTAAGTATTAGCTAAAAGTGGACTAAGTATAACTAGGATCAAGTAGCTAATAGTTAGGAAAAGTAGAGGCCTATAGGATTAAAGGGAACTAGTAGTAAAGCCTTAAACCCTTAAAGGAATTTAAGGACAACTCCTAAATCTATAAGTTAAATAGCAAGATTAATAGTTTAAAGCACTAATAGATAGTAGAGCAATAAGGAACTATATCTTACTAGTAGCAGTTAAAAGAATGGGGTTACTACACAGGCAAAAGGAGCACCCTTACCTATTAGTGACAATTTTAGGAGATCTAATAGCCTATAAAGGAAGCATTATTAATCTTAAAACAGGACCTATTTAGTTAACTATTAAAGGAAGATAGATTAAGATGTCTTTTAATATACTACTATTAGGGAATAATAAGGCAGTACTAGGAATGCCTTAGTTATAGGAATATAATCTAAAGATTAATTAAATTATAGGTTAGGTTAATATTAGAGATACTTAACGCCGCAAGATATAATAATAAACTAAGTTAGTATAGTATTAAGTCGGAGCGATATATAAAGAAACTAAGTAAGGCTTAAGTTATATACTAAAAAGATACTATAAGTATGGTAAGAAACTATGGTTACCGGAAAGTAAGAAACTGTTAAAGTATATAGTATAGGACTATAAGATAGAGTTAGAACTAAAAATAAGTCTAAGGTTCTTTCCAATCTATAAGCTTACTAAAGAAGAGGGTAGAGTATTAAAAGAGTTTGTCTAGGAAAACCTATAAAAGGGATATATTAGACTATTACAGTTATTAGCGGGTTATCCAGTACTATTTATACTAAAGAAGAATAGTAAACTAAGACTATATATCGACTATAGACAGTTAAACAGTATCACTAGAAAGGATAGGTATTCTTTACCCTTAATTAGCGAAATCCAAAACAGGATAGGCAACGTATAAATCTTTATAAAGATAGATCTAAGATAGGTGTACCATTAGATTAGGATTAAGGAAGGCGATAAATAAAAGGCAGCCTTTAGGTTAAAGGAAGGACTATATAAGCTATTAGTTATATAATTCGGGCTTATAAACGCACTAGCAATATTCTAAAAGCGTATTAACAATATATTAGGAGAATATTTAGATGAATTTGTTATAGTATATCTTAACGATATTATCATCTACTTAATAACTAAGGAAGAACATAGAGAGTACGTTAAATGGGTTTTAAAGAGACTATAAGAAGAATAGATGCTAGTAGTAATTAAAAAATACGAGTTTTTTTACTAGGAAGACTAATTTCGTCGGATTTATTATTAAATTAGGCCAACTTAGCATAGATCTAAAGAAGATTAAGGCTATAGTAAATTGGTAAGAACTAAAGAACATTACGCAATTAAGATCGTTTTTAGGATTTTATAATTACTGCAGAAGGTTTATAGCGTAATAGTTAAAAGATATTAAACTATTTACGCGATTAATAAAGAAAAAAGAACTGTGGATATAGGGAGAGGAACAAAAAGAACTCTTTAAAAAAGTTAAAAAGTTGTTTACCTAGGAGCTAGTTCTTAAGATCTATTAACTAGGACTAGAGACGGTTGTAGAAACGGATGCATTAGACTATACACTAGGAGCATACTTTATATAAAAACATTAAGATATATGGCACCTAGTAGTATACTATAGTCGGAAGATAACACCACCGGAGTTAAACTATGACATCTATAACAAGGAGTTGTTAGGTATAGTTACAGCACTAAAGAAATAAAGAGCATTCTTATAAGGCACAGAAAAACCATTTATAGTTAAGACGGACTATAAGAACCTAATAGGATTCTTAATAATAAAGAAACTTAACTAAAGATAGGTTAGATAGGCAGAGATGCTTACAAAATACTATTTTAAGATTTAGTATACTAAGGGTACAGATAATATATAAGCAGACGCTTTAAGCAGAAAAGCTAAATTATAAAACGATAAAAAGCCATTAGGGGCTTTACTACGAAAAGATATAGACGGATTAATTAGGTATAATTATCCAAAAATTATAGCAACTTAAAAGAAACTAGATAAGGTTTACAAGTTACTAGAAAGCTTTTAGGTATAGAGAATTCTAAAGGTATAACTAAAAGATCTATAAACGGATATATACAAAAATTGAGAAGCGAAGTATATCCTAAAAAGTATAGCAGAATATTTTATAGAAGATTTCTATAGGGGAATAAGGAGTTAGAGTAGCAACTTCCACTATATATTATCCGCAGATAGATAGCTAAACGGAAAGATTAAATTAGACGCTAGAATAGTATCTAAGGCATTATATTAATTACGCATAGAATAATTAGGTATCGCTATTACTAGTTATATAGTTTATATATAGTGTAACACTACAAGAAGGAATAGGCACATTACTATTTAAGGTAAATTATAGATATAAGCTAAGAATATCGTTATTACTACAGCAAGTAAAGAAAATAAGTAGTATAGCTAAAGAAAGAATAAAGACGTTAATAAATCTTTATATAGACCTTACGGAATTAGTAAAGAAAGTATAAGAGAGAATAAAAAAGTACTATAATGCTAAGAGATCTAAGGGACTAGATCTTAAGGAGGGAGATAAAGTATAGCTACTACATAAAAAATTTAAAAGTCGACGACTAAGTAAGAAGTTGGACTATATTAGACTAGGACCTTTTAAAATTATATAGAAATTTTTACTGGTTACGTTTAAGTTAAACTTACTAGCTAAAATAAAGATCTACCCTATATAGCACGTTGTAATGCTAGAGCTAGCATACGGGAATATAGAGCTACTAGTTTACAAAGCAGACACGTATAGAAGACAAGAAGAAAATAAATGGTAAGTTTTAAAGATCGTTAGTTATAAGGACATTAATAATAAAATATAGTATAAAGTTAAGTAGATAGGCTATAACGAGACTACCTAGGAGCTACTAGAAAATTTAAAGAACGCTATAGGAAAGGTATAGGAGTATTAGAAGAAATTAGGTTAGGCAGTAGAGATAAAAAAGGATCGCTAAAAAATAAGTCACCTAAGGGGGACCTAAGAAGAGCAGTTACTAAACTACTTAGATCTATTTTCTTCTTAACTAAAATAGAATCTATTCTCTTATTACTAAGTTCCTGTAAACCCTATTCTACTAACTTCTACTCCTTAAAACGGACCTTCTTACGAACCTTCTTAAGATAGATTAACTAAGCGGACGCCGTGAGACAAGACTTAAGAGCCCGTTGCTAAGCATTGGTAGCCTCTCGCTCTGCGTTATAAGAACGGCATAGTTCCGCCAGAGTAATAGATAGTTTATTATCTAGCTATATAGTAGCAGATTAAATATAAAACCTTAAGATAAATCAATTAGGGAACCAGACGACTATTAAGAGTAATAGGCTGTATATATTTAGCATTAGAGACGGAGCGAACGTTATAGGATAAATAAATATTCGCTTTAGTGCACTTTAAATAAGAGGACGGTTGTTATAAAGATAGGTTCGCTAACGTAATATAAACTAACCCCTTTTTCAAGCAACGAGAACACGGAGATGGTATAATCTCACTAAGAGATAATATTATAGCTATAGTGCGAGTACAACAAATAGTTAAAGAAGAAGAAATTACTTTAGGTATAATAAGTAATAATATTAACTAAATTAATTAGACGGATATTACACCTCTAGTAAATAACTTAGAGATATTAGGAATCTTTAAGGACAAAAATTAAGAGGAGGGAGATAGTGTTACGGACGCTTTAAGTATAATATTATAACTACTTAGAGAAGAGACGGAAGAAGCTAGTTAGTTAATTTAAGCACGGTCTAGGATGGAGCCAATAGAGCTATATAATGAGGAATAGTAACTAAGGTTATATAACGTAATCTATATAATCTATATAATCTATATAATCCATAATAGAGCAAATAGAGCATACGTATATTACGTATAAGAAGGATTTTATAGGAGTATAGTTGTGTATTTAAGGACCCTTAGTCCCTACCTAGATAGTTCCTTCCTTATAGTAATTCTCAGAATATAATTAGAGTTAATCTGTTAGGCAACCACTCCACTAGTTATTATTACGTTGTTAACTTTAATTTGCATTACCTATAC
>Ga0307515_10018809_pt1 | contig 12474 bp, 1 predicted proteins | sample 17_EM_MG_FD_194513 | JGI IMG/M metagenome (GOLD analysis project Ga0307515, IMG submission 194513) | Populus trichocarpa ectomycorrhiza microbial communities from riparian zone in the Pacific Northwest, United States - 17_EM | ecosystem: Host-associated > Plants > Roots > Unclassified | place... | reverse complement strand
AAATGTTCTGGACACGACGACGTTAATAGGAAGGTAATTAACCACCTAACTAAATACTGCTCCTACTGCCAGAAATACGGACGTTCCCCAGGCCGATTTAAGTTCACCCTTTATAAGGATCTTAACTTTAACCATTTAGTGTACGTAGACATTATGTACATTAACGGCAGCCTAGTATTATATATAATTAATAAGGCAACCCGCTATTAAGCCGCCCGTTAGTTATAAAATATATCTATAAAGCACACTTAGGATATTTTACGGACCTACTAGATTAACACGTACGTTAGACCTCCTAAGTATATCACCCACAACACTAGTAGGAACTTCATTAGTAAGGAATTCTAGTAGTATGCTACGGCCATGGCTATATTAACAAAAGCCATTCCAGTTAAGGCGCATTGGTCTATTAGGCTTATTAAGCGAGCTTACCTAGCCCTATAGAGAGCTTACTAAATCATTACGAACAAGTATAAGGATATTTAAAAGGAACTAGCTCTACAGATGGCCGTAAAAGCCGTTAACGACACTACTGGCCCGGATAGACTAGTACCTACCCTTTTAGTCTACGGAGCCTACCTAAGAATAAGTAACCTAGATCCTCTTGCCCCGTCTATTACGGAATAAGCAGCTGCAATACGGAAGGCGATAGCCGAGATAGTTAAGCTACGGGCTAAATAAGCTGTTAATAACGCCCTATACTACCGCAACGGACCTAATACAACCCCAGTATATAACCTCCCGCTTAACTCTAAAGTCTTTATATAGCGTAAAAGCGGCAAGTGGACCGGACCCTACTATTTACTGGCTGTAGAAAACAAGACGTACTATATACAACTTCCTAGCGGCCCAACCAGCTTTAGGAGCACGTCCGTAAAACCCTACTTTTAGCCCGAAGACACCTATAACGTTAAGCTAGATAAACTAGAAGCAACCACTAAACTAGACAAACTAGAAGCGACCGCCGAATTAGATAAGCTAGAAGCACCCTTACCTACCCTAAAAGTTCTCTAGAAACCCACTAAACCCACTATACCTACCATAAAGCGCGGTTAAGGACGCCCCTAAAAGCACCCCGTAACTAAGAACACTATAACGGAGACTTATCTAACCTCCGCAGGAATATCCGCAAGGCAATCTCCGCCTGCGGATATATTAGTTCTAGTATAGGAAACCCCCTTTACGGACTTACAACGTAAAGAGATCAACGGACTACTTAAAAAGGGCGTCTTTATAGTTATAATGGAGAAAGACGTTCCGCAAGGCGTCCGTATATTTAACTCACGCTTTATTAACGAAATTAAGCACCTAGGTACTAATAAAGCTTTTAAAAAATTAAGGCTTATTATATAAGCCTATAACAACCAAGGGAAGGGCTTAGTTCTTACGTAATTGCCTATAATTCAACAAGTCAGCCAACGGATTATACTTGCACTTATACCCGGACTATAGTAAAGCAAACCCGTAGCTCTTTACCTACGGGATATCTCGTAAGCCTATATACAGTCTAATACCTACCTAAGTAGGGACATCTTTATACGGCCACCCCCCGAGCTCAACCTATAACTAAGAACAATCCTATAGGTCATAAAACCTCTATACAGAGTACCAAAAGCTAGAAACCATTAGTTTAAGATATACTACTAGCACCACATTAGTAAACTTAAAATAGAATAGTCAACCTATAACCCCTACCTCCTATACAGCCTATTAAACGGCCTCGGTATTATTGGACTCCAAATAAATAATACCCTATTTCTAGCAGACCAGACCTTTACGGACGCTAAAGAAACTAAACTACAAAAGGCTAAGTTCTTAGTAAAGCCATAAGAGCAGTTAACTAAGCAAAACCTAATTAAGTTTAATAGAGGCTTAATTACATAAAAGGGTAACCTAATTAAGCTAACTTAGGAACGCCAAGCCTAAAACCTAAAGCCTATTATAGCAAAGCCTATGGACCTTACCAGTTCCCGCGGAGAGACCTATAAGACCATAAATATAAAGGACTAATACGCTGCACAGCGTGCAAGAGGCGCCTATATAGCTACAGTCTACCAACCCAAATCTACCTATAACTTATCCTTTGCGGCCTAGGCAGTAGATCTACAAGAAGAAAATATTAAGTAGCTTAATAAGCGTATTCAATAGCAAATTAACAACGCAATAAGAGGACTTACTTTTATACCACTGGACCTAAATTCCCTTAGTGTAATAGCATTTACGGACGCCTCCTTTGCTAATAACAAAGACCTATCATTACAAATCGGCTTTATAATTGTACTTACGGACCGCAATTAGGACGCAAATATACTATACTAGTCTTTAATTAAGTGCAAATAAGTAACCCGTAGTGTACTAGCTTCTAAGCTATATACACTAGCCCATAGATTTAATATAGCAGCCGCAATCAAATTAACGGTCTAGAAGATTCTATAACTAGAGCAGTTACCCCTAGTTCTATATACTAATTTAAAGTCCCTCTACAACTGCCTAATCAAACTAGGTATAATATAAGAGAAGAGGCTTATAGTTAACCTTATATGCTTATATTAGGCCTATAAACAGCGCGAGATTACGGAGGTTAAATAGATTAGCAGCGGAGACAACCTAGTAGACGCTATAACTAAGGCAAAGCCGTATTAAGCTCTTAAAACCCTAATTAACACAAATAAGCTTAACCTAGAAGTTATAGAATAGGTAAAACGGGACTAATGGAACACCTACGGTACGTCTACGGCCTGTTAGAAGGCCGTACGGCTCATTATACAGTACAGGTAGAAAACGGTGGAAAACTACGGTGGAACTTGGTAGACTTACGTAACCCGCCGAATTTTATAGGGTAGTCAAATTAACCAATCACAATTTTCCATCCCCGGGATGGAAAATCGCCATTGGCTCGCTTAGCACTAGCGCCTTAGCGGCCCTCACGATCCGACTTATAGCTCGTCTACTACCTATCAAAAGGCTATACGGTTCATTCTACGGACCGCAAGCAGAACTTACGGCCAGCTTAGGGCACCGTTTGGAAGGCAGCCTAGACGGCACCTTAGGGGAGATTTCCTATATATTTTCTTTTGCATTTTATGGTTCTATTAAAGCAATTACGGAGGCTATATACAAGTAATTTCATTTTTTAAGTACCGCCAGTATATAATTATAGCACCTATTATACCAACCGCGTACCTACGCGTTCGGTACGCCAGGTACGCATTTACGCGTTCGGTGCACCAACCACTCGCTTACGCGTCTGGTACACTTATAAAGCACTAACTAATTAGGGGGAGGACGCATCAGTATATAGACCACGTAGTCTACTTCATACAATCGACAGTTACCACCATCCCAAAGAGCATACAATACTATACGTATTTCGTGCCCCGGGATACGGCTCACTCGTGCTATTAAGTTAGTACGAACATTATATTTTATATATATTTTATTAATATTAGTAAGTATAGGGGGTGGGGCGGCATTATAAAAAAATTTACTAGTATCTTAAATTAGGTTTATGCTAATTAAGCAATTTTGGTATTTAGCCGCATTTAGTTATATTTTACGGCTATATACTACACCGCTAATAATAATGCTGCAATTTATAGCTAAACGCCGCCTTAATAATAAAAGTGCTATAAGCTGCAGCTTAATACTCTCTTAGAAATAATAATACTAGAAATATTTTAGTTAACTAAGTTTACTATATACGCTACGCTACTACCTATAAGTTACTAGAAGACACGTCCCTTGGCCCACATATACGCCACTATATAATTATAATAGGTTTCGCTATATAGCGGCTATATATAGTGTTTAGAACTATCTATAGTTATATTATACTCTTACAATCGTTACCAGCATTAGATAGTCTTAGTGTCTTCCTTTTTACCTTAGCCTACTTTTGAGTTTAAATCGGCCTTCTCCTTATATACCGACTTATGTAGTAATAATATAAATTTAGTTAACTTTAATATTCTCTACTTAATACTTAACTTCTAATTGGCTATAATAGTACTATAGCAGACGGGCTTAGTCTGTCCTTATTAATCTATCTAAGTAAATAGTTGCTTTACCTCTAAGAGCTTATAGCTTAGCTTAACTATAATGGTATAATTTGCGCGCTATAGGTTAATAAACAGCCTAATTAATATAAAGGTGTAAAGTAGGATCTACTTAGAGTTATTAGTGTTAAAGGTTTGCCTAGCCTCGGCCTTCTTAATATTAGATATACTGGCTGCATAACGGAGCACTTTATCTTTACCGTATTCTTTATATAGCCTATTAAACTAATAAGCTAGTGTAAAAGGTAAGCGAGTAGTAATAATAATCTTATACGCTAAACCATCTGTTCGTTTTTTAACATAAACGTAATTATAGATTTTTTTAGCTTAAAAGAACTTTATATTCTGTTAAAAATAGCGGTTAAGTATATTAGTGAACTCCTTACTAAGCGGGTTAGTAGTCCACTTAGTAATAATTAGGTCCTTAAGTATGCAACTCTAAGTTTTTAGGCATTTATTATTAAACTCGTTAAACTTATTAGACTTAATTATAATAGGGGTATACTAGTCCCCGTATTGGATAACCTAGGCTATACTTGCTGCCGTTTTCGCGTTAGTATATAATTTAGCTTAGGTAAGTTTTAATATCTTAGGTTTAGTATTTAGATCGCTGCTATCTTCCTCCTATATAGCTAGAAGTTCCTTATATTGGCGCCTCTACTCTATTCTTACTTAGTCCTCTATAGCTGTAATTATAGCCGCCTTAGTGTTATTAGGGTCGGCCTATAATATAACTAATTTAAAACAGCTGTTCTTTAGGATAAGCTTTTACTAGTTAAACCAGAGTATTAACTCCCCTCTACATATCTAAAACGTTAAAATAACTATACGGAAAAATATAGCTAGTTCGCTGAATTTCCTATTTACTATTACTCTGGCTAGGTTAGTCTTCGCATCCTTATAGAGACGGTTAAATTCCTTCTTCTTTAGCTAAATATTTTCTTCTTTAAGCTTAAGTAGTACTTTAAACTCCGTTCCCTTCAGCTTATTAACTTCTTCCTACTCTAGCCTCTTTAATCCTGCCATAATGAATCGCATTAGTTATATTAGGTTTCCGTTATTAGGCGTACTAGACGCACCCTATATAGTAGGGCTGCGATTATACGTAATACGGTACTCCTTAACCACATCCTTAATAAATAACATTAAGACTCTACCGGTTGCGTCTAGGTAGCATTTATCCTAGAGGATACGCCTAACCTATATTACACTCTTTAATTTCTAATGCGTTCTAGGGGATTAGCCATTTAGGTGTTTCTATATATTAGTTTATATAGTAATAAACCTGCGTATTAGTCGTGTAGTAATATAATTTTACGTAGTAATTAGAAGGAATTAGGTTAAATATCTTAGCGTTAATAGCTCCATTACATTAGGGGCAGGGCTATAATTATTCTTAAACCTAGCTTTACCCTATAGGTATAATAGGAGAGCCTTGCCAACCAGATATATGTTATTGTCGTTCTCCTATTATTCCTTATTAGTCTACTTAAGAGCCTTACGGATTTGCGGCTATTTATCCTTTTTTAGTTTACTAAATATCTTAACTTTATTATAGCTAGGGGCGAGAATTATAATCCGGGGTAGGTTAGGGCGCTTTATAATTATACCGTCTTATAACATTGCACTCGCGTCCTTTAGGAATCCTAGCAGGCCTAGGGTCGGCGTAAAGACGACTAAGCAGCCTCGCTGTGGGTCTATAGGGTATAGCTTCTTAAAGTTGTCTTCACAGTAGTATATAATCGGCTGCTTTACTACCTATAGGCATTTTAAATCCGGCGGATGCATCTTAGGTAAGTAGTGGGTCACGTCTCTAGCAGCTTAGGCCTCTTAAACGTCCATTATATTCTAATAATAAAAGTAGTTTATTAGCTATTAAATAATTATTTATATAGTCTTACCCACGCTAGGTTTATCTGCATAAATACCGCCTTCTTTAATCATCCTCTTTTGCTTAAATACCTAAGCTATATATACTACTTAGTATAGGCTAAATTTAAAGCCTAATATAAGGCCCTAATTAGGGAGTTCGATTAGGGCGGTTTTAGAAAGTGCTTTTAATAAGACAAGTAGGAAATACTCTAAAGTAAGCAGAAGATCCGCCTCCATTATATACGCTAGTGCGCTATTTAGGTTATTCTTCCTAGCCTTATAGAGCTAGGCTAAGAAAGTTTACTAGTTAAGTTCTTCCTCTACGTCTACGTCTTAGTTATTATTATTAACCGAATCCTTATCTTAGTTGCTATTATTAACCAAATTCTTATCTTTATCTCCACTCTCTATGTTCTTAGAGTTAGTATAATATAGGAACTAATTATCGTGTTCACCGGCACGTTACGGCAATTTACTATTCTCTGTGGTAACATCTTAAGGGATATTAACGGTTGGTAATATAGTAGTAGGGTTATCTATTACATCGTTAGGCTAGTATATACCTTTAGGTTCGGTAATAGATTGCGGCGATTTACCGTTATTTACGGCAATTTCTTTAGTACCGCTGTTACTTGCTAATATAGGCTTATAGGTAGATGGGTTACATCTTCCCTTTACTAATTACCTTCTGCGTATAACCGGCTCATTATTACTATTTTCCATAAAGATACCTACCGCTAATTCTACTTAAGGGCGTTTCCTACTTCTATTTAGGTTAGCCTTATAACTATTTAACTTCCTAGGCGCGGCCAGCTTACTTTTATTATCCTTTACTAGGGTACTTATTACCAATCTTAGTTAAGGCCACTTATTATATCTACCCGATTTAGTCTTACTGTTATTTAATTTCTTATATCTAATAGGCTCGCCCTCGCTATCTTTATTAGAGCTATATACTGCTAATTCTAAATAACTTTACTTCTTACCTTCTCCCAGTTTGCTCTTACCGCTAGCCTTACGCGGCGTTAGGACTTACTAGCTATCTTTTATACTACGTCTATCGCGTCTAAGCGCCTTAGATTTAATAGCTAGTAGTATATTATTAGTGGCAGCGACTTAGGAGTTTAAGCTAGGAGGTAAGAGTAATACTATAAGCACGGCCTCCTTCGTGCTATTTTATGCTATTTCGCTAAGAGCTATAATAAGTGTGCCCTTTAACCGTATTACAAGGTTTTTATATCTTTACGGCAATATATAGATATTCTTTTTAGGCGGATTATTAATATTAAGCTCTATATAGGCTTATAGTTCCTCCTATAGCTTACCTAGAGCTATATATAGGTTTCCGCTTATTAAATATAAGACTTAAATTACCCTAACTATTAACCTACCCGTTAAGCCTATGGATTAGATTTTAATCTTAATATCTCCTATATTAATTACGTTGCTTACTACTAGGGTTACTAGCTAAGGCGAAGGGATACCGTGTAGTGGGGTTATAGTAACGTCTATAGGCTGTGTCGTATGCAGTAGCTAAGGTAGCGTCGTCTTATCTTGTACTTCGGTTTTTAGGGGTGACGTATATTTACACAGAGCATGCCTACTCTTAGAGGTACTTAGTACCCTCCTCGCGCGATTAGAATAAGCACTTCCTATAATTTTTAGGATTACCTATAGTTTCTAATCCAGTAGAGTATTAGTAAATTACGGGAGTTACTTATAAAACTCCTTAACGTGCCCTTCTTTTATTATTATAGAGTTACCGCGATATATTACATGCTTAGGCTTAACTTTAATTATAACATCTTTAACCTTCTCTTTTAGTCTATTATAGTTTTCGATGCTTATTCTAAAGCCTTAGGCAATATCTATATCTTTAGTTGGCTTTAGGTTCGCCTTATACCACGCGTCCGGCTTTGCCTATAGTTGCGTCATTATTAAGTCGCTTATTCGGTTAGGTACGTATAATATTACGGCATATATTAAGTAGAAGGTAACTATTAAAATAAAAAAGCTTTGTACAGTAGCTGGCTAGCGCTACACTAGCATAACTCTAGTATTAGATATAGTTAGAGGTTAATTATAGGAGAAATAGAAGGTGGAGTAAGTAAAGTTAATTAAGAAGAGGTAAAGAGGTAGATCTTGCAATTACCTATACGTGCCCGCATAGAGGTAAAATTGGCTATAGTTTACTACTACTAGTTGGGGTAAATGCGGCTAGATTTAGTACTATGCAGTTAAATAAGGGCATAATTATATAACTTATAGGGACTACCCTACCCAGCCTATTTAGGGCTAGGTGGCGGTCTAGTACTACTAAACTCTTACAGTTTTTAATATAAGCAATTTATTAAGTGCCTATAAAGGGGTAACTAGTTATTACGGTATAGTAGACTATAGGAGATTATAGGCGTTACTATGTTTCTTATCGTCGTATAGAGTTAGTATATATACGCGCCGCTAGAGTTAAAGGGTTAGCCTACGTCTATATATACGGGCTCTATTGCTATAAAGTGTTTGTTATATAACAGGTGGTATTTCTAATAGACGGTAACGTATTACACTTATTATAGGCGTCACTATATTTCTTATTATTGTATAAAGTTAGTGGATATGCGCGCTACCAAAGTTAGAGGGCTAGCCTACGTTTATGCGTGCGGACTCTATTACTATAAAGTGCTTAGTATATAATAGGTAGTACTTCTAGTAGACAGTAATATATTACACTCACTTCGTAATCGCTAGTGTTATTATTATACTATATAGTACTTAAGGGCCTACTAAATAAGTCTATTTAGAATAATAATTATCTAGTGTACGGGATTTATGTCTATGCATAAACATCTAGTACTTATTTAAACGTATGTCTACCGCAAAAGGTAGCAAAAGGTTTTATATCTTATATTATAAGTTTATATAATTAATAGCATTTTATAGCATTTTGCGGCATTTTAGGGTATTTTAGGATAGTAGACATATTATATATACTAGCATCCAGCCGCTTAGCAACGTTAACTTATCTTACTATTTATCTATTTAGTATTATATAAGAGGTTAGTATTCTACTATAGTATTTATTGTGTTAAAGTCTCTTAAATTTAATATCTTTATTTTAGATCTGTTTAGAACTATATATAGTCTTATAATATCCCACTCTCCACCTAGTACTCCAGTAAGAGATTATTTAGTTAATAATGCCTTTTCTCTTATTAATTAAGGGAGGAAAAGACTTATACTTTCTAGCAGTGGCAGGCTATGCTTATTAGTAATATTTTTAATAGATTACGGTATTTATGTTTCCGTTTACCTATAACGTAATTAGCCTGCCTATAATAAAGTGCTTTTACTTTACTACTTACTTCTCTTTTCTCTTACCCTTTTACACGTCTATATACTCGCATTATAAACTGCAAGAGCTTAATAGTGCTAGACCATCGCCTAGCCTATATTAAGAGATAGGCTAAGTAGGGTAGTCCCCATAACTTATATTATACCACGTCTTCCTCTATAGGTTAGTCTCGTCACTATAGATTTACCCTTATACGTATTTAACCTATAGAGTGCACAACCGTATACTTTACCGCTAAGGCCTTACTTATATAATTTTATTAAGGCGCGCCTTATTTCCTTACCTTTACTAGTTAACCTAACTCTACTAACTACCTACCCTTACTCCTACCCTACTAGCATCCACCTCTATAACTAGTGCCTCCGTAAATCTATCTAAGCTGTAGAGCCTTATAACGTAGTAAGTTAGCTACCTTATCTTCGGCCTTAGCTATATAATAGAGGGTCTATATTTACTAATGCGTTTATATAGACTACTGCTTAATATAGCCTGCTACCAAAATAGACCTACCTACTAATTATTTTATAACTTGTGACGTTAACTACGTCTATAACTATAAAAAGTTCGCTAAAGGCGTTGTGGTTTTTAAAATTGCCTTAACTGTGGCGACTATAGGCTTTAGTATCTTATAAGGTAACAGTAAGGGCCCTATACTTAATAAGCCTTTTCTTCTAGAGCTTAGCAGTCTATACCTCTCGGCTAACGATGCTCTAAAATACTATCTCTGTCTATCTACTGGCTATATACGCGCTAATTATCCTCTTAAAAAAGCCTCTTAACTTTATTACGGCTACGGTAAGGCCGGTTATCTTAAAGCTAACTACCTTAACCCTATGTGTAATAATTATAGGGAAGCCGGTTATCTTAAAAGTAACTATTCTAGTATAACGTACAACCAATATAATACCATAGGCTATAGAAAGCGAGACTATCTCTAGTTATTAGGTAAGAAGAAGCGGACTTGCCTAAACTATAGCTCCCTAGACTATTAAACTATCTTCTATAGTTAGGTATATAAGAACTACGGAGTTATAGGGCATAATATTAATAATTATATAAGTAGACCTACTTTAATTTGGGTAATAGACGCCGCAACCACTCCGGGTAAGGTAGATGCACTAGGTGCTACCGCTTTAAGTACAACTACTACCTCTTCGTCACCTAAACCTCTTAATATAGCCGGCTTCTATCCAGTGGCGGATAGCCTAGTGGATAATCTAAACACCTATATAAAGGATAGCAATTCCGTAATAGCCGAACCTTAAGATATACTCTAGCTTCTAAATAATAACCACCTTATAGTTTAGTTTGTTATACAAATTATTAAAGAGTATATTATAGTATATAGTATTACATTCTAGGTATCTTACGAGACCAGTAAAATGCCTACTTATTATTTATATAAGATAGCGTCTATCTGATTTACGGATACTAATATCGCTAGCGACGTTAAGGTTAACACTGCTAATGCTACTTCTCTAGTTACTTAACAACTATTATATCTAACTACGCTTAAATATCTTACTTACATTCTCCCATAAGATGCCATAACCCTATAACTTTACTATATTAGGTTTGTTGTCGCCTCTAATAAACTTACACTAGGTACGCGTACGTTACTTAGTAAGTACTTCTTTATTAACGGAGACTTTAGCCTATTTATACCGCAAATCTATAAAGCTCGGGACATGCTATTAAATAGTCCTACGGTTGTTATCTACTTCTTTACGCTAGGTACTAAATAGCTTAATAGTTATATCGCGAGCCTAAACGTAAGCCTATAACAGTAAAGCGTTAATAATTCTTTAGGTCGCTAGTAGAAGAACTATAATATAAATATCCAGCTTAACATATAGCTCTTAGTAAAGGACCAACCATTATACAAAATCCCCGCAAGGTGTTAGTTTAATAGCGTTCTTAAGTATTTTATAGTCTAGTTCTATACCGTAGTTGCGAGCCTTAAGGCCGTTAATCAGAACCCCTAGGTACCTACTATTATTTATTTTATTACCTTCCTAGGTGGCGCGGACTAAGTCTACTACACTACTATCTAGATAGTTAATGGTCTTACCCTTTACACCAACTCTATTATTAATATCTTATTTCTAGGTAAAGACGCAGATAGCCAGGCCAGCTAGAAAGGAGTTATTATTAATACCACTCCCTTTAGCTCCGGCTATAACTACTATACTTTTATCTTTTAACTATAGGTAGGTTATAAGTTTATACTAAACCCTATATTCGCTCTAGAGCATATCCTAAATAGCGACGACTTTATAATAGTTAGTAACCTAAGTAAGGCCCTAATCACGGCATAGGGTATTAAATGTCTTATAACCGAGCGTGTCCCTAAGGTTAGAATCTCCTAAGAGATTAACACTCTATACTACCTATGGCAAGGAGGCAATAGTTTCTATATTAAGCGCCAAATTGCGCTATCTAATAACTTTACAGATCTCCCGCGTATTAATTACTTTAACTATAATATTGCTAAGTATAGAAAGAACTCGGTTAATAATGCCCTTAAGGCTATTTTACCGCTACTTAACAAAGAGCAAACGGGTGCCTATACTGCGCTTAAATATATAATAGGCGGTATTTTGCTAATACAAGGCCCCGGTAGTGTTAGGAAATTAACCTTCTTAACTATTTTAGTACAATACTAGTATCAACTTAGGTTACCCTAGTAGGATCCTACTAGAATCTAGGTCCTGTCGCCGCTCAATTACTAACTAGATATGCTAGCTAAGACAATTAATAATGCGCTTATAGAGGACTATAAGGCACTAATTACGCAAGGCCGTCCCACCAAATTTCCTATCGTCCTTCGCCGCTACATACGCTTAACGGAAACTAAGGTCTATAAGCGGGATGCCGTTATACAGCAAACAGCAGCAGGCATTAACACTCGTCCTAAGTATTTTAAGAAATAGGATAACTATGCTATAATTAATAAGGACGCGTCTATGCTAAATATAGCATTCCTACTCTATTATATATTTAAGGCTAGTAATGCCACTAGCTTTAATAAGCGGTTATAGGTTATAGATTTGTTTAAAGGTTAATAGTTATTACGCTTTATAGGTGTCCCAGACAGTAATAGAAACCTATATCCTATTATAAACCCTAATACAACTAAATACGCCAAATTCCGCCAATACTTATACTAATTTGCGCTTAGTAATAATATAACGCAAG
>Ga0307515_10018808_pt1 | contig 12474 bp, 5 predicted proteins | sample 17_EM_MG_FD_194513 | JGI IMG/M metagenome (GOLD analysis project Ga0307515, IMG submission 194513) | Populus trichocarpa ectomycorrhiza microbial communities from riparian zone in the Pacific Northwest, United States - 17_EM | ecosystem: Host-associated > Plants > Roots > Unclassified | place... | reverse complement strand
GGGCCTGACCCCAGGGCATCTTTTACCTTTTTTGGCCCACAAAATGATTAATTATTCAATATTTGGCAGTTAACTGTTAAAGACAAAGAAATTGCCCTCCAACGGAATCCCATGTTGGTAATGATGTGTTTACTATAATCAATGTCAAGCATCCCATGTTGATTATTATACTGACTTCATCGTGGTGGGTTGTTTGTTTTTGCACTTAAAATTATATTTTATGAATTTTTTGATTGATTATTTGCTTGAAATTAATATATTTTTAATATTTTTAAATCGTTTTGATATTTTGATATGTTGATGTTAAAAACTATTTAATATTGTATTAAAAAAATATAAATGTTTTACGAATATATCAATATAATATAAATATACATTTTGGGTTAGGTTTAAGTGGATTTTGAGTCAGATTTGACAATATACATATATTATCCATTATCTATCAGGTAAGGTAACCATTCAAAAAATACTCATATATTCGAACGGGTCAGATTGGTATCCCTTAGACTCAGATTAAATTATCACCCCTAGGTAGACATGACATTGTGCAGTTGCAAAGGCTGCTGTCTTGCTTAAGGAATCCATTTTTATTAGAATTTTCAATTAACGTTGATTGATGATTTGGTGTATATACAAGTATTTGATGATTTTAAAGATGTTTATATATATCATTCAAATATACCTTTTGAGATAGAAAGAGGAGATAAAAACATAAAATAAATATATTTTTTAAACAACTTGGAGTGAATTTCTATCATTTCAAAATATAAATGGTACACCATTGTGTAAAAGGAAAAGGAAAAGACATGTAAAAAGTTCAATGTTATAGTTGCAAGGAATATAGATATATTGATACCCATTGTGTGAAGAAGTATTGTAATTATTTTAAAAAGCCACGACATATTATCAGAGACTTCCATATCCATTCTTAGAATCAAGCTAACCTATCAGGCTATAATTAGTTTTTTATCTTTCGTTGTTGGTGATTCATTTGTCCTTACTTCTGAGATAGTCAAGCAGATGATTATTCATGCCTTTTCAATATTGGGACTTCAAGGTAACTGTTTCCTACCATTAACATCTTGACTTGTTGATTCTAGTGCATCTAATCATATGACTAATTCTGTTGGCACTCTTCACAATATTCATCCATATGCAGGATCATTATAAATTATGATTGATAATGGTAGTCAATAACCTATTCATGATGTTGGAGATGTTAACTCCTTTGTTAGATATGTATTTATATCTCTTAAACTTTTCACTGGTCTTATATTAGTAGGCTAGCTGGTTGATGATGATTGTGATGTTTTGTTTTCTTGTTATGGTTGTCTTATACAATATCAGGTATTGGAAAAGATACTTGCGAAAGGGACCTAAAGTTGGACGATTGCTATTTCTGCACTTTCTCGTTCCTCTAGTTATTTATATGGCTTAACTAGTATAGACCATAAAAGAGAAATATGGCACAAATGTTTAGGTCATCCTAACCCTGTTGTCTTATCTCATTTAATAAACTTCGATTTGTTGAGCAATAAAGATCAATTTTCATCTTACATTTCTCTTGATTGTTCCACATGTAAATTAGGTAAGAGTACATGTCTTTCCTTTCCTTCTCATAACACTTATGCTGAAAATATTTTGATTTGCTTCATAGTGACATATGGGGTATTTCTTCAATTATATCTCGTGCGAATTATAAATACTTTGTTACATTCATCGACGATTACAACAAATATACCTAGATTTGTTTTCTTCGTTCTAAATATGAGTTATATCTCGTGCGAATTATAAATACTTTGTTACATTCATCGACGATTACAACAAATATACCTAGATTTGCTTTCTTTGTTCTAAATCTGAGGTATTTTCTATCTTTTAACGATATGTTCCTTATGTTCGAACTCAATTTTCTTCAGGTATTAAAGTGTTAAGGTTTGAATCATGTGGGGAATATCTGTCTCATGAATTTCATGAGTTTTTTTTAACCAAAAAGGCATTGCCTCCCAATGTTTTTGTACCTATACACATCAATAAAATGATGTTGTTGAATGTAAAAATCATCATTTGCTAGATTTTACTTATATATTATTGCTTGAATATTTTGTTCCCATTAAAATCTAGGTTGAAGTTGTATCCATGATAGTCCATCTAATTAATAGATTACCCTTTAATGTTTTGAAGTTTAAGACTCTTTATTATCATCTTTATTAATAACATCCTTGTTATCTTGACATGCATACCTTTGGTGGTGTTTGTTTTGTTCATTTGCCTTCTCATAAACACCATAAATTATTTGTTCAATATGTTAGATGTGCTTTTATAGTTATAGTATTTCTCACAAAGGTTATGTTTGCTACGATCCATGATCTAATAGATTTTATATATCTCGTCATGTTATTTTCTTTAAAAATCAATATCTTTTTCCCATTCATGTTGCCTCTGTGTTTGAGATACATGTTCTTATATACTTTGATGACTTGCCTTCTATTCCTGAACGTTTCAAGCCTGGAATTGTGTATGAAAGATGTTGCCTAACTTTGTCTCTTCTTGAGTCTGACCCGCTATCTAAGCCTATTCAAATGATGCCTTCTATGATTGAGCTGGATTCTAGCCCTATTCCTCATAATTCTACCATACTCTCTCATCCTCTTGATCGATATGGATTTTCTCCTACATCATTCCAAGCTACTTTATCATCTATTCCAATTCTTACATGTTATTTTGAGGCAATTAAGCATGAATATTGGTGGGAGGCCATGGTAGATAAGCTTTGTGCTCTTAAGATAATCATACATGAGAATGTTGTTCCATGCCCAACAACTGTTAAAGCTAATGGTTATAAGTGGGTTTACTCGACCAAACTTTGTTCTAATGGGACTTTGGATTGATATAAAGCACAATTTGTTACTCTTGATAACAAACAAGAATATAGGGTGAACTATGAGGAGAGTTTTGCTCTGGTTGCTAAGATGACTGCAATACAGACTATTATTTTGATTATTGCTCACAAGGTTGGCTGCTTCATAAAATAGATATCAAAAACACCTTTTTTCATGGTGATCTTAAAGAGAAAGCTTGCATGACACTACCTCATAGTCTAATCTCCAACTCTTCCTTGGATGTCTATAAATTAAAGCACTCTTTATATGGACTAAAACAGGCTCATCGAGCTTAGTTTGACAAGTATCAAGCCACCTTGCTTCAATTTTCTTTCCAGCAAAACAAGTATGACTCTTTCTTGTTTCTTTACAAAACATCTACGAGTATTATTCTTTTCATTGTCTATACTGATAATATTATTATTACTGGGATAGATTCCATTTTGATTACCCATCTCCAATAGCATTTTCATGCCTCATTTTATATGAAGGATCTTGGTCTACTGACATTCTTCTTAGGGGTATAGGCTCTCACTGATCCCTCTGGTAAATTCCTGAATCAACATAAATATACGCAAGGTTTGATTACTTTGGCAAGTTTTTAGGATACCTCATCTATGGATACTCCTTTGAAGGTTAACATGAAATATCATCATGAGAAAAACGACCTCCTTCTTGATCCTATTGCTTTTCATCAACTAGTTGAGAGCTGGATTATTTAATGATCACATTTCGTGATATCTCTTTTATGATTTGACATGTTAGCCAGTTTACGCAATCTCCATGTTATATCCATTTAGCTTCTATTCATCATATCGTTCAATATCTCAAAGGCTCACCTAGCCATGAGTTGTTCTTTCCTACATGTACTTCCCTTCGCTTTATTGCATTTAGTGATGTTGATTGGGCTGGATGTCTTAATACTTATTGTTCTGTTACTGGATGATGCATGTTTCTTGATGAATCCTTGATCTTTTGAAAGAGTAAGAAGTAGCGTATGTGTCCGAACCTCTATAGAATCCGAATATCATGCTATGTCTGCTGCTTGTTTTGAGATTATTTAGTTATATGGTCTGTTAACTGAGCTCGGTTTCTGTCCGTTCAACCCCACTCTTCTTTATGACAACAACACAAGTGCCATTCAAATTGGGGTTAATCTTGTTTTTTACGAGTGTACAAAACACTTTGAAGTAAACTGTCATTCTATTCGAGAAGTTGTGGATACCCGGATCATCACTTTCTGCATGTTTCCACTGATCTTCAGCTTGCCAACATATTTGCCAAGGCTATAACTTGACAATGCCATCAATTTCTGGTTGGTAAATTGATGCTTTTTGATCGACCAACATCAATTTTAAAAGGGGTATCAGTCAGATATAGGTTGGCATTATTTAAGGCCATATTAATTATAAGATTCTAATTATATAGTTGTATATATGGTTTCTATATTTAGCTAGGTTGGAACTAGAAATCAGCCTTGTAATTAGAGATGTATTATGCTATTTGGTTTGATATAATGGAAGGAACTTTCTATTGAAAGACATTCAGACAAAACCTAATGTTTTTATTAAGCCACACAATAACATATACATAGTGCCATAACTAGCAACCCTACCACCACATATGATTGTCACGATTTGACATCAGTAGGTGTTTAACCTAAAAACAGGGTATTAAATAGATAATAAATATAGGAAAAAGTATCACTATCACTACATCCTTAGGATGACATAAGAGAAGGAATAATCAGTTTGGCTGATAATTGGCATTTTCTTGGATAATTATCTTAATTTTTCCATTTCATCAAGTTATCCACAAACCACCTGCACATAACCATCCTCAATTAAGATACATCTTGATGATCTATGACATCAGAAAGGTCAAAAACATTATAAATTTGTAATTCATACAGATATATATAATTTGATTAAGATACTTAACATGTGTGTACATATATGAGTCCGTGTTAACTAATGTCAAACAAGAACACAAGGGAAAAGTGCTGAAAACTTCATAAAATAAGGGAGCAAAGACATTAGATTCTATCTTTATTAATAAATAATTTCAATTTAAACATAGAGAATAGTTGTGATAAAATCCATAGCTAGAATCCTGCAATATACTAGACAAAACAAGATCATGGAATCTTTCAAGATCATGAAATCTTTTAATTATAAGAACAAGAAAACTTGACATTAAGAACAATTAAAGTTGACTAGAATCCTACAATAAAAAGTCCAAACTGATAAAATCGCTTGGATATTAATACAGGTAAAAAGAAAATCTTATCTTCTTGCTCTTACCATAACCTTTCAATAGGGATCTACTCATATCATAAAATATTATCCTAAAACCCTAAGTAAACACGAATATTTTAATAGACTAAGACAAACTAATTGTTTTGAAATCATTTTTTAATAGTTGTTCAACTATCTTGTCCTACCACTATCTCTTTTTCACCTAACAAAGTTATGAAGTCAATACATTTAAGGTTCTCCCCTGATTAATTACCAAATTAGTTTAATTAAGAAAACTATTAAATCCAAATGTGTTTTTTTTTTTGGAAATAACTAGAGATAAAGAGAGCTCACCATCAATATTATTCCAAAAATAGCTCATTTTCTTATTAAATCAAATCACAGCTAAGGGAAAATATATGATCAATAACAATTAACTTTGACAACCCTAGCTAGTTACCCAAGTTTTAGCAAGAAGGGAAACAAAGAGAAAAGAACACGAGACTACTTTATCAAAGTCTATACATTAAACAATAATTAGGACATAACAAGAAGCCTAAAACTCCCAATTACTTGGAAACCAAGTTGGGATCCGTCATAACATAATTTTTGGATTTCCTAAAATTATTTTAGAAAAATACATATTAAAAAATCCAAAAATATCAAAAATTAAAAATATTCTTGGTACACGAGGAGAAAAGATTTTAAGCTGTAAAAGACCAAAATACCAGAAGAATAGCTAGATTAAAAGATTTCAACATGATGGGATGAAGAAAGAAAGAAAATTAAGGTTGAGACCAATCACGACCAAAATTGAAAGAATTGATTAAGTTTAAGGACATAATTACACTTCTAACAAGTTTAATGGACTTTTTTAAGGACTTAATTGAAGCAAAAACTAAGTTTGAAAGTCAATTAGGCAAAAATTGAAAGAATTAATTAAGTTTAAGGACTTAATTAAACTTCTAGCGGGTTTCGCGGATTCAATCAATGACTCAATTGAAGAAAAACCAAGTTTAGAGGCTTAATTCAGATTAATTCACAAAGATTGAAAGATTATAGGACAGTTGAAACTTTGAAAGGCTAATTTGGTACATTCAGGGTCTTAATTAAAAGAAATTTGAAGTATGTAGTTCAATTGAGGATCACATTGAAAAAAATCCAAAACCAATGACTAGTTTGTAAAAAACACTGGAATTTGAGTGTTCAACTAAATAAGGATAAGGGTGAAATTGTAAGGAGTTCAGAAGATTATGATTGATTGAAGGCTCCATTGCAAAGTTCCAAAGGTTTAGGGACCAAATTAAAAAAGATTATAATTTTACTATTCATTATCATCTTCCCAAAAACAAAAGAAAAGATGTCCAAGTACCCACTTTTTAACCCTAATTTCTCCCTTATCTTTGCACCACACCACACAAATCTTGTTTTAACATACATTTTGGTACTTATACTTAAATCTAAGCTAAAATTCCAGCTTTTATTGCACTGAAAACACTTGCAGATTTTCTGTTAAAAACACCACCTAATATTGTGTTGCCTGCAAAAATAACCTTATGTTTTTCCTTTATCAGTTGTAGAGTAGAATAAATTTTTGTCTTTAACTTTAATGAATGACTGAGATCTATTCCTTAACATCAAGGATTGAGATCCCATTAACCCATGAACTCTAGAACCTTTCCGTTTCTCCTATAAAAATCTCACAAAACCCTAACTCAAGCAGCTTAGAGAGAAAAAAGAGCATTGTCATAAACATTATCTCTTAGCTCAATATTCAGCCCCTAACAACAAACTTTACCATGCTCATCTATTTTCCAATGCCATCATCCATCATTTTCTCACCTGTGAGTAGTAGTGGTTATGGTCTCAGCCATTCCAACAGTTATAACAATGAGCAACTTTGGCAACAAGAGTTTCTTCTCAGTCACGGTGGTGTACCAAGAACATTCTTGAAGTATTTTCTTCAGCCTTAATCTCATCTTCAACTGTTCCAGCAATAGAGGACCTTCAAACAACAACCATGATAGTTTCTCTTTCCAACGATTTTAACTTCTTTGCACCACCTGTAAAATCATGCCATTACTAAGTGAAGGATTAGCTTTAGTTCAGCAGAAGTTCCCATCACTAGTAGAGGGTCAATTTTAGTCTAGCAGAAGTTTCCATTGCTAGAATAGGTTTCATGTCCTCAATCCTCTCCAGTAACTCAATCACAACAACAACAGAGCTTTAGTTTCAGCCTTCAACTGGTAGCAAGCTGACAGCTCCAAACTCTGCACCAATAACATCTTTAACTCTCTTTTCTTATCCTTACCACTTCACACTAGCTGAGACTTGTCACGGTGGTGGTAGCCTTAATCAACAATATCACTCAATCTAAACCTCGAGATCTAAAAGGTAAAATAAATCCAATTTCATGTTAACATCCCTCTTGCATTCAAAGGTACAAAAACTACTGCTTTTTTTTTTCCTTTTCTTTCTTTTCACGCCCCAGTTCATTATAAAAAAAATGTTCTTCTTAGTCCGTGCTCGCTATGATATGTATTTACTGCGATTCTATTACTTTGTGAGTTATAAGGAACCTATCAAGAAATAGGAATCTTAAGGACCATTGGCCCCTTTCTTTTATTTTTTTTTTATCCTCTATCATGGTAAGTAAAGGTTAAGTATGGATCACGACCTGAGACCTTTTAGCTTCCTCTTTCTAGTCTGTGCATGAATGAAATCTCAGCCTTTAAGGAAACCTTGTGCATGATGGATTTTTGGACAATAGGGAGTAAACTCAAGGATTTGGTTTAAATGTCATGGGATGCATGTGATAAAGGGAAAGGTCTAGCTTGTCTATTTCTTTTCTCCAGTTTACTGCTCATATGCTTTCTAATAAATTTTCAGCTTGGATTTTATTAGCTCCTTTTTTTTTCATGACATAGCTGTAGAGATTCTTCACACTCCCAGAAGAACGTTGTTGTTTTGGGTTTTTACATAGGGGAGGGGATGAACATGGTATGCTTTTTGTTTGATTATATGGGCCTAACATGGTATGTTTCCTCTGTTTCTTTTAGGCTAAATTAGTTATGTCATAGGTAATAGGTTGGGTGTGTATATGTTTGTTTACATGGGTTGTACATTTTTTTGGTTTTATTAAAAAAACAAATAAAAAAAAATTTGTTCTTTATGTTTTTAATTATATATGGCTAATTCTCTAAAAAAAACCATATTTGCATAAATAATAATAATAAAAAAACACATGGCATCATTTAGCATCTTTAAATATCAAAATTCAAGAAAAATAGTTTTGTTGATATCTTTGCATCTATTTTTGGATTTAATAATTAGTTTATTAAAGTTATGAAAACTTGGTCTACATTTCAAAAACCCTAAAAATATATTTTGTTTCTTTTAATATACGAGATTATAAACTTATATGTAAGACGTATATCGATATTAAAAAGAAAATTTTTTTTTTTTATTTTCATGTTTTGACTCTATAATGGCTAGACCTGACCTTTAAAGTTATGGTCTGCTCTACTATGGTGGATCGACTTTAATTATTAGACAAATCAACGATTAGAAAACACAACAGTGCTTTAGTTTATATCAGATAGAGAAACAATGCAGCTTACCTTAAGTAAGATGTACAAGAAGGTATACGTCTTTTCTATACACAATCAATCCCTTTATCAAGACTTCAAGACCAATTATGGTTTCTAGTAATCAAAATACTAGGTGGCGACTCCATCCTTTTTTTTTTTACTAATAAAAGACAAGAATTCCTTGTTCTTTCCACTCATCACTACAAAGATCCTTGTTCAGGAGGACGATCGTCATGACACCACACATGTGTGACAAGCTATATGAATATCGCCACGATGCCACATATATGTGACAAACCCTATGAATCTTTTTTTTTGTTCTTTTGTTATTTTTTTTTTCACACAGTTAAGTTAGTGTAAATAAAATGAGAGAGAGAAAGAGAGAGAGGACACTTAAAACTATACAATTATTTATTAAAACAACAATACATAAAAGTTTTCAATATTATTGGCCACAATTAAACATAAAGATCAATATTTTTCCAGGTATTCATGAAAAAAACAATGACAAGAAAATAAAATGGTTGCTCAATTCCAGCTTGCTATATTGCTGGTAAAACCTCTGCCTATTTCCAGTTACAAGCATAACCTGAGCCTTTGGTATGATATTCAAAAACCTTATGCTTATTGTGATATTGCTTTGCATAAGTCAAATCAACGATACAATTCTCTATTTGACAACACTTCATCCCTCCACCACCATCTGACACCTTTCTTCCACTACCACAACCACTAGTAACCACCATTATTTTTTTCCTGTTCCTTTTAAAAAATTCATCTTTTATAAATTCAACCTTGTTTTGCTTATACCCCTCATCATTCGATGACTCATTAACACTTTCCTTCTTTATTACTACCCTTCCCATCACCATCCTAATTTGCTTCAATTTACCTTCCATTTTTTAGAAATAAAAAAGAAAAATTAGGTTTAAAAAGTGAAGGTCCAAAGAAAGAAAAAAAAGAGAAAAAAAACATATACTTTAGGTGGGAACTATAGTAGTTGTAATTAAGAATAAAAAAGCCAAAAGGAGCTAGAGACAAGAGCCCAAGACAATAACCACAAAATTTATTTTTATAGTTTCTCTTACTCTTTTTTTCTACCTCTTTTCCCATTTAAGCATGGTTTTGTTTTGTTGTACTTAGGGAAAGCTTTAATGAAGGGTGAAAATTGTTGTTAAATTGTGTGTGCAATGTGTTAGATTTTGTGTACCATTTTGATTTTTGAACGGAACAATGCTTTGCTATTAAACAATGATCTGCTACACCTAAGGGACCTTCTCCACATGACTATCAATACATAACATCTTGCCATTTGAAAGAACTAACAGGTTTTAGTGTTCTTGAGTTATTCGATTGGTGAATCTAACCTTCATATATGTACTTTTATAAATGTTAGACATGATGCTTGGTTTTTCATACAGAGTGAGAGTGATTTGGTAGGTGAGAAGTGTTGATAGCTTGGTGATGTGATGAGATGATATTGGTTATATAAGGTGAGTGAGACTTATTATTAGAATAGACAAAAAGAGATTGAAACACGGTAAGGTTTAATGGGGTTGATGATGGTAAGTAGTTGGTTTGGAGAATTAGGTGTGTCTTATATCATTGAGTGGGGTATTGTTCCTATTCATAGTTGTCATAACCTAATTATGGGTTATTCCCTAAATTCTCTCGTTTTTCAAAATAATGATGGGGACTATAGATTCCTTTAACCTCTAAAAATCTTAAATAGATTGGGTCATGCTGAAATTGATGATTACTTACACTCTAATGATAAACTTTAGATATGCTTCTACCATTTCTAAATGAGTTGATGATTACTTACACTCTAATGATAAAATTCTAAAAGAAACTAAATGAGTTGTTGGTTAAGAAAATGCTCCTTTTGTGTTCTACTTAGTGCCTTTTTTTGACCATTTCTTTAGATACTTTTCTTATTTATATACAACATAGCTAGACTCATGCTAGAAGGTAGAATATAATTCGCACATCCATCTCTTGTAAACTATTTGGTTCCTTGTTTATTCTAAAATCTTACTCTCTTATGAATTAATCAGTTAAAACATATAGAATCATGGTGCTAGAGCATTCTTGCAAACATTAACATGCTATCTAAGAAAGAAATAATGCTTATATGTGATTATGAGGTAAATAAATGTATTCAAATAACTAATAAGTTTCCAAAGCTAGAAATCACAATTCTTAAATAAATGTAAATGTTGTTTGCTTAATAATAGTGTTTGGTTACTATTTTGAGACAAAAAAAAACGAAGATAGCTGGGACATAGAAAATATGTCCCTTGTCTTTTATGTTTTGAAACAAAAAAAAATATTTCAAAACTATGAAGACCAATTTATTGTTATGTTTTTGACTCTGTCTCTGCAATCAAACATATTTTTATTCCTTATATATCAAAAGACTAACCAAACATAACTTTAGATATGCTTGTTTCGGGCATGTTTCTATCCTTTCTTTTAAGCTCATACGTTTATTAATTTGAGGTTGATGCTAAACACATATAAGGAGACTAACTTAATAACAACTAAACTAATATTTGATGGAAATGTCATATAACCTTAATGCAATATGCAAAATTAACATGGAAGCATGAACAAATTTCTTCAATTAATCCACAACATGGACACTAAATGACTATCTAAAGCTAGGTCACATCATATAGCCTTAGTGTGTGCTTCATATTATGGTGCACGATTCATTTCAAAAGTGATTTTTCCTTGAAAATGAATTTTCTCTTTAGATTTTTTATTTATTTTTAACATTAGTACATAAAAACCATTAGAAAATGTATCTTTTTGATGTATTCTCAAGTAAAAAACATTTTTAAAACACAACTAAATATAATTTCAAACGCAAAAACAAATGGTGATTGACCTTCAACACCAACTGCTTTTTGATAGGATCTCAGCATATCATTCTCAATCAATTAGTTCATCCACCAAATATCTTATATCTCTTATTCTTCACTTAAATTGAGCCCAAAATTATAACATGCAAATCAAACCGATTAATGAAAAGCTGAATCATCAACATGGTTTTTTCAATGATTTTTTTATTTCATTGATAAAGAGTATTCTCGGATGGAAAGTAAAAAATATTTTTGGATCAACTTGTATGTCATAAATTAAGATTAACATCATATATATTTTGAAGAAAAGAAAGGGAAATAAAAGAATGGAAAATAAATTAAGTCAATCTTCTTTGTTTTAATTAGGAGGGTGGATCCCAATTGTTTTTTAAAAAATTAAAATGATGTTGTTTTGATTAATTTTTTTTTAAAAAAGAGTCCATGGGCTAATTTTCATGTCAACCGAGGTTTTTTTTATATATTTTTTCTTCAAAGTGGAAAATTCAAGCCTAGGGTCGACTTGCACGGGTTAATCCGGTTTTAAAACTATAGTTTGGATGGTAAAATTAGGAATAAAAAAAGGAAGGAAAAGAACGGAAAATGAGAAAATAAATTTTTAATTTTCCTTTGTGATACACAAATTAAAAAAAAACTAAAACTGCTTAGTGTTTCACTGTGCAAGTCCATAGTGAACGCTGAGCAGTCTTCTTCCTTCTTCTTTTTTTTGTTTTTTTTTCTTTTAATGAATTTTTTTGTTTAATTTAGTTTGTTAATGTTAATTTTTTTTATTTAGTTATCAGATTTTCATGACACGGATCCCGGGTTTGACGGGTTAACCTGGTTTGACGAGTTAACTCGAATTTTTTTTTTGCTTTTTTTCTTTTTAATTAATAACATA
>Ga0307515_10018807_pt1 | contig 12474 bp, 4 predicted proteins | sample 17_EM_MG_FD_194513 | JGI IMG/M metagenome (GOLD analysis project Ga0307515, IMG submission 194513) | Populus trichocarpa ectomycorrhiza microbial communities from riparian zone in the Pacific Northwest, United States - 17_EM | ecosystem: Host-associated > Plants > Roots > Unclassified | place... | reverse complement strand
CATTTAGGTTTTGGACGAACCCGGGTCAATTCATTTAGGTTTGTATCGGACTCGGTCTGACCCATATGGGTTGGGCTAAACCCAGCCAGCCCGGCCCGGTCACTGGCCCAAGCCAGTGACTCGGCTGGGCAAAGCAACACGCGTGTACTAAATTCACGCGTGTTGCTACACTGTTCAAGTGAATTAAAATTCACTTGAACAATGTAATGTTGATAAAAGCAAAGCGGGAGGGAATGAAGATGAAAGTTTAGCACTTTTCTAGTTATTCCTCTGTTCTGCTCCTTCTCCTCTCAGTGTTTGCTTGGTGTTGGAGTTGGATGACAAAGCTAGCTACTCTTTCCCTGTTTTCCCCAGCCCCTCATTCTTCTTCTTCTTCTTCTTCTTCTTCTTATGCACTTCCATGTCTCCACTGTTCACGTGAACAGTGGAGACATGGAAGTGCATAAGAAGAAGAAGTTGCGCGCCTCTGGTTACTGTGTTGTAACATAGTTTGCAAAAAAAGCAGCTTGGAGCTGCTTCTTCTCCCCCTGCGTTGCAAACATAGTAAACAATAGGGTCTATGAACAGTAAATTCCATTTTTTTCTTTACCAAACAGCTTAAATCTGCGATTTACTTAAAACGCAGCCGCGTAAACAAACAGACACTTAGACAATATAGATAGCCCGCACTCCGTCGGGGACAAAGCAATTTTTTTTCAACAAAAAATAGAAGAAAGTATTAGCTTGTGTTGCCAATGACCAAAACAATTTTTTAAAAAAATTAACACGGGTTATTTTATTAAATGTAAAATAAAATAGATTGTAACTAAATTTTTGATAGTGTCATTGAACCTAGCTAAACGAATTAATGTTAAAACTTCTCGTCTCGTTTTCTATCCTAAACCTAATATTAAATTAAAGCACGTGGGATTTGCCAAGTTATTCACCTTACAAATCCAATGAATAATGGATTAATGTCTAAATCAACTTCAAATTCCATATCACATTGCAATTGCCCTTCAAACTATCTAAGGCTAAACCAACTAAGAAGCCATGTATTGATAATTTTTTTAGGGATTACAACGAGAATCTTAAGTGTTAATTGGAAACCTGTACTCAAGTTCGTAAGTGAATGGATCCTAATAGTAATATTTTGGTATGGAATTGCCTTTATGATCTTTTATTTTTAGAGGAGGATTCTTATCGAATAGGTAATGAACAAAAAGGAAGGTAATCTTTCCAGGTACAAAATACACATACCTGGCCATGAGAGGAGAGAGATGAGATGAGATGAGCAGGAAGAGTGAAAACTGTAAAGTGTAAATGGAAAAATAAAATATGTTTTTAGAGTCATTTTTGGATTTTAAAAAATAACAATTTAGTGTCTCCAAAACATGCCTTTTATGTACTTTTTTTTATTAATAAGATAGAAATTGGTTTAAAAATTATCTGTCTACACAATAAAATTTATAAATATTTTTGTTTTTATTTTTTTATATCAAAATAGTAATTAAACATATCAAATATTACTATAATATTAAAATTCGTTGATATAACTTTAAGGGATGTAATTTAATTGATCAGATTCTGAGTTTGCTTCCCAACAATTATCAATTCGAGTGCCACAAATTTCAAGGTTATTGAAGGATTATATAGTAATTAATTTTAAAATTTCAAGAAATTAATCAAGATATATATAAGCTAATCCAAATATCTATAAATAAATAAACAAATCCGTTGATATCAACCGTTAAACCATGAAGGCACATTAAACCCTCTCATTCAATGTTAGCATCCATGGTTTCACGATGGTTAACGGTCCATTTTGGCATTTAATGTGGATTTGACAGCAGACTCTCCATTTCAAGATGCAAGTGTTTGAAACCTAGAGTTTCAGTTCTACTTTTCTTTTTCTTTTTCCTTCTCAATATTTTCTTTCTTTATTTTTTATTTTATTCTTTCTTTTTATTTTTAATAAGCTAGTTTTCCCTATCGTGCAAGATTTGTTTTTAATTTAATGGTAATTAAAATAAATGTTTGAAATAAAAAAAATAATTTAAATTTTAAAAGAAAAAACTTTTCATTCTCATTAAATATTCATAAGAATTAAAAACATTCTACATATTCTGTTAATATATATATTTTTTTCATCAAATCTTTGTTAATATTACCATAAAAAAGCTCTAATCTTAATTAAAAATTAGGGTAAAAATGGATGATTTTTCAAATATATTTTTAATAATTTATTTAAGAAAAACTTTATTATAAAATATACAAAATAAATAAATAAAAGGTAAAAAAAAGGACAAAAAAATCAAGTAGTCTCTTGCACTTAACTTGTTATAAAAAGCTAGGAGCTTGTGAGCTTGGATGGCTAAGTCTACGTGTAGCCGACAAATATAGGCTTTTTTTTTAATTCAAATGAACAGTGTTTATTTGGACTTTAAAAAAAAAAATGAATAAACAACATGTCTTCTACTAAAGTAGACGACATGTCAATCAATGCAACTAATTCTAACCAATAGCAAGAAAATTATATTATTAGTATTTTGGATCTCAAGACTCACATTTGAACTCCAAAATATCCTCAAATTGACATATCAAAGTGAAACCGAATCTAAACAAATTTTATAGGTTTCATTCTACTCATGACATTATAAAAAGGTCAAAACACCCCATTTAACATTGTTTTTAAAAGACTAACAAATAGTTAGTCAAACAATTTCTCTTTCCTATTCATGACTTTTTTTAAAAATATATATTAAAGATTAAAATGAAAAAAAATAAAGTTTAGTTTATAAACAACAAAATTAAATTAATTGTTTTTTTGAAATAAAAACACGATAGCAATCAACATCATTTCGTAAAATATATCATAATAAAATAAACAGTGATTTAATTATGTTAAATCATGACATTATAAAAATGTCAAAACACCCCATCTAACAGTTTTCTTAAAGACAAATAAATAGTTAGTCAAACAATTTCTCTTTCCTATGTCTTTTTAAGTGAATATTTTTTTTAAAAAAATTAAAAACTAAAATACAAGAAAAATTAAATTTAGTTTAAATTATAAACAACAAAATTAAATTAATTTTTTTAGAATAAAAACACCGTAACAATCAATATTATTTTATAAAATATATTATAATAAAATGAATAGTGATTTTGCATACTACAAGTTCATTTAGTTTACACTGTAATTTATATTCCATGATTTTTCACAATTTTTCAAATGGAATCAACCTTTTTTAACATCCAAACGTCAAAGGATCCTATTAATAACTTTGAAAGATGCCACCCATGAATAATTTTATTGTTCAAGCATCACAATCAATCACTTTCCTTATTTTTCTTGGGCTTGAAAAGTTTGGTCGAGGCAGGATGCTTCATGGGACTATGTCAATCATAAATAGTAAGGTTGGAATTCAGAAGTTTGAGGGAAATTAATTAATATGAAATTGACGATATTGGTATGCTCTGGATATTTTTTTTTTAATTTTAAACTCGAAAAACGAGACGAAGAAGGTCAACAATATCATCATAACGTGATTTTTATCTCAATTAGATTATTATTGGCGTGCACTCAGCTACTACTTAAATAATGTTTTTATGGAAGCATTGCTAGCTTATTTTTTAATAAAAAAATTAATTATAAACTTAAAATATAATGTATATTGAACATTTTATTAAAAAAATATTAATACAGAAACATGTTGGAAGTTATTTGTTTTTAAATATTGAAATAACGATATATTGAATCGATCTAGATTAACTTTTTAAATTTATGACTCATGAGATTGTGATAACCCTATAAAATACAAATCAAATAAATTATAAAGTTCAATTTTTAATCAACTCAATAAGGTTGAAAGGAAAAATTGAACAAACAATATTAAATTAAAAAAAAGGAAAAACAAAACTATCAAGTCAATCCAAGTTAACTTGCTAAACTTGTAACTCAGGTTATGAAATTGGGATAATTACAAAAAAAATAAATTATAAAGTCCAATTTATTAGATCAAGAGATTGAGATAACGCAAATAAAAAAAATAACGAAGCTCCATTTCCAACAAATTCAATGTTAAAGGTTGGAATCAAGAAAAAATTAAATTCATGAGACTATGATGAATTCACATAAAGAAATTATGAAATTCAATTCCTGAACAACTTACCATTGAAGGACGGCATTAAAAAAAAAGAAAAATAAATAAATTATGTTGTTGGAGGGTGAAATTGAAAAACAAATATATTCAATTACAAAAAGACTTAAAAAATGAACTGAGTCGACTCGAATCAACCTACCAAACTGGCGACCTGAGTCATGAGATCATGATAACTCTATAGAAAGCAAATAAAAAAAAGTAACAAAGCCTAGTTAAAAAAAAATATTCAATTAAAAGGGGCAAGAGAAAATGAACATAATCTACTTGTCAAATTCATGATCTAAATCAAGAAATCGAGATAACTCCATAGAAAAAAATAAAAAAATAATAAATTCCAATTTCTAACCAACCTATGTTGAAGGATGAAAAAAAATCAATTAGAAAAAAATAGCAAAAAAAACAACCCGAGTTAATCTGTGTTAACCTGTTAAACTTGTGAGCTGTGTCATGAGATCAAAATAACTTTATAAAAAAAAATTATGAAGCTCCATTTTCAATAGATCCAATATTGAAGGTTGAAATTGAGAAAGAAAAAAAAAAACTAAATAATCCATGAGACATGGATAAACTCCACTTAAAGTAAATTGAAAACAAATTATGAAGCCTAGTTTCTAAACAACCTAATATTGAATGATGAAACAAAACAAAATATTGAGTTTTTGGAGGGTGAAATTGAAAAAGAAAATATTCAATAAAGAAAAAGGATCTAAAAAAATAAAATGAGTCAACTTGGACCAACCTACCAATCCCACACTTAGGTCTTGAGATCGAGATAACTAGAAAGTAAATAAAAAAAATTATGAAGACCAATTAAAAAAGGTACTAAAAAATAAACAAAATCAACATGTCAAATCTGTGATCCAGGTTATGAAATCGAGATAATTTCAATGTTAAATGATAAAAAAAAATTCAATTAGAAAAAACATAACCTGAGTCAACCCAGTTAACTTGCTAAATTAGCAACCTAAGTAATGAGATCAAGATAAATTCATACAAACAAATTAAAAAATAAATAAATTATAAAGCCTCACTTTCAACAGATTTAATATTGAAGGTTGAAATCGAGAAAAAGTAAAACTAAATCCATAAGACTGATATATAGCTCAACCGAAAGAAAATAAAAAAAAATTGCAAAGCACAATTCCCAAAACAATATAATATTGAATGATGAAATTAAAAAAAATAAATGTTTGAAAGGTGAAATAAAAAAAAACTAAAAAAAACACAACATTATTCTAACGAAAAGTGTTTCAAGATGTGGCTACAACGATTTAACCATACCTTTTAATATTTTGTTAATAATAATAATTATAATAATAATAATAATATCCCTTGTATTCTTATGTATAATAAATTCAAATACTTATAATAGGGCTATCTGTGTCCCTATTGTTTTTTTAGAAATTCTAATTTTTAGAAATTTTTTAAAATTAGAAAGCTATTAACTAAGGCTTTCTTGTTATCTGTAGCTTCTATCCATCTTCTTTTTTTAATCCAAGTTATCAATTTTATATTCCTTCATTGAGGTTGATGCAGACATAAGTACAAACAAGAAGATAAAAGGATAAAAAGACAAAGTATTTGGCTCAAATAGGGTTATCCGTCAAGAACTCTAAGTCGTAGTTTTATTTTTAAAAATATAGTTTAATAAGTTGTGTATTTTTAGGAGGTTTACATGTCTTTTAAATAGGTTTGAAACTGATCTTAATAAGAAAGAAAAATCATAATCCCTAAGCAAAAAGTTGTGGTATAAGAATCTCCTAAAAAAATCATATAATTGGGAATTAGGAATCTCCTAAAAACATTTGAGTATGATCCATCTATCATAACAAAAGTTATGGTCTTTTAATGTCACTTTGTTGATCTAGCGTGACTAAATCTCTTCTTAAGTCTAATAATGTCTCATTGGTTCATAAATTCATCCACTAGACTATCTGTAGATCCATTGGTGACAGATCCCCATCTAATTGTTGTAGATCCTTACCTGATTATTTAGAACCTTCACTTTTTACTAGCCTAGCTTAATTAGTGCTTTATGTTATCCTTGTTTTTGTTTTTTTTAATTATTTATGAACGGAATAAGTTTTTTTTCTTTTTCTTTTTACTTGTGCCTATAAAGAAAAAGAAAGATATATGGCATGATTTGTATTTCATGATTATATAGACTTCATCAAGAATTGTGGTAAGATCTTAGAGTTCAAAGCATATTTACAACTACAAAAATACATGTTGGCTACGAAATGTTTATTACATCCTTTTATTCATGATTAATAACATTTGTTTACATATTACATAATTTATTTTTATTTTATTTTTTTTATAATCTATAAGGAGCACCCTTTAAATTATTCATTATTGGATGAAGATTTTTTATTCTTATTTTGTTTAAATTGACACTTTATGATGAATCAATATTTTTTGCGCTTTATGAAAAAGCCTATGTCCTGGTTTAGAAGATCTAAAGACAGGGTAATAACCAATGATATATGGGTGGGACTTGATTCCATACCCAACATTCCTAAGCTTGGAAGAATGTTAGGCCTAGATGAAATGGGTCTAGCTTGTTTCCTGGCTCAACACCTTTAGGTTTGGCTATGTATAAGATTAATGGGGCATAGGTTTGGCGAGCTGCTAAACCTAACTTCCCTAGACTCATCTACATGTCGAGCCCAAGTGAATATAGGTCTAGTAAGCTACGAAACCCAACGTTCTTGGGTTCAGCCAAGTGTTAAGCCCAAATAGACATGAGTTTGATGAGCTATCATACCCAACATCTTCAGGATCAACCACGTGTCAAGCTCAAATAGATATGGCTTTAGCGAGCTACCATACCTAATATATTTAGGTTTAGCCACATGCCAAGTCCAAGTGGATATATGTCTAATGAGTTGCTAGACCCACTGCCCATGGGCATGGCACCATGCTGAGCCTAAGTAGGTATGAGTTTGGCATGTTACCAAACCCAACGCCCTTGGGCTTGGCTACTTGGTGAACCTAAGTAGGCATGGGTCTAACAAACCGTTAGGCCCTTTGTCTTTAAGATTGGTTGTGTGCCAAGCCTATTTGGGCAAGAGTCTGCAACCTTCTTGACCCATCAACCTTAAGGTTGGTTGCATGCCAAACCTAATTAGGCATAGGTCTAGTGTGCTGTTTGATCAAATGTTCTTGAGTTTGGCTATGTGTCAAGCTCAAAGGCATGAGTCTGACTCATTTCCATACCTATTGATCGTGAGTTTGGTTTACCAAACCCAACGCCCTTAGGCTTGGCTACTTGGTGAACCGAAGTAGGCATGGGTCTAGCAAACTGTTAGGCCCTTTGTCTTTAAGCTTAGCTGCGTGCCAAGCCTATTTGGACAAGAGTCTGCAACCTTCTTGACCCATCAACCTTAGGGTTAGTTGCATGCCAAACCTAATTAGGCATAGGTCTAGTGTGCTGTTTGATCAAATGTTCTTGAGTTTGACTACGTGTCAAGCCCAAAGGCATGAGTCCGACTCATTTCCATACCTATTAACCATGAGTTTGGTAGTGTGCCAAGCACAAAGTGTTACATGTATAGAGATTGTTATAAACCCCATGTTAGGTTATAAGGCTCTATTTGTTTATTATTATGACTTTTAACATAAAACACTTGTGTTAATGATATTTGTCTCTCTACACATATAGGTGTATAAAAAATCTCTCAAAAGTCTACTATATATTCATCTCATAATATTTATCCCTTATTAATATTATGTAAGAGATATTTATCCCTTATTAATATTATTAGGATGAAATGACTCTCCAGTCTTCCACTCAAACAAAGTGTTTTGAGCTATAAATACTCTCTAAACCAACCAGGTAAAAGATTCATAATTTTTATTCTCTAGACACCAATACTTTTAAATACTAGAGCATTTATCATAACAAAAACAAGAACAAATACTCTTGTTCTTAGAATTTAATTTTCATTCTCTCATTTATTACAATCTTTTTTCTTAAAAGTTTTCAACTTTATCATCAAAAAGTCCTTAAACCCTACCGTAAGGAATTGTTTTATAGGTGTTAGGTCTTCTACCGTTAATTATCCACTTAATAAGCTCTAGAGAATGGAATATTGACATGAACACATGATTACCCATTGTCCAAACACCAAAAAATCGTATTTTAAGCATACTGGATTTTGGAATATCATCATTTGGCGCTTTTAAGTGGGAACCTTTATATATAAAAAAAGCCATTAATTCTTTTCTAGATTTTGTTATTTACCTTTTTGAGCTAGTCCATGACCAACAATCAAGACAAACCTGGGATGTGATGTGTCACGGGGCTCCTTATAATTGCTGGCACTTCTGCTCCATCAGAGTTTTAACAATTTTTTAATTAGGTTTGACTCTATAGTGAGGTAATGCTGGACATTCAAAGGCAAAATCAAGCCCAATAACTCCAATAAGTCTTGGTATATAAGGTAACACCCTCAGTCCTAGCTTCTCAACCACAAGTTGCCCCCTCGGCAAGGAGATAATTACATTATCCATCTTGCCACCGTGGGATAGAAGTTAGCAACCAACCCTGTCATTCTATGCTATAGTTCTTTATATCCTTAAAGCTTAGTAGATAAAAGTCTGGGAAGGTTTAACTGGCAAATAAAACCAGAAAGAGGTCTATAATCCTTATAAGATAAATGGTTCACCTTTATCCAAACGAGTCTTGCACACCCTCATCACTAAGAAATATATCTCCACGAAGATGATTTTGGACAATTATGATGGTCTAGCAAAATCCACGAGAGCATGTTCAAAATGTACGTAACAACCTTGAGTTAGTCATCCAGGATAGTGATTCTATGTGCAAAATCCTCCCTAAAAGTTTCAACGTGTCAGCATGAGCTTGGTATAAAAACCTGGAGTCGAGCTCTATCACTTGTTTTAGTGACCTTAATGCTAAGCTTGTATCATATTTTAGCACTAGTATACAAGTCAATAGGAGTTTCATAGAACTCTTTAGCATTATTGAATTAAAAAAGGAATCCATCAAAGCATATTTGAAAAGGTTCAATGAAGAAATGCTCAGGGTGGAGGAACTGATTGGGCTAACAGCCTCAAGGGCCTTGATTAGTAGAGTGAGTGGATGTTTTTTATGGAAGGACTTGTACGCCTTACCAGATATAAACCTAATAAAGGTGAAATAAGTTTTGGAGAATCATATACAAGTAGAAGTAGCTAGTATATTAAGGCATGAGCCTTCCTATTTTTACTAGGAGGTTCAAGATAAGAAACCTTTCAAATGGAATCACTTTCTTAGTAAAGATATTAGTTCAAAAAAAAATCAGAAAAGGTCAGTTAAGGAGTGCATAACATACCTTAAGAGATATACAAGTCAGTTGAATCCTACCCTCATATAATTTTTTATAGTCATTAAAAGAAAAGATTTTATTCAATATCCATCCCCTATAAAAACACCTCTACACACAAGCTCATCTAAAAAGTTTTGTTTGTTCAATAAAGACAAAGGACATGATGTTGAGGATTGCTTCACCTTGAAAAAAAAGATTGAGTGGATGATTGCTAAGGGTTATCTTAAGCAGTTTGTAAAAGGGAATATCCATCTAGCCAACTTATTCAAGCCTTATCATAGATCAATATGATTTTAGAGGACATCTCGATTAGGGGAGATGCTTCCTGTAGAAAGAGAGAGTATGAAAAACATGTTTTAATGATGGCTCATTAATAAAATTCATGGCACAATCCTATCACTTTCACTTCAGAAGATGAAGAGGGGGTAACTTACCCCCATGAAGATGTGATAGTAATCTTGAAGGTTCTAGCTAATCATAAGGTTCATTAGGTATTGATGGAAGCTTAGTTAACATTCTTTCTAGGGATACGATGTTCTAAATAAGGATAGATTCCTCAAGAACAACTCTTATGAAGACCCTTTCGATTGAGATTGAAGGGTCAACAATGCTAGTGAAGGGTGCCCTAGAGATCCTAGTCACAATCGATATTTATCTTAATTGTTTTTTACTTTTTAACAAAACTTCATAGTGGTAGATATGAATCTGGCCTACAACATTATAATAAGAAAGCCTCTCTTGCACAAGATCAATGTAGTCATTAACACTCGATATTTGGTCTTAAAATTCCCTACTCTAAAGGAGGTAACTATTATGAAAGGAAATCAAGGGGCTTCTAGGCATTACGACTCTACATGTTTGAAAAGTAAGAAGTTTTTGGTTTTTGACCAGAAAGGGTCTTTAAAGGAAATGCTGGAGATTATAACCAAGGCTATATAGTAGTTAAGAGAATTATGTATAGGGGAAGAGAAGGGAGATGTCACTAAGATAGGACCCACCTTGGAACAAAATCAATAGAAATTATTGACATATTTCCTCCTCGCCTATAAGTCTGATTTTTCTTTTAGAACTTCAGATATGCCAGGGATCAGTCCAGAAATAAATGCTCATAAACTTTAAGTTAATCCAACTTCAAGTTAATGCTAGAGCAAGAATAGAAAATTCAAACTTAGAGATTTGGTGTTGATAAAGTTAGAAGCTACAAGCAACATAGTAAGCAGGGGAAAGTTGGGCTCAAAATGGAATGGCCCATTCAAAGTCCCAGAGGTGAACATTTATCATTTTTCAAGATATATAAGAGAAGAGTCTCCCTCACGCGTGACACTCTCATCATTTAAAAACATACCATAGTCAATTAGCATAAGAATGTAAGTTCTTAATATATGTTTGACTTATTAAAGATTACAAAATATGTTTTTATTCTCTTTACGTGATGCGTAAGAGCTTCTCACTTATTTGTTAGGGGTTTATCTCGAATCCTTTATTTTCCAGAGTAGTTTTAGACTAACATATTCTTCAAGTGATGCCTAAAGGCCTCTCACCAATTCACTATAGGTTGATATTAGATCCTTCATTCTCTAGTATAGTCTCAAACTAGCACATTCTCTAAGTGATGTCTAAGAGCCTTTCATCAATTCCCTAGAGGTTGTTCTCAAATCCCTTATTCTCTAGTGTAGTCTCGGACTGACATGTTCTTTAAGTGATGTTTAAGGACCTCTTACCTATTCACTAGAGGTTGATCTTGGATCCCTCATTCCCCAGTGCAGTCCTAAAGTAGCATATTCTCTTAGCTAGATTAGAGTAACATTAATCCTTAAATTATAACCAAATAATAATTAAGTATACCTACAACCTAGATTTCCTCTTTATTCTACGTAGAAGGTGAGTTCCACCTACTAAGGATAGTTAAAGTTCAAATCTTGTCAAAATTTAATTTTTTTTCTAAGTATGAGCAACCCATATAGACTACCTAAAGGAGTTACTCCCAAAACGTTTCTTTAGTATGGGCATTTTACCTATTATAGAAATTTCATTAACAATGGATGTTGGACCCATCCAGACTAGACAAGTCTAGCAAAAATAATATATTTCTCAAAGAAAACAAAATAATAATATTAGAAAAGAGTCAATTTCTTTCTTGAAGGGTCATTTGTCTAGAAATGGTCAAATAACAATTATAGCTCTCATCAGACATCACTTGAATGTCTGAAGGAATGGTCAAAAGCCTTATCAGGCTTCTTACCACTTCTAGGCCTTCAACCCTAAGGTTGGAGTTCCCTTTAATGATAGCCTTCATGGTCTACTTTTCTTTCTTAGTTAAAGTAGAGAAAGTGCATGGGCTTGACCAAGAACGAGGTTAGGAAAAACATCCTCAAGCCTAGGCTGTCTAGCTCTTAGCAAAGCACACTGGGCAGAAGTCCTAGTAGTTGAAGAGGTCTTTGTAATTGAAAACAAGGGTGAAGGCATTGACAATGAGATAATCAGAGAGGTTGAGGCTGCAGTGCCAAAATCTATAAGGGTTGAGACCTTTCATCTCTTAAAGTGGGTAACAACACTTGCAGTCACTTCAGGAAGGGTCAACTCTGTTTAACACCCAATTAAAGAAGAACAACTTCCCCCACTAATTCTAACCTCTAACTTTTTAAGAGTGACAAGAAGCTCGTCTACATTGATAAGTTCATTTTCCATCTCTATTTTAATCCTAACTCCAGATAAGTTGAGGGATGAAGATGCTCTCCTAATTGTAGACCATGCTGAAGACTTTCTTTCTCCTTTAGTTGTTAACCCTTCATAAAAATAAAGTTACAGATGAATATTTAGATGCACGAAAATAAAAGTTAAAGAAGTTGCATACTTTAAAATAGGGCCTCTGACACGACCAAAAGATTGATGTCTTCTCCCAAGTGCAGGAGTGTCGAAGTAATAAATAACCCGGCAAGACCGGGGTCGAACCACAGAGAGGTTAATTGTATAAATTATAAATAACAATGCAACAA
>Ga0307515_10018806_pt1 | contig 12474 bp, 6 predicted proteins | sample 17_EM_MG_FD_194513 | JGI IMG/M metagenome (GOLD analysis project Ga0307515, IMG submission 194513) | Populus trichocarpa ectomycorrhiza microbial communities from riparian zone in the Pacific Northwest, United States - 17_EM | ecosystem: Host-associated > Plants > Roots > Unclassified | place... | reverse complement strand
CTGACAATGGACCCTTACAACACGCACTTCCAGAAATTGCAAGAAACGAGAAATCATCTGGGAGGTGTTGAGCCGAGGACGGAGGTGGACGCATTGAGTTCAGTCGTGGGTATGACCCCGAGTTGCATACCTAGCACATTCCGTTTCGACGTGAATGATACGAAGTATTTTCACAGCGGCGTAGGGGTAAGCTTTGTCGACACTACGGGCCCAAGCACCAGCTACTAACGTCTGGCATACCAGGGCACCAACCTACGATATTCATAGTATCCCTGTACTTCGGGCCACACTCCCTGAGGTGAAGGTGGACCTCCCTAGAGGTTCACCCTCCTTGCTCTTTATTGTAGTGACGACCGCCTCATCGCTGAGTCCCTGTCGGCGGAACCGGATGCGTCCGAGGTATCATTCGGGCATGAGAAATATTCACCGGTGCGGGTTTGATAGCTTTCACGGCCCCGGAGATATACTCGTTCAAATGAATAGGGCGGGATAACGCGGCTGAAACACGGGCATATGAGTCGTACTTCCCCCGTCGAACGAATAGATCGGGAAGGTACACGCGCCAAACATATGGGGTTGTATGTATCGCGTCCTCTGGGTTTCAGGCTTATTCGCATCAGGAGTCGACCGTCTGAAGGGGTGGAACCACGTTGACTGAACTCGGCGACTTAACACAGCTTAACGCCGATGGGGGCCACTGCAAACACATACCTCGTGTTTTCGGCGCCTCCATCTCACAGAAAACACCCTCCCCTCTCTCGAGATCGCGCTCCAGTCATCGGGAAATCATGTCGATCCCCTTTCAAGGCGCTTCCGGCCCAAGCGGACATGTTGGGTTGCGGCCTGCTTTCGGACAACCGGCAGTGAGCAGAAACGACACAGCGCCCGAGCCAGCGTTGACATAGTTGCAGCAGATGCCGCCAGAACAGTCCATATCCTATCAACTCAGGAGACTGGTTGTAAGATTGCTCGCCGATGTATTCGACGTCAGGGCTAACGATATGTTTGGTGGTACAAGCAATCTGTCGAAACGTTACGGTCACAGCACGCTGAGGTACGATCCTGCCCCTCCGATAAAGTATCCGCCTGACCGGTCGGAAGGATTCGTCTGTGACGAAGGAAAAGCTTGACATTTTGGTGAATAGCTGGGATGGGCTGGGCTTAGGAACGAACGGCGGGGATGTTGTTCCAAAGCTGCAGTCGACACACAGCAATACCTTGATCACGTCTGTTCTTCAGTCCCTCTTTATTTACTCCCACATTGAATCCTCCCTAGTACGCTGGAACGAATCAACGACAAGCTCCGAGACATATCTAGACACATCGGAAATGCGGACTACATGGGAAGCAATGTTGGGTCCGAACTGGATGAGATCATCGCCGCAATCGCCAATTGCCAGGTGAGTAGCAAGGCTCAGACCGTGCCAGCGATCCATATTACTAATCGTAATGAACCCAGTCTCTTATATCTGCATCCACTGTACCTGGCGAATCACCTCCCCCAGCGCCGAGGGCTTGTTTCGGCCGTGACGAGTTGATCGACAATATCATCGGACTGGCAGCAAACCTCACGCCCATGGCTCTCATCGGTGCCGGTGGGATCGGCAAGACATCCGTCGTTCTGACTGTTCTTCATCACCATCGCATCAAGCAGCGGTTTGAAGAGAATCGTCGGTTCATCAGATGCGACCAATTCCCACCCACACTCGTTCATCTCCTCGCTCGACTTTCCAAGGTCATCGGCGCGGACGTCGAAAACCCTGAAGATCTGGCTCCCCTATATCCATTCCTATTATCAAGGGAGATACTCATTGTCCTTGACAACGCCGAATCCATTCTCGATCCGCGGGGAATGGATGCCGAGAAGATCTACGCTTTGGTAGAGGAACTGAGCCGATTGCAGACAATATGTCTCTGCATCACGTCCAGGATCTCTGTGGTCCCTCCTGAGTGCGAGATTCTCGACGTCCTGACGCTGTCGATGGGACCCGCGCGAGACACCTTCTACTGCATATACAAGAGGAGAGAACAGTCGAACCTGATCAGCGATATCCTGAGCCAACTGGACTTTCACCCACTCTCCATCACGTTGCTTGCTACAGTCGCACACCAGAGCAGATGGGACCCGGACCGATTGGCCAGGGAATGGGAGAAACGTCGAACGAGCATGCTGCGGACCGAGCACAATAGTAGCCTTGCTGCGGCAATCGAACTCTCACTCACCTCCCCCCTATTCCAAGAACTTGGGCCCGATGCGCGAGGGCTTCTGGAAGTCGTCGCGTTCTTTCCACAAGGTGTCAACGAGGGCAACCTCGATTGGCTCTTTCCTTCCATCCCGAACAGGACCGACATCTTTGACAAGTTCTACATTCTCTCGTTGACACATCGGAGTGGCGGGTTTGCCACAATGCTGGCACCACTCCGAGACTATCTTTCTCCCAAGAACCCCGGGTCGTCTGCACTCCTCTGCACAACCAAGGAACATTACTTTGCCAGGATGTCAGTCAAGATCGATCCGACCAAGTCCAACTTCGGGGAGTCGGAGTGGATCACGTCTGAGGACGTAAACGTTGAGCACCTGCTCGATATCTTCACAATGGTCGATACAGACTCGGATGGTGTGTGGGATGCCTGTGCAGATTTTATGGACCATCTATATTGGCACAAAAACCGACTCGTCATTCTGAAGCCGAGGATCGAAGGTCTTCCGGACGATCATTATTACAAGCCGAGATGCTTGTTTCATCTCTCACGGTTGTTCGGCTTGGTTGGAAATCGGGTGGAAAACAAGCGACTCCTCATCCGCGCGTTGGGGCTTCAGAGAGAGCGAGGGGGCGACTATCAGATTGCTATGTTATTGAGGGAGCTATCTGGAGCAAACCGGCACATGGACCTCCACAAGGAAGGGTTAGAAGCGGCGAAAGAAGCATTGGAGATTTTCGAACGACTTGGTCACACGGTGGGACAGGCAGTTTGTTTGATCGATCTTGCTTTTTTGTTGCGTTTAGACGGACAATTCGACGCCGCAGAAGAAGCCGCATTCCGCGTGATCAGCATCCTCCCAGAGAAGAGTGAAGAACATCGGGTCTGCCGATCTCATCGTGCTCTCGGTGACATATATCAATCCAAGGGCGAGATCCAGAAGGCGATTCACCATTTCGAGCTAGCCCTGGGAATTGCGTCCTCCTTCAATTGGCACGATGACCTCTTCTGGGCACATTACAGACTGGCAGTGCTGTTTCGCGGTGAAGGCAGGCTCGATGACGCACAGACTCATGTCGAACACGCCAAGTCGCACACGGCCGATAGCGTATACCACCTCAGTCATGCGGTGTGGGAGCAGTCCGCAATTTGGTACAAGCAGCACAGATTTGAAGAGGCAAAGTCTGAGGCTCTGCGCGCGGCCGAAATTTACGAAAATCTTGGGGCTGTGGAGGACGTGGAGCGCTGTAGGGAGCTCCTCCGGGATATAGAGAAGAAACTGAACGCCTCGGTTTCCTCTGGTCAGTCGGAGCCCAATTGTGAGTTCCTGCAAATGGCGTCATTTCTTGCAAGTATTAACTTTCTGTTCTAAGCTCAGGGAACCGCATGAAAGCACCGACGGCCGCGTCATGTTCTTCAAATTCGGCCTCTCGCAAGGAGTCACCGACACCTCGTTCCTTCGCCCTGCCTTCCGTTGTGCTCGTTAACATTGCTACCTTCTTCCCCTTCGATAGTGTTCTCCCCTCGATTTTTCTCTTCCACTCACGCACATGGTTTCCTATTTGTTATCCTACTGCTCAGCGTTAACAATATGTCTCTTGCCACGTATCAACCTAGCTATCGAATGTTACCGATAATCTCTGGCATCGTCCGAATGAGGCGAGCGAAGTCCAGTGCGGCGCCCATTCCCCTTGATCACACGAGTAGTATTTATTCCCTCGTCCTGAGATTCCCAGACTCCGAACTTCGATCATAACTTCGTCTCGAGGAGGAAGGACAGATGATGAGAGGATCCTCGACGCCAGGATGGTTAATATAGGACTCTGATTCGGGCCACCGCTCCACGTCAAGCTGCTGCGACCTCTTACTTGAATGGTTCTGTAATGTGGCGTACCGCACCAACGGTTTCCACTCACCTCAATCAGTTCACGACCTTCCCAGCAGACTGCACGATCATTTCGCTCCTGTCCCGACTTCGAACCCATGGATACAAGTCCAAGCGATCGAAGCGTCGAGACGACGTCCTCCTCTCGTTGAATGCGGTCATCGAGGGTTTGAATCTCACGTAGAAACTCTCGATGGGATCACCGGTAACGTCGAAAACCTTCAGCGCTGAAGCTGAAGGTTCGATAGGTTACCGGTTACGAATGGGGCCTTGAAGTTTGAGGTTTCACGCCCAGCTCCTTGTTTTCCCACCGCTCATTTATCTCCATGTTGCATGTACCTGTGGCTAAATTCAGTACAATATGAAACGGTACGCCTATTATAACTTTCCCCTCTCTGTCTCGCTCTCGTGGCTGCCTGTTCCTGCCCCGACGATCCCAGCTTCACCTTGGACTCCTGAGTTCCAGTATTCAAAACCCTGACGGGAACCTATGGTGGCGGATCCTTCGGTAGTGTTAATCGACACTTGACTGGGAGAAAACACGCCCTTCCAGAAATCGCAAGAAACGGAAAACCCCATCTGGGAGGTTTTTTTGAGCCGAGGACGGAGGTGAACGCATTGAGTTATCAGTCGTGGGTATGACCCCGAGTTGCATCCCTACATAGCACATTCCATTTCGACATGAATGATATGATGCATTTTCACAGCGGCGTAGGGGTAAGCGTTGTCGACGCTACGGGCCCAAGCACCAGCTACCAACGTCTGGCATACCAGGGCAGCGACCTACGATATCCATAGTATCCCTATACTTCGAGCCATACTCCCCGAGGTGAAGGTGGACCTCCCTAGAGGTTCACCCTCCTTGTTCTTTATCGTAGTGACGACCGCTTCGTCGCTGGGTCCCTGTCGGCGGAAGCGGAAGCGTCCGGGGTATCATCCGGGCACGAGAAATACTCACTGGTGCGAGTTTGATAACTTTCACGGCCCCGGAGATATACTCGTTTAAATAGGGAGGGATGACGCGGCTGAAACACGGACACACGAGTCGTACTTCTAGGGTTGGGGGCAGTTCGCTGCCAATCTGCCAAAACGGCACGTGCCTGGTGTATTGCCAGGGTGGCAATTGGCACGTCTGAAGAGGTGGGTTGGCAGAGGTGGCAGATTCTAAGCGCGCGCTCGGCTATTTCGGACGAAGTCTAAGCAAGAGCCCTCTGTATTTATGAATTTATGTTCCTCCGCTCTCTGAACGCGCGCCCTGAGTGTTGGGCGGCCAAAAACTCGACGAATTCGTCACCAAACTCTTCACAAAGGTGGGGGAGAAGAACCCCCAGACGAAGAGGTGGAAAATGAAATGTAACTACTGCACACGTGGTCAAACACCAACGTGTACAACGGAACGGACAACGCGGCCATCCACGCAATAGCCACACTCCCCACCCACTCCCTCCACAAGCGCGCCATATTCTTGGGCGACTTCAACCTACACCACCCCATGTGGTCTCGCGACGACAACCTCGACAAGTACACCGAAACAGCGGATCGGCTTGTCGACCTCTTCGCCACCAACGGATACACCATCCTCAACCCACCCGAGGAACCGACATTCTTCACCTACCGCACATTGCCGGACCGACCTCCCCACCTATACACTTCCACACTAGATCTCGGCTGGACTTCCCCTGACCTCACCCCCTTCGTGCAGAACTTCCAGATCGCAAACCACAAGGCCAACGGTTCGGATCACCACCCCCTCATCACCACCCTCTCCTACCGCCCGATCGAGGAACCCCGTGCAACATTCCTGTTCCACGACGACAACTACGGCATGTGGGCTAACGCCTTCCTCCACGAGCTCGGATCCAGACCAGCCATCCCTCCGATCATGTATGCGGAAGCCACGTTCATCGCCGCGGTGGACTCTCTCCAGGGCGCAGCCCTTGCTGCCTCCACCCAAACCTGTCTGCGCCGTCCCAAGGCGGCAAAGCGGGCCAAGTGGTGGGACAGCAAGGTACGAGAAGCGCTCAAGGACATGAGAAAAGCCCGGAAGAACATGGTCTCCGTCCCCTCCCCCCACAACGCCACACGATACCATATGGCGAGAAAACAATTCCACTATCAAGTGGTCGTGGCCAAACGGTCACATGCCCGAGCTTTCGCCGCGAAGGTGAAACCGGGTTCCGATCTGTGGCGCCTCAACTCATGGTACCAAGGAGTCCGCAAAACCACCGTCCCCACACTCAAACACCCCTCCTCCACCCAGTCCATCCCCGTTTGGGTCTCTCAAGCGGCAGAGAAGGCGGACCTCCTTGCAACCTCGTGGTTCCCCAACGTCCCCACCCACACCACGCACCCTCCACACCCTTTCCCCCCTTCAGAAACACGCGACTTCGTCCCCGTAACCAAAGAAGAAGTGATCGACACGCTCAAAGAGTGCGCATCAGACAACGCCCCCGGCATCTCCGGCCTCTCGTACAAGGTGTGGAAATGGGTAGCCCAGACCGCCCCAGACCCCCTCATCGCAGTCGTCCAGACCGCCATCGCCCTCGGCGTCCACCACCCTTCTTGGAAACAATCCCTTGTTGCGGTTATCCCGAAGAACAACAAGAAGGATATGGCCCTCCCCAAGTCACACCGTCCCATTCAGCTGATCGAATGCCTAGGCAAACTGGTCGAGAAGATCGTCGCCCGACGAATCTACTTCGACCTCGGCAAATTCGACCTCATGCCCTTCAATCAGTTCGGAGGCCGTTCCAACTCCTCGTGTCTCGACGCGGGACTCTCCCTCACCCACAACATCCAGACCACTCGAAAGAAGGGACTAGTCTCCTCTTTCCTGGCGGTGGACATCAAGGGTTTTTTCGACCATGTCGACCATAAACATCTCTTAGACGTCCTTCACCACAAAGGATTTCCCCTGAACATCGTTCGTTGGGCGAAATCATTTCTTACTGGCCGCTTTGTCAGGGTGCGCGTCGACGATCATATCGGAGACCCGCACCCGCAAAACGTAGGTGTCCCGCAAGGCTCGCCTGTCTCCCCGGTTCTCGCGTGCATTTATTCCTCCGCAGCGCTTGAAACCATCAACAAAAACCCGATCTTTTACGAATCGGAAAAGGGTGATCTTCCTGTCAGCATCCGTGCTTACGTGGACGATCACGGCCTTCACGCTATCTCTAACGATCTGGAGACTAACGTACAACTTCTAAAGATCGCCCTCGAGTCCCTAGTGGGAACGTTCACCGCAATCGGCATGTCCATTGACCCGGACAAGTGCGATCTGATGCACTTTAGCTGGCACCGCGGTGAAACGAACCCCCCACTCAAGACTACCCTTTATGGTAAGGAACTTACCATCACCGCCCCCTCTTCGATCCGCTGGCTCGGATTCCACCTCGACCGGAAGCTTTCGTTCCGACACCACGTGTCCCTCCTCGCCAAGAAAGGAAAAGCTATCGTAGCAGGCCTCAAAGTCCTCGGCAACACCGTCGCAGGCATTTCCCCTTCCAACCTCCGCCTCTTGTACAAGACGGTAGTCATCCCCGCCATCACCTATGGCTCACAACTCTGGTTCAACCCGGAACGCCCGAACAAGACTCTCATCAAGCAGCTGGAGCAAGTACAACACGCCGCCCTCAAACAGGTAGCCGGCGCCTTTTACGACTCACCCGAGGAAGCATTACAAATGCTTACGTACGTACCCCCCATCACCACCACGCTTCACAAGCTCTACAGATCAGCTGCCCTGAGGATCCCACGCCTCCCCCTCGCCTCAGAAATCACACGACGACTACCTGCCGACTACCTACCCTCCTCCGCACGACTTACCCAACGTGTCATCCCCCCCAAACACATCCCCTTCGCCAGGCCTAGAGCCAACGAGACCCTCTCCCCCCTCACCCGAATGGTCGCCACCTTCGACTGTCACACTGAACGCGCCGAACCCTTCCACAATCAAAACGCGCCCCATCATCAACGCCTCTCCTCGGATCCTTTCAACGGCCGACTTACCATTAAACCGGAAGCCTGCGGAAAGAAAGACCGCAAGTCCCTCATCGCTAACCAACGCATGTGGTTGGAAACACGAACGGGACAGAACACCCTAGTCGTCGTTACAGACGGCTCTCTCACGAACAAGGCAGCGGGCTGGGCCGTCACGGGCATCCACGCTGGCCAAACGTTGTTCGAACACAAGGTCCCCTTTGCTAAGAGGGCCGGCAACCACGACGCCGAGATGATGGCGCTCGCACACGCTTCCAGGCTCGTTTACATAACGATGCTTGGGGAGCTCGACATACGGGAGTTCCGAATCTTCTCAGATTCCACCGCAGCACTGACGTCAATATTTGACCCAGGCCCACACGCCGCCCAACAGGCTTCACTCATGTTTCGAAAGAACATGATCCGGATCTTCACCGCCCGACCCGACATCACCGGCACCATGCTCTGGACCCCTGGTCACAGGGGTCTAGACCAGATGAAGGTCACAGACAAGAACGCCCGAAAGGCAGCAAACATGAGGTGCAGCGACTCTGGATACCTCCTCCCCCACTTCGTCTCCCGCTCTTCCGCTCTCACCGAAGTGGAAACCATGGCACTCAAGGAATGGCGCGATTTCCTTGAGGACCTGGAAGATAACGATAAGAAGATCTTCCGTCCCGCCTCCGGTTTCCTCCCCTTCGCGAGGGCACACAAGACGTCCGACTTTATCAAACTCAGACCTCCTAAGTGGTTCAAGCTCATAAACCGAAGTTCCATGTCTACCCTCACACAGATGTGCACTAACCACGCTCCCACAGGAGAGTACTTCAAACGCCACGTTTGGAAGTACCAGAACAAGCCCCCCTCCTTCTTCATGTGTCCTTGCCACAAAAGCAAGGAACACAACTACCCTCCCGTTCTGCAGACCCGCGAGCACATCATCCGTGCTTGCCCACTCTTCGAAGACGCCAGGGAGAAGCTAGCGCTGGCCTTCCCTGGGATCAGGATGCCTCAACGTAGCCTGGGACGGCTCATCAAAAAGAAACACGTTGAGCACACGCTTGACTTCCTGAAGTCTGGAGCGTTCTCTCGGCGCCACGCACCCTACGAACCACCGTGAGCTGCCTCACCTTCTGGGGTCGACGCGGGAGTTCCCGTCGGCCGGGCCTATTAGTCGGTCCACTTGCTTTTCTAGGTCGGTACACCGACTTCATCCCTACCTGCAGTACGCAGTACTCCACCCCCCCTGTTTGTTACGATTCCTGGATATGTTTCTCTAGACTGACGCCGCAAGGCAAACTCATGTATAACGATTAGCTGTGTGCTAGACATACCATAAGCGCTGTAGTAGATAGCGGACTCCTCTGGCCTTCGAGCTGAACGGAGTATAATAGAAAGACACACACACACACGTGGTCAAACACCAAAAAGCGGGTTTGTCTCTTACCACGATCATCGAGGTAGGGGCGTGTAGCCTTTCGGCGCGCGACTTGTCTTCACGGGGAGATTCTACTGAGAACCATCCGACTCGACCAAAGTTGAGACAGGACACCCCGGATAGTGGGCTGGGAGAGTTAGCGCTACTCCCGATACTCCCCTTAAGTGTAGTACCTGACCGGCGTATACTGGGCACTGCTACACCCGCGGGTCCCTGCTATAGGTTAGTCACTCAGACTCCTCGCCATGGGCATTCGATGAGGTTACGAGTGGCGAGACGTCGAGGGCTTTGCCTGGGAGCATGTAACTTCCCCCAGACTAAGTAACGCGAAACCGACGAGAGTCGGCGGGGCGTGGCACCCACGCAGTACGCATGTCTCTGCTGCAGCCCGTTGAAAGGGGTGGGAACCATGGGTGGCCCGAGAGGACGGACGCCGGCGTCGGTCGGAACTTCGGATCACGGCAAAGGCAGAAGGCCCCTAACTAAGTCCAGATCTGGTATTCGGCTTAAGGTGCAAACAAGGTGAAATAGGTGGCTCTGCCGACTCGGTGGCGGCAACCACTGTGGTCTAGGCCTTTGAAAGATGGTCCAACATGGTTCTACAGTAAGCAGACAGCACGTCTGTGGATAGCATCGGCGTGTCCCAGGACATGAAACACCGCAGGCGTTTCACCTGACAGGGAGGGCGTGGATGCCATAACCATCCACAAACCCAAATTTCATCCCTGGGACACCACGCAAAAAGTGGGTGCAAGTACAGGTCCACCTGTGCCGATACCTAAGGGCAAGAGTCCGTTAGGGAGAACACCACACTTGGATAGCGGACTCCTCTGGCCACCGAGCTGAACGGAGTATAATAGAAACACACACACACACACACGTGGTCAAACACCGTGAACTGAGGTGTACGGAAAACACCTCCGAATACAAACTGTGCCCCAACGCCCCGGAACCTGTCCAGAAAGAGGTCCTGACACAACTTGCAACACTTTAAAGCGTGCCCTTTCACCCACACCTATCGACAAGCTTGGAACACCATCAAATCCTCACATTGTGGGGAGCAACGAAGACAGAGTTCCCCGCAAGAGGAGGGCGGTGGATGACTCCGCGACGAAACAGAAGTGGGGGGCATGGATGCGTTTGTGGACCGCGGGCTCTCAACCACCGTGGCCCCGATCCTCAAAACGTGAACCAGCAGCAGACTAGGCCGCTTTCTGGCAAAGCCTCCCCAACCACCGCGAAACTTCACAAGGTACACGACCTTGGCGAGATTAGCACGATAAGGAAGGGGGTTTCACCGCGGCCTGCAAAGGAGGAACCAACGATCCACGATTGGGCCGAGAAACCTGGGGTCTGGGGCCCTGCTGAGATTTGAGGAGTTCATAAGATATTCTAGGAGACGAAATGCATAGGTTAGACGTGTATCGGGCCAAAAAAACATTTTTTTCTCATTTACCCCCTGCCAACAACTGCCAACCCCGGCAGAACCCGCTTGAACTGCCATCTGCCTGGCAGGTCCTTCGAGGAGCAACTGCCCCCAACCCTACGTACTTCCCACGTCGCCGGAACGAATAGATCGGGAAGGTACACGCGCCAAACATGCAGGGTTGTATCCATCGCGTCCTCTTGTTTTCAGGCTTGTTCGTATCAAGAGTCGATTGTCTGAAGGGGGGAACCACGTTGACCGAACTCGGCGTCTTAACACAGCTTAACCCCGATGGAGGCCACTGCAAACACATACCTCGTGTTTTCGGCGCCTCCATCTTACAGACAACTGGACAGCACCCTCCCCTCTCTCGAGATCGCGCTCCAGTTATTGGAAAATCATGTCAACCCCCCTTCAAGGCGCTTCCGGCCCAAGCGGACACACTGGGTTGCAGCCTACTCTCGGACAACCGGCGGTGAGGAGAAACGACACAGCGCCCGAGCCAGTGTTGACATAGTTGCAGCAGATTTCGCCAGAACAATCAATATCCCATCAACTCAAGACTCTGATTGTAAGACCGCTCACGGATTTATTCGACGTCAGGGCTGACGATCTGCATGGTGGTATAAGCAATCTTTCGACAAGTTACGGTCGCAGAACGCTGAGGTACGATCCTGCCCCTCCGATAAAGTATCCGCCTGACCGGTCGGAAGGATTCGTCCGTGACGAGGGAAAAGCTCGAAGTTTTGGTGAATAGCTGGGATGGGCTGGGTTTAGGGACGAACGGTGGGGATGTTGTTCCCAATCTACAGTCGACACACAGCAACACCTTGATCACGTCCGTTGCTTCGATCCCCCTTTATTTACACCACATTGATTCCTCCCTAGTACGCTGGAACGAATCAACGACAAGCTCCGAAACATATCTAGACACATCGGAAATGCGGATCACATGGAAATCAATGTTGCATCCGAACTGGATGAGATCATCGCCACAATCGCCAATTGCCAGGTGAGTAGCAAGGCTCAGACTGTGCCAGCGATACACACTACTAATCATAATGAACCCAGTCTCTTATATCTGCATCCACCGTACCTGGCGAATCACCTCCACCGGCGCCGAGGGCTTGTTTCGGACGTGGCGAGTTAATCGAGAGGATCGTTGGTCTGGCCGAAGACCTCACACCGATCGCTCTAATTGGCGCTGGCGGAATCGGGAAGACGTCTGTCGCTCTGAAGGTCCTGCACCACGACCGCATCAAACAACGATTCGGTGAAAACCGTCGATTCATACGCTGTGACCACTTCCCCGCCTCACGCACTCACTTGCTCAGCCGGCTGTCCAAGGTCATCGGTGCGGGCATCGAGAACCCCGAGGACCTGGCTTCTCTCCGTCCATTCCTATCTTCAAAGGAGGTCCTTGTAATCCTCGACAATGCCGAGTCCATCCTCGATCCCCGGGGGACGGATTCCCAGAAGATCTATTCCATTGTGGAGGAGTTGAGTCAGCTGGACAACGTTTGTCTATGCATTACATCCCGCATC
>Ga0307515_10018804_pt1 | contig 12476 bp, 3 predicted proteins | sample 17_EM_MG_FD_194513 | JGI IMG/M metagenome (GOLD analysis project Ga0307515, IMG submission 194513) | Populus trichocarpa ectomycorrhiza microbial communities from riparian zone in the Pacific Northwest, United States - 17_EM | ecosystem: Host-associated > Plants > Roots > Unclassified | place... | reverse complement strand
AAGGGTGCAAAGAATGCTAAGCTGTTATAGGCACCGGAAATTATAATATAGTAATTTAACTAGGTAGGTTATGGCGTTTATATTTATAGTAGCTGCTTTTTATACCATTTAGTAGAGTATTTAGTAATAGATTCCGGTATGCAATTATAATAAAATCTTTGCGCCCCTAAATTAGTTAGCTTACGCTATTATAGAGTATCTAGTCTATATAGCCGGACAATCTAAAATTAGTGCCTCTACGGCAGATAAGAATCTATACCACTAACATCTTCACTTTAATTTAGCCGCTTAGTGGCCCATTAGTTAGTAAATGCATTTATAGAATAACTCTTATCTCTGCCCTAATATTCTATAACTATTCCTCTTTCTTACTATTAATACTTAACCAACCTAAAGCCTAAAAAATGGATATTAGAAGTCTAATTTGCCTAGTTATATTACTATAAGCGCCTAAGAGATTAATGCTACTAGAGGCTTTAATATTAATCTCCCTACCTTTAACACTGCTAATTAACTTTGTAATACTAGATACTTAGCAGACATATATATTAACAGTTTATACTACTAATGCTCCCTAGTTAATTAATTACTCTACTAATACCTAATATAGTATAATACGGCTAGGTCTTATCCTAATAGCCGCAACCCTATTATAGGTTTACTACCTTTAAGATTAAAGTATTTACTATTACTAGACTTAGGGGTTTTAGGATTAATTAGTCTCGCACTAATATATCCTTAGGGAATATATATATAAATAGTTCGTACTATTAATACTCCCTCTTTAATTACTTTACTAATACCTAATAGAGTAGAACATAGCTAGCTCCTATCCTAATAGCCGCAACTCTAATATAGACTTACTGCCTTTAAGATTAAAGTCTTTACCTTTACTAGCCTTAACTAATTTAGAATTAGTTAACCTTGCGCTAATATACCCTTAATAAACATATGCGTTAATAATTCGTACTACTAGTACTTACCTAATTTTTACCCTACTAATGCCTAATATAGTATAATACGGCTAGACATTCTCCTAAGAGCGGCAAGCCTTCTACTAACAGGAATGCAACGCTTATCTCCTTTCCTACTATTAGTAAGCCGTCTATAGATACTTCTTCGCGAAGTTGTCTAGGCGGAAAGAAGCGTTGTAATAATGCTTGCTATACGCGACCGGATAAATAAAGAAAGGGAGAAATGTAAAAGAGGATTGTAGAGTCTTATCCAGATACAATTATAATAAATTATAAGAATTATTATCTAAATAAGTGCGACCTTTTATTATCGCTAGGACTTAGCAATCCTGGTATTATAACTAGTAGGGAATCTAGCGTTACTAGTAATATATTAAGTGTTTCCTTAAACAAGTTAATACGCCCATACTCTTTCCGTTCATTCTATTATTTTTTCCTTCGCGTATATTTAACTAAAAGTTCCTAGAATGCTTTAGAATATTAAAGTAGAAGAATGCCTTAAAAATAAACTTATTAAAATAGATGGTTAATAAAGGGTTTAGTTAGGATTAAATCGCGTAAGAGCTAGGGTTAATAAAGAATAATTATTAGCTAGAGTACCATTATGCTACCTCTAGCGATTAAAGGCCTAGTATAATATAGTTAAATAATTAAGATATAGACCTATTAAATTTAAGAGCGAGCTTAGTTAGATTTAAATTGATTGCTATAATGCTTAAGTTATATACACCACTCTAATGTATATTAAGATATAAATTATACGCACTCTACCTTGCTAGCTCTAAAGTATCTTACTTATTACTATTATAGTTTATATAGCAGCAATAATCTTAAAATTAATCGGCCCCTTTTCCCTAGTCTATACCTTTTAGGCTACTCTAATCTTCCCTTAGAAGGTATATACTAGATATATAAGAAAGATAAAATCCTTATCTCTATAAAAGGTGACCTATATAATAAGGTCGCCATTATAAAAAAGTTCCTAGGCAGGACAGAAACTATATATCGCCTTTAATATAACTACCTTAAAAGAGTAGAGCACTACCTAAGCTAAATACTACTATTACTAATATCTAGCACTAAATCTAGTATTACTAGCAGCGAGTAACCTAATTTTATCAGCAGCAATTATAGGAAAACTCCCACTTTGCTTAAATGCCGCTAACTCTACGTCCTATTCTTCTATATCCCTACTCCTACTATTATAAATCCCCTCGCGGATAATATTAAGCTGTAACGCTAGGGCTATAGTTTTAAGTAGACAGGTACCGAAAAGGCCCTTCTCTTAAAATTGGGCGGTATCAATCCAGAATAGTTATATATTACAATAATATTTCTAAAAAGATTGAGACTTACGTATAAGAGAGAGTATTATAAATTAGCCCCCGTTAAATAGGCGTAGGGACTAAATTAGGATCCTTTATAGATAAAAAAATGCTAAATTAAGGGGAGTAAACTTAGGATAAAAAGCTATAGGAGTGGCTCTAGAAGGATCCTTATAGGTATATAAGTAAAAGTTTAACAAGCTATAAATTAGCCGTTAAGAATTGTGTATCTATTAATCTAAACAAAGTTTGTGCTATAGCAACCCTATAGAATATCTTAGCCTACTTAAGTAGAAAGTGGCTTTTTTTAAACCTATATACGCGCCTTATAACCCCAGGCGTTATATAATATTATAGTAGGTATAAATAAGTGGCGTTAGCTAGTTATCCGCTATATTTAGCAGCCTACGCCTTATATACTGCTTTACCTAGCCATCTACTAGCCTTCCGCCGTATATAAATAGCCGTCCTCCCACCTCTTAAGAGCGGGACACTTCTTATTTAGCCTTTTACCCGGCTTAACGGATACTAACGCTAATATATAGCGCAGAAAACCCTCTAATAACTATAATGCCTATATAACAGCAAGTTACCAGCGAATCAAATTTAGAATAACTAAAGATAGTATACACTCCTAATTTAGGCCTTAGTTTAATTTATTGTATACTAGCCTCTAATATATTTATAGAGGGAGGCTAACCTTCCCTAGTTATACCACTTAAGATATAGTAAGAGGAATTAAATATAGAGAAAGGACACTAAAAGGTAAGAAAGTAAGCATAACTTCTATAATGTATATTCTAATTTATAAAGGCTAATAAAAGTGTCTGGGATATTATTTCTATAAAAAAGCCTAATAAGAATAATATATATATTAAAGACTACCTAAGACGCTAAAAACTTTACTAACTACCTAGAACTAGGGAGAAAAGTGTAAAAAAAGCCGCTAAACTAACCTTACCGTACCTCTACCTCCGCCTCCCCTACTTTTAAGTTATATAAGGATTGTAGTAGAGTAAATAGTTAATTTAGTTCGAATTTCATTAGTAGAATAGGTAGCTGAAATTAAAAACGGAATAGTAAAGTAGATGGCTATACTAAAGGATACTGCGTAGAATTAGTGCGATAAACTTAAAAAGGGGATAGAAAAGCAGATTGCTATACTAAAGGACGCCGTAGGGAGATAGTGCAAGGAGGTTAAGAAGGGAATGGCGAAGAAGCTTAAAATACTAATAAATGCCTAAGGCGTTTAGCTTAAAGCTTAGGAGGATATAATAAGATAAGCCGAGAACCTGCTAAGGCGGACTAGTAATGGTTTTTAAGGAATATAACTAGACTTACTTTTTAGCAAATATGCTCTTCTAAAAATTGGATATTTGTTAAACGTTAAGCTTTATAACTTTATACTAGTAATCTCCATCTTCCCTAATAACGCTTATAATATATTACTCTCTTTAATAGATTAGATATTGGTATTTTAAGTGGTCTTTATTTATATCTCTTTACTATTAGGCCCTTTTATAGCTTAAGCATAGTATTACGTATATATAATATTACGTAAACTTAATTAAATAGGCCCTCCTACTAAAGAAATCCTTTTTATTTTCCCATTTCTCGGTTCCTAATTCTAGATTTCCATTTTCGGTTTCCTAAATCCTAAATCCTAACTTTAAAATATCTTTTTATATTTAACGTTTAGCAAAAATAAGTAATAATAGTCTAATAGAATAAATACCTCTTATAACACCTCTTCTTCTATAAATAAATTTTAAATCCTTCTACGGTAAAGGGTAATCTACCTTATATTTGCTAGGTTAAGTTACTAGCCTTATATCCTTAAAATATACTTTAATACTACCATATAGCCGGCTACTTAGATAGTAAGCCTTCTACTACTAGATTTTTATTACTTATTTAGATCCTACTAGTATAAAGCTAATATATATATCTCTCTTTATCTAGAAATGCTATTACTTTTATTAATAACCGAATTACCATAGCGCTTTAAAAGTTTAGCATTATTATAGGCTGTGGAATGTAAATAAGAAGCGGAGTTTTATATTTTACTAGAAGTAGGAGCTAATATCTAAGTAACAGACGATTTCAATTGGACGCCGCTGTTATTAGCTATAAGTAACGGTTATAAGGCGGTAGTAAAACTACTTCTTATATAGGATAACATTGATCTAAACTCTAAGGATAAATTTAGGGCTATACTACTATTATTAGCTGCAGAATATGGAAGTAAGGTAGTAGTAGAGCTACTACTTATATAGGATAACGTTAATCCAGATCTTAAAAGCGCTCTTAGAGATATACCGCTATTATAGGCCGCAACAAACGGGCACAAGGGGGTAGTAAAGCTACTACTAGTGTAGAATAGTGTTAGCCTAAACCCTAAGGGCTTCCATAATTAAATACCGCTATTAGTAGCTACGGAGTGCGGGTATAAGGTAATAGTAGAGCTACTGCTAATAAAGGACGGCATTAGCCTAAACTCTACTAATATTAAAGGTCGGACTCCGCTCTTATAGGCTATAGAGAGTAAATAAGAGGAAATAATAAAGCTGCTGCTTATGTGGAAAGGCGTTAACTCTAACTCTAAGGATAGTAACGGTTGGATACTACTCTTATAGGCTACTTAATAGGCATATAAGACTGTAGTAGAGCTGTTACTTAAGGACGGCGTTAATACGAAATCTAAAGATAAGTATAGTAAAATGCCGTTGTGGTGGGCAGTAGAGGGCTAGTATAAGATAAGAGAAATATATTTATTAAATACGCGGCTAATAGGGTTTATAGACGAGATATATAAGCCAGTAGTTTAGCTACTGCTTAGAAAGGATAATAATATAGGCTTCAACACTATATATACTTAACTTTTCTATAAATTAGAAGACTAGTTACTAAGAAAGATTAAAGGCTACAGTTAACTTTTTTATGCTAAGCAAACTATTGTCGCGGACTCCGATGTCGTCCTCTCCCTATCTATCTTCGTGCTAGCTACCTCCTAATTTTACATCGCTATTAAGTTATAGGGGCGTAGCCTTATCTAAAAGATATCTGGCGATCTCTTAACAGTCCCTATAAATCGCGTAGTTAATTAGGCTGTGAAATTTTAGCCCTAATCTACGTAATGGGGGTTCCTTATTTATCTATATAACGGGATTACGTCTATTTCCGGTTTTCGCCGCCTTATAAAGGCGCGTAGCTAGCTAAAATACACCTAGTTTTTTTTTAGCTAAGTGCCCATAATTAGAATAAGATCTAGAACTTGACGTTTAGCATCCTAAGATATAGCTACAATCGCGTCCTTGTCTTAATTGTTAATTTCTCTATTAAAAAGTATATTAGGCTGAAGCACGCCAATATCTCTAGACCGTTTCCCTTCGCCTTATTAGTCTATATCTCTCCTAATATAATTAGGACAAGCCAATAGTTTTAATCCCTAAAAATACTTTAGGTTAAAGGCTAAGCGCTATTTATACTTATGGTAGATTATCCTATCTAGTTAACTATAGAGTTCTATTATCTTTGTCTATAGGCCCTTCTCAATTAGAGGAGAGTCCGGAGATAACGACTAGAATTTATTATAAAGTCCGTTAACATTCTACGTAAAGTATTAAAGGATACGCTTATCGTTTTCATTCGTAAGTTAGTAGAAGTTAGTAGGCATAGTATAAAAAGCTAGCTTATTTATAATACAAAAGCCCCTATATATATTTTGAGTTAAATAATTATTATTATAATTATTAATATTAAATAGGCTACGTCTAGACTGGCGCCTAGAAAATATAAGGTTTTAAAGGGTATAAACGATATTCTCATACTTAAGTTAATAGGAGTTAGTAAGAACGGCATAAGAAGCTTTCTTATTTATAATGCAAATATTACCATGCATATTTTTAGTAGAATTACTATTATTACAATTACTAATCTTAAACGGGCTACGTCTAGATTGGTGCCTATAAAGTGTGTAAAAGTCAGGAACTATAAGTATTAAGAGTTAAAAAAGTAGATCTCTACGGTTTCCAATATATAAGACTTACTTTTCACAGCTACTAAAATGCTAGCACCGCTTAAAATAATAATCTTCTTCCTTACCATAAACACCTTTTTAAAATCCTTAAGTAAGATCTCTTTAAGGGATTTTGGTTTAAAATAAGGCTTACTATCTTTAGTGAAATACGGTTACCTTTTAGGGTGAATTTATTTAGGCATTTTAGTTTGATAAATTAACTATATAAAGAAAGAAGTAAGGGCGGAAGATATATAGAGTAGGTAGTGGGGGTGCTAGTAGTTATACTTCGTTTTGCACTAATAGAGATACTAAAGAGGGGTAAGTTAGTGTAAGGTAGATATGAAGTGTATTCTAGGAACAGAGCATCGCTATGCTCCTATTATACACCCTATAGTCCAATTAATACTATTATAATATATGACGGGCTATCTAAGTAAAACTATCTAGGGGTTCTATATAAACCGGCGAGGTAGAGTATAAATAGCCTTGCTATAATCGCCTTAGTTACCTAGATAGCCGTAAGTAGTAAGCGCTAATTGAGGGTCACCTACTAAGCAGAGCCTTAGGTGGGCGTAGAAGTTTTGTTTAAGTAAATAGGTTAGTGTTTCGTACTAGGGCCTTAGGTATATAAATAATTTTAATAGTAGAAATTAAGAATATTGAAAGTAAGAAGGCTAAATAGGCTTACGGCGGCTTAAGCTGTCTACTGCGGTATAGCATCCCCTTACCTACTCCAGTTATTTCACTTCGTTTTAAAAGTAAGGGCCTGTTAACTACAAATCTAGCATATAAGCTAAATATTTAAGACTCGGCGTTACTAAGGGTCCTTAGACTAAGGTAGTATAGCACTTTAGTGACCCGTTAGCTCTATAGGAGCATCTACCTTTCTAAGATTAGAATTTATGCAGTTATAGCGAACGAAGATAAGGCAGAGCTACGGCACTGCCTTTTAGAGTATCGTCTTAGGGCTTATATAAAGGTCAGCTTTCTAAATATAAATAGACATCCCCTAGGCCCTTTAGTCGAAGAAACCATCCTATACTAAGACGTTAAAAAGACAGCATACCTATTCTTAATGGCTCTTATTTACGGCTTTGTTGACATTACTCTTTTAGGGGATCCTATTTTCGGCTTAACCCTAGCAGAAATCTCTAAGAATTCTATGGTTAATAGCTAGGTAAGAAGTACGGCATTTTTAAATAACCTAGAAGGACTAGTCCTAAGCTAGATAATAATGGTATTAAAGTAAAGTATAATCGTAGGCACCTAGTTTACAGTGGTTAACAGCATAACTGGAACCGAAGGGGACTTAATTAATAAATCTGGCTGGGTGCTTAACTTTAAAGGATAATATGGTGGAATTAACGAGAATATGCCTTTAATTAATAATAAAGCTATAGATGATGCCGAATTCCTTACCGAAGTTGAGGGTGTATTTTTAGATAAAGGTACGTTCTAGTATCTCCTTTATAGAAAATTGGAATCTTAACTTGCTAACTACTCTTTTTTTTTAAATAAAAGCAGTATTTAAGAAGAATCTAAACTTTTAGGAGCAAGGTATAAAGATATATTATCTACCACAGCGTTAGATTAACTTGCGGACGATAACTATAAAATTACTACTTATAAACGCAAATTTACTTCCCCTTATAAGTATAAACCTGCTTCGCCTTGTAAGCAAAGGTTAGTAATACAGCGTAAGTAAAAAGCAGTCCCGCCTTATAAGAATACTCCTATTGCGCCTTAAAGATCTACTAGAAAAAGTAAGTATATAGTAATAAACCTCTTTAGGCGAATGCAGTACGAATATAAGCCTAATTTAGGTACCTTAACGGATAAGATAGACTTAAGATGGATTAAAATACAGATAGAGTGGCTAGCATTAATAAAGGTGGTAAAAGGTAAAGAGAATTATACTTTATAAATAAAGATATGAAAGTTTAAAGAGATTCTAGAATTAGAGTTAGAGTAAGCGCGCTTAGCTAAAATAGAACCTCTAAAGGTATAGGAATATGTATATTAAATCTAATAGGCATAAAGGCGTATACTCTTAAGTTATAAGGGAAGGAATAGGATTAAGAGTTATAGGGATATTCTTAATAATTTATATAGCTATTTAGATACATTCTACTTCTGGAGCCTATAACGGCAATAATAAGTAAGGTTATTCTGTATAAAGAACTAAAATAGACTTATTATACTTTTAAGGCTATTGGAGTTAGGTTAGATGACGTTTATTTATAGTTAATATAGTATTACGTATAAGTAAACCTATATTAATTAATATTGGCCTAAGTGCGTTGCGATTAATCTAATAAATGCATTTACTGAAACTAATTATATAGATTCGCCCCCTAATTGCAACTTATCCTAATAAGATATTATTTATATTATAAGACTAAACGCGCTAGGAGTACCTTATAGAAACGGATAAAGAAAGCTAATACTATTCTAATAAGTAATACTTGCTATAACACTTACCTAATTTACCTAAAACGTATTATAATCGCCGCTACTACCTATAATATCTATAAGAGAATATAATATGGCGCGTTAACTAACGTACTGCCTTGGCTGGATAAGTATAGCCCTTATAAAAGGGATAAGGGGTAATACTATTAAAGAGTAGCCGTGCTATTTAGCGAGCTTTGGGGAATCTTAAAGCTGGCGGTTTAGCCCCTAGAACAGTTATAAGGTCTTATAATTATAGAGAGAGGGAGAAAGGTAGGATCCGTAAAGTTTAAGGTTGCCTTATATAACGCATTTCGCGAATTAAATAATCTATATAGCCCTATTAGTATAGCTCTAGGAGTTTTTAGTATTAAAACGTACTAGAAATCCAGTTTGTCTTTTGCATTTACCTATATAATAGGATTTATTAGGTATGGGAGAGAATTTTTAAAGGGAAAGAGAATGCCTAAAGATAGGGTAGGAAGGAGAAGGAGTATAATTCCGATTATATTTGTACTATACTATACTTTTAGTTTAGAGGGGTTCTCTAGCTTAAATATGCGGGTATATTTCTTATATTTCTAAATTAGGATTTAGTTTTATAGATCCCGGAATACAAAACTTATATATATATAATAGCTTAGTTTCTAAAACCGTAAAACCGGAACCGGATTTTTAAATCCTAGTTTTAAATTACTATTTAGGGTTTAACAAAATAACCCTTTTAGTAATATAGCGTAGTGTATATATAGTTAACTAAGCGCACACAATACTATTAGCCTTAAAGTTATCACTATTATATCTTATCCTTAACTACTTTATTAAAATTACTTAGAGAAAGATTGCGTTATATTTACGGTGCCAAATAGACGCATTATTAGGAAGATTGTAAAATCTACTACTTAAGACGAAAATCTTTAAGTTATGGCCGCCGGGAAAGCACTATAGAAAAAAGCAGAAGAACTAGTTTCTCTTTTCTCTTAGTATGAGGTGGACTCCTTACTAGTAGAGGGAAGGAATAAGATTTAAGTAAGCCTCTTATTAACCGCTAAATGGCACTAAAAGAACCGGTTCTTTTAGTAGCGCTAATTAGGATAATATATAGCCCCAAATTCTAGTTAATACCTCTACCCGCCTCCCCTACTACTATATCCTCCGCTGCCTCTAATAACCGTTATATAAGAACTAAAACCTTTACTAGTTTCTCTAAGCCTACTATATAGGCTATAAAAACTAACAAATCCGCCCTAATTTACTAAGGATAATTATGGGAGGCAGGCGCTATCCCTATATAATAAAGTATAGCCTCTTAACTTTTTTTTACCAAAACCGTAACTAAGGCAAATCTTATTTGGATCTAATAATAGAAACATTTCTAAGGAAGGAGAATCTTAGCCTATTTCTAGTTTAATATTTCTATTAAACCAAACTTAAAACTTTATAAGGAGAGCTTAGGGGAAATGGGCGGAATGGGCAGAATAGGCAAAATAGGTGGAATAGGTATAATAGAATAATTATATAAATTTTAAGCCTTTAACCAGATTTTAATATCTAAATATAAGGTGTGCTAACCGTTTGTATAGTACTTAAAAGCGGTTCTCTTAAAATATCTCTATAAGGCTCTTAAAGTAATATAGTACTAGGCTCCCTATTTATACAAAAGATAGGAAATAGCTGGGTGCTATTTAATAAGCGGACTTAAAGGAATAGGGTTATAATAGGCCTGAAAGGTATTATAAGATATCTTCTAGTTTCCATTATGGCAAGGTCTTTTAACTTTAGGTGTAATTAAAAAGGGGTATATCTAAAGGTTAAGATCTTAGAAATAAGAACTAGGATATAAATCGGGATGGGAACTAGGATTTAGGAAATAAGAAAAAGGAACCGGGATTCTAGAAATAGAAAAGTGGTTTTCTATAAGTGAGCGTATTAATCTTTCTAATCTTATAGCATTCACTTTTAAGACTTTAAAAAATAGATAGTTTATTTAGTACTCTATACATCTAGATTATCTATAAACTATCTCTATATTTATTATTCTCTACCTAAAGTTACTAAGTAACTATAAAAGTCTATAAATTACAAGACTAACGCTATAAGAACACCTCCTATATAGTAGCTTAATCTAAGTAATAGATCTTTAGCGCTATTAGAAATTTCAGGTAAGATTGAGGATAAGCTTTAAGAACTACTAGTTAATGTAACCTTACCTGCACTTAAGAGAACCGTAGGGTTGGTAACTATAGGAGATAATAGAACCTTAGAGCTCTTAGAAGGGAAAGGATAGGTATTAATAGTAGGGAGCATAACTAGGGCTGCTTTAATAGTAGAGTTTTAAGCATTTTCTATAAACTAGTCTGCCTTATCTTTAGGGTTTACGCTGAAAACCATGCCGGTATAGCAATAAGACTTATAGAACGTTTATGTATAGTAAAACTATTAAGGTTTCTTAGTATCTATTTTGAAATTTATAACAAACTTACTACTTACGTTTATAGGATTAAATTAATTAAATTTTATATTAAAGGAGCCGTTCTTCTAGTAAGGGTTTTTAAGTTAACTTTATATTAACGTGTAATTAAGATTAAGGAAATTAAATTGAAGTACTATTCCGACTAATATACTAATAGAGTTAGGATTAAAGGTAAGCTGTCTAGCAGCTCTAACTAAAATCTATACTACTTAATATGGTATAGTTAGTGTATAGGTTGGAAACAGGCTATCTAACTAGTAAGTATATTAGAGTGATATTAAATTATTCTATACCGTAGTGTAATAGAAGTAAATAGTGCCTATAGAAGTAGTAGCGGCTAAAGAGGATATAATGGCCTAAAGAAAGAATATAGTTTTAGGTAAGGACGTAAGATAATAGGAGGTGCGACTATTTAAGCTTATACAAGAGGTAAGAAGGGCAACAGAAAAAGGCATTCTAGATTTAGATTTTATAGTGAATTTAATAAACACAAAAACGGATTTTATAGGTAAGAAAACGGATTTTATAAATGGGAAAACGGATTTTATAAATAAGAAATTAAAAACTAGAATTTATACCTATATGACCCCCAGGGGAGGTAAACGTTTATTAACTTAAGAGTAAAGGTGCCTATTTACTAAAGTACGTTATTCTGCAATAATTATTTAAGAACCTTTACCTGGCAACCTAGCTTATAATTTATTCTTTAAGCAACCTATTAAGCAGGTACTTAACTTACTAAGTTAACTTTTATTTCTTTAATTACACTTTAAAGTCTATTCCGATTTCCGTTTCCTTAGTTCTACTTTAAATTTTACTCTAACCTCTATTTCTAGTTTTGTATTTTGCCTATAAGAACGGCACTTTTTATATTACCCTACGATAGTATCTTATAATTGGTTAAGATAGCCACTTTTACTAATAAATTAGTGGCTAAATATAAGAAATATTTAAAATCCGTTAATAACCTAAGTCTCTTTAAGCTGGAAGTAAAAGTAGGCTCTATAGTATAAAAAGTAATAGAGACCGATAAGGCCGGGCTATAGGGTGCTAATCTGGAGTATTACCCCTAGGGCACTTAGTATGACGAATATTTTACTACGGCTATAAGTCAGCTAGGTAATTAGATAAAATCGAAGGAGGCCAGATAGGAGGGATCTAGGGGGGAGTCAGAGGAGGAGTTAGAGGAGGAGGGAGAGGGGGGGGAGGAGGGGGAGAAGAGGGAGGAGGAG
>Ga0307515_10018803_pt1 | contig 12476 bp, 8 predicted proteins | sample 17_EM_MG_FD_194513 | JGI IMG/M metagenome (GOLD analysis project Ga0307515, IMG submission 194513) | Populus trichocarpa ectomycorrhiza microbial communities from riparian zone in the Pacific Northwest, United States - 17_EM | ecosystem: Host-associated > Plants > Roots > Unclassified | place... | reverse complement strand
TCCGTCAGCGGTGGAACGAGATCGGCCATTGCGGTGAATGGCGGCCGATCGATGCTTTGCAGACGACCGGGAAGTTGCACCGCGCAGACTTCCATCCATTGAGGCAGCAAATCCGCCCACTGCCGAAAGGCGAGCGCTGTTCCGCCGGCGTACGGAAAACACACGATCCTCAACGCCGCGAGCGGCTTTGGAATGAACACCTGGATCCATCGATCGATCGCGGAGACTCGAAACATCTTGTGTTGGTTCGATCACGCTGCCGCCATTGGACTGCCCGCTTCCGGCGGTCCAACCGATTTTGATCGGCCACAGCCGATCACCCACGACGAATTGAAGATGCATGCTTGCGCGCGGCGAGACAAGAGATGCGCAATGCGGCGCGGACATTGACAGTCGCGCGTCGAGCGTTAGAAGCTGGATCCGGATGCGCGCGGAGAATTACAAAACGAAAGTTTCTAAGCGCCAGCCGGAGCAAGGAAAATCGACGGAATGCGAGCCACGAACCTCACTCACTGCGCAGAGCCACCATCGGATCGACGCGAGTCGCCTGTCGCGCGGGCACGAAGGCGGCCAGCAAAGCGATGACAAGAAACGCGAACGCAACAGTTGCGAATGTTGCGGGATCCGTGGGCCGGATTCCGACTAACAGACTTTGCATGAGCCGCGTCACGGATAATCCGGCAGCGATGCCGAGCGCCGCGCCCAGCAGCGTCAAGGCAATCCCGCGCACAAGGACCAGTCTGTAGATATGCGCAGGCCTCGCGCCAAAAGCAATTCGAACGCCAAGCTCGCTCTGACGTAACCTCACGATATAAGACAATACGGAGTACAGGCCGACCGTTGCGAGCACGAGCGCGATGATGCCGAACACTCCTATGAGGCTTAGCGCGAATAGCGTCGGTGCGCGCGCTGCCGACACAATCTCGTTCATCAGCCGCGCTTGCGTCACGATCACGTCTGAGTCCATCTGCGCGACGAGGCTTTTGATGGGTCCGAGAACAAGCAGCGGATCGCCGGCCGTGCGAACCGTCCAGACTCCCTCGATGCCGGTGCCGGGCAGCTCGCTCACCATATAAATCGTCTCGCGCCCCGACTCCTGTAATTCTTCGGCAGCCTGATGACGAACGACACCGACAATTTCAAGCGACGTGAGATCCCGATTCGGAAGCTGCACGATGACTCGTTTGCCGACTGCGTTTTCGCCTGGGAACGCCCGCGTCGCCATTAAGTCGTCGATGACCGCTCGCGGCTGCGCGCCGAGCTCATCGCTGCGATCGAGCAGCCGACCGCTGAGAAGTGGCGTTCGCATGGTTTGCAAATACCGGCCTTTGACGAATTGATAACTCGCCTGGCGGAACGCCTCGGGATCACCGGCGCTTCTTTCCGTGGTATAGCGGCCGTTTCGCGGCCGCCCCCCGAGCGGCAGAGAGCCGACCAACCCGGCGCTACGAACGCCCGGCAGAGCCTCTAAACGCTCTTTGAATTCGTCGTAAAAGCGAATCTGTCGATCGGCCTGCGCATAACGCTGATCCGGCAGATTGAGTTGGAAAGTAAGGACGCCCTGAGGATCGAAACCCGGATCGATGTTCTGCAGAACAATGAAACTGCGCAACATGAGGCCAGAGCCGACCAGCAGCACGAACGACAGAGTAACCTCGAGCACTACCATGCCGTCGCGGAATAGCTTGCCGCCGGATGAGCGCGCCAGGCTCGAGCGTTCCGCGAGCTGATCGACCAAATTCGGCCTCGAAGCGCGCAGCGCCGGAACAATTCCCGCGAGCACCGTCGCCACAATTGCGACGAGCAGCGTGAAACCGACTACATTGAAATCGAAACCGATGGCAGCGGTGCGCGGCACATTCGCGGGGATCAGTCGCAGCAATACCTCAATACCTGCGCCCGCAAACGCCAGGCCGAGTAATGCTCCACCGAGTGCCAGCACGGCCGCTTCGATGAGCATCTGTCGCAAAAGCCGTGCGCGGCTGCCGCCCACCGCCGCGCGTATCGCGATCTCGCGCGAGCGCGTTGACGCGCGAACTAACAAAAGATTCGCCACGTTCGCGCAAGCGATCAGCAGCACGAATATCACGGCGGCCATCAGAATCAGAACGGAGGGCTTGACCCGCGCCGTCAACGCGTCATGAAAATCGACATAGTGATTGAACCAGCCGGCGCTGCGACTGATGTCGAAACGCTCTTTCATCCGAACGTCCCACGCGTCCAGCTCGTGTTGTGCCTGCTGCAGGCTCACGCCGGGTTTTAGGCGGCCAAACAATTCCATGAAGACGTTATTGCGCGGCCATTTGGCGAAATCCACTTGCAGCGGCTGCCACACGTCCACATCGCTCGAGACGCCGGTCTGCGGCGGCATCTCGAAGCGGAAACCCTCGCGTGCAACGCCGACAATTTCAGCGGGCGAGCCATTCACTTTGATCTCACGACCTAGCACTTGCGGGTTGCCGCCGAAGCGCTGCTGCCAAAGGCGATAGCTGATCACGGCGATCTTAGGACGCGCTAGAGGAAACGGCGTGCCTGCCGGCACATCGTCTGCGTTGTACGCGGCATCCGCTTCTGAGAACTTACGGCCGATGTAAGGGCCCACACCGACTACGTCGAAGAAGTTAGGGGTAACGATCGCCACGCCGACTTGCTCACCTGGCCCTTCGCGACCGGCTATGGATCCGGGAACGACCGTGATCCCCGCGATCGCGGCGAGCTGCCGGATCTCCTCAGTAAGCGTCTTCCAATCCGGCGGCGAGTACGGAAAATGCGCGACGCCACGCTGACGCAGCTCGCCATTCAGAAAGACGAGCCTATGCGGTTCCGGCCAGTCCAGCGGCTTCAGCAGCACGGCATTGACGACGCTGAAGATAGCGGTGTTCGCGCCGATGCCTAATGCAAGCGTCAACACCGCGACAGCCACGAGCGAGGGATGTCGCGCCAGTGAGCGTCTCGTGTAACTAAAATCGTCTGCCAAACTCATGAGTGCCTCATGGGCGCGCGGGATGAGCGCTAGCGTGAAAAGGCAATGAGCGTGCCAACATCAAGCGCACCGCAAAGTGTTGACTCTATTGAGCGTGTTCCGTCTATGGATCGTCCAGCCGTTCGCGATCTTCCCGTAATCGCACACGGCATCCCAGCTTCGGGACGAACGCGTCACACCGATTCGGAGCCTTGAGCGGCGAGGCGCGAAGCCGACAGCAAGAGCGGAAAACAGCACATCAGACAAACGAATGTCACTTGCAACACGGTGCGCGCACCTAGCTCGTCCGTCAGCCAGCCGCCCAACGCTGCGCCGATCGGCATTCCACCCCATGCACACAGCTTGAGCGCTCCCGCGAGACGCCCTTGTAATTCGCCGGGACACGTTGCCTGTCGATAACTCACCGCGCTGACGTTGTACACCGCGGTCGCCACACCGACGATGAGCAAGCCGACGCCGGCCACCGTGGGATACCGCGCCGGCGACAGCGCCACGATGAGCCAACCCAAAGGGCCCAGAACGCCGGCCCATCGCAAGGTCGCGGCGAAAGAGAGCGCTCGTCTGACCGGCTTGATCAACAAGGCCGCGGCGATGCCGCCGACGCTCGGCAAGCCAAGCAGGATTCCGATGCTTCCGGGCGAGAGCGAGGCGACGCGGTCCAAAAAAACCAGCGTGGCCACCAGAGCGAAAGAAGTCAGCATGCTGACGAAGGCGGCGTAAACGGTCAGGCGTGCAAGCGCGCGATGCTCCCGCAAAATAGACAGGCCCGCCAGAATTCCGCGCCACGAGATCCGAAGCGGTTGATCGTTGTCCGCTCGGTGCGAGCCTCGCACGGCCCATGCGAGCAAAGCGACCGCCGCGATGAAAATAGCCGCAATGGATAGCAGCAGGCCTCCCGAGCCGAGTGCGACCAGCAAAAACCCCACCACGAAAGTAGCCACCGCCGTGCCGCCGGAGTGCGCACTGAACAGCGCGCCGTTCGCGCTCGTCAATCGGCTTCGCGGCACAATCTCCGGTAGAAAGGCGGAAGCCGTAATCTCATAGCCCAGCGTGAAGCACGCAAGCAAAAAGGCGACGCTGACCAGCAGTACGATCGGGGCGGGCATAAACAGCATCGTCGCGCCAATACCGAGTGCCAGCGCGGCTCTGCACAGATCGCTAGCGATCAGAATCGCACGCCGCGAGTATCGGTCCGCGAGGAACCCGGCGGTAAGCGAGAGCGCGTAAGGAATCTGGCTTGCCGCCGAAAACCATCCGAGTGCGGATCCCGAGGCGTGCAGAACAGTGGCGGCGTACAGCAGCAGCGCCGAGTGAATGAGCTCTGCGCCGAAGATGCTGAGAGTGTACGCGGATAGATATCGTGCGAAAGCGAGTGGGCGGGCGCCGCCCTCCGCCCAAGAGCGTTCCGGCGTCAGCGATCGATCCACGGATGCGCTGTCAGCTGTATGTAATCCGGACAATCGGGAATACGCTCGAGAGAATGCGTGAAGATCGCGATGTCCCCTTGCTGGTAGGTCGGCCTGAAGCCCGCGAAACGGTAGGTGATCAACATCGGCCGGTTTCGCGAGGTCTCACGGTAGAGCGCGTGGAACTGCGCACGCGCCTCGCGAGCTTTGGACAAAAGATAATTGAGAACCACGGCGCCGATGCCGCGAGACATCACGCGACAGGAAAAGAGCAGCAGACGAAGCGTCCACAGCGACGGCGCCAGCTCCAACAGAATCAAACCGATCTTGCCGTAGTCGCCGAATTTGTCCTGCAATGAAACGACGAGCAGCCGGTGTTGCGGCGAGCGGCGCAACCGCTCCAGCTCTTCCGTCGAATACGTGACGCCGGTCGTATTGAGTTGATTCGTTCTCAGGACAAGCTCTTCAACACGCTGCAAGTCGCCGCCCGCGGCCTGTGCGATGGTCAGCCGCAGCTCTAGCGTACGCAGGAACTCTTGCTTGGAACCCTCGTACCGCTGTTCGCTTTCCAAACGCGCCTGTTCCGCGCGATATAGAGAGCGGCGCTGGCGAGACTCTTCAGTGAGAAACTTCGGACACAGCTGCGGGTCTTCACGCAATCTACACAGCACGCCGGGATCGATGGCGCGCACTTCAGGATGCGCGTGCATGACTTCCTCGCGTTCAAAGGGCTGATCATCGATCAACAGTGCGGAGTCGAGACCGATGTTGAGAGCCTTGGTGATGCGCGCAACGCTGTCGGACTTTGCGCCCCAGCCGATCTCCGGGTGAAGAAAATACTCAGCGACGCGAAGCTCACGAAGCCAGTGTGCCGCATCGTCCGGTGCATTGCGGCTCACGATCGATTGCAGAATGCCGCGGGCATCCAGAGCTTCGATCAGCTCGCGAGCACCGCCGGTGAGCACAGGCGTGTCGCCCTCGAGTATCGTTCCCTGCCATAGGGTGCCGTCGAGATCCCAGAGAACGAGCTTCACCGGCTTGCCGGCCGGCACGACCGAGACGCCGCCTGGTGCGACCGATTCATCCATGGCCGCCTCTACCTCTCCAGCAGCGGATCGCCGCCAATCGTGGTCTCGTGAATTTCCGTGCTGCCTTCGATGATCTCCAGTGCCTTGGCATCGCGCAGAAAACGCTCGAGCGGATACTCGTCGGTCAATCCGCGAGCGCCGAATAGATGTACCGCATCATTGGCGGCCGCCGCCGCGTGCCCGCACGCAAAGTATTTGGCGATCATGGTCTCTATCAAGGCTTGCGGCTCGGCGGTATCGCGCAAATATCCGGCGCGCAAACACAGGAGCCCCGCGGCGCGCGCGCCGGCGACCATGCGAGTGAGGCGCGCGCGCACGAGCTGATGATCAATCAGCTTGGAACCCGCCTGCGAGCGCTCGCGAGCGTGTGAGATTGAAGCACTCACGCAAGCATCCGCGATGCCCACCGCTCCGCATGCGATGCTGTAGCGGCCGAAGTCGATGGCCGTCGCGCCGACATGAGACAGCCCAAAGCCCGGCCGACCGACGATCCAATCCGGGTGTATCTCACAATCGTGGAATTCGATGTCCGCCATCATTCCCGCGCGGATGCTGAGCATCGATGTCACGGGCCGCCGCAGAAGACCGTGAATTGCGCCGGGAACCATGAGCGCGGTGAAGCGCCCTTCCCAACGCGCGAATACAAGAAACCAGTCCGCGAGCTGTCCAAAGCTCACCCAGCGTTTAGCACCGTTGAGCCGGTAACCGTCGCGCGATTGCGAAAGCGCCGTCGTGATGGCCGCGGCATTGCTCCCGGCGTCTTCTTCGGAAAGCGCTATCGCCGCCAGCGCTCCGCCTTGCGCCAAGTGCGGCAGTATCGCCGCTTTGAGACGGGCGCTCCCCCATCGCTGCAACGTGAGCCCGACGAGATCGTGAACCGTGAGCAGCGTTCGAGCGGAAGAGCACGCACGCCCGATTTCACGCGTCAGCAATCCATAGACCACCGCCGTCATGCCGCAACCGCCCACGGCTTTGGATAGCGGCGCACCGAGATACCCGGCGCGGCGAAGTGCATCCACAACCGCAGGCTCGAGGCGGCCTGCGCGATCGGAGGCGGTGGCATGCGGCCGCACGTGCTCGTCGACGAAGCGGCGGAATGCTCGCCGCTTCTCGGCTAGATCCGGCGACTCGATCACGTCCGCCGTGCAACTCATGACGCGCGCTTGCGGTTCACGAGATTCGTCATGCACGCGATGCTCGAGAAATTGGCGATGTCGAGATCTTCATCCTCGATTCGAATCGCGAAGGATTTCTCCAGCAAGGCGATGAGCTGCATGGCGAGCAGCGAATTCAGGAATCCGCTGGGAAACAGCTCATCGTCGACGGCAATGTCCGCGCGACCGAGCTGATCGGTCAGAAACGTTCGAATGACGCTCTGCGCTGTCAACTGAGATTCGATGCTCACGAGTGCGCACCCATTCGATAGGGGTGAAAACCCACGCCGTTCTTGCGGCCGAGCTGCCCGGCGGCCACCATCTTCCGCAATAGCGGCGCCGGCTCGAACTTGCTGTCGCCGAGTCTCTGCCGCAGCGATTCCAGCGAAAGCAGAATGGTGTCGAGTCCGATCAGATCGGCGGTGGCGAGCGGGCCCATCGGATGACCAAAGCAGCCTGAGAACAAGCGATCCACATCGCTTGCGTCGGCAGTGCCCTCCTCCACGACACGAATCGCCTCATTAATCGTCAGCATGAGCACGCGATTCGTCACGAAACCCGGCCGGTCTCGCACAATCACGCCCGCTTTTCCCATCAGCTTCAACAACGCGTGCACGCGTGCGAGCGTTTCCTCCGTCGTATAGCGGCTGGGAATGACTTCAACCATGGGCCGAACCGCCGCCGGATTCATGAAGTGAACGCCGACAATGCTTTCGGGCCGTTGTGTTAGACGAGCGATATCGGCGATGGGAAAGGTGGACGTGTTCGCTGCGAACACCACGCCGTCCCGGCACACCGCATCCAGCTCGCGATAGATGTCGCACTTTGTCGGCCAGCGCTCGTCGACATTCTCGATGACGAAGTCCGCTGCTTTGGCCTGGCGAATATCCGTTGTGAGTTGTATTCGCGCGAGCACGTCATCGGTTCGTGCCGCGGGACGTTTGGATGTGAGCGCCGCTACCTGCAGAGCCGAGCGCACGCGCCCGATGGCGGCCTCGAGAATTGCATTCGAAACGTCCACGAGAATGACTTGCAAAGCATTGCCGGCGAGTGCCTGCGCAACGCCCGCGCCCATCACGCCCGCTCCGATGACACCGACGGTTTGTATATCCGTTGGCGTGGACGGCATGCTCTTGCTCTCGATCATCGGATGCACTCCTCATTGCCTGCGATCGCACCCGCTTCACGATCGGCGGTGTGAATGGCAGCCCTCGTTGCGATGACGTTGTGGTTAGGCGTTCCTTCGTAGAGACGATCCTGCTGAACTGTCACGTGAAAGCCGTGAGCTCGCAATAGCCTCACAATCTCGGCGAGGCGGCCGTCGAGGTCATGAACTTCAATGGCCATCTGCATGATCTTGGGCCAGTCGCTCGCCTCGATGCCCAGGAGGACGGCGTGCTCGAGCTTCTGCACGTCGATCTTCAGGAGGTCGATCTTCTCGAGCCCGAAGCTTGCGATCAGATCGGACAGCGTGCGTAACTCACAGACATACGTTTGCTGACGCAGCCGCGCCGCCAGAAACTGTTCTTCGTCATCAAGCAGTCCGGCGACTCGCCGATCGCCCAGAGCGAGCTGATTGCGCACAACGGCTTTCAAAACCTCGCGTTCCTCTTCCGCATCCGCTGCAAAAGACGACAGGCCGGAGCTCTCAGGATAAAACGTGAATTGCGCCGAGCCGGGCCGGTCGGATACGCCGCACGGTATGGCGACGGCGTTCGGACAATGAAGTCGCAAGTTCATTCGCAGGATGTCGAACAGCGGCGGCGCCGGCTCTACGCTGAATATTCGAGCATCGGGGCAACGCTTTGCGGCGAAGATGCTGAACAGGCCGATGTTCGCGCCGATATCCAATACACACGCATCAGGTGGCAAAGTGATGCCATGACGCACATACACCTGATCTTCGAAGATGTCGTGATAAAACTGTTGCAGCTCGGCGCTCAAGGAATGCCAAATTTCCAGTCCGTTAGGAAGCTTGATGCGTCGGGGCAAACGTGTCGGCTGCGGCGGAGCGCCGGTTGCAGCCGAGAGGTGCGCTGCCAGAGTCGCCGCCGTTGGATGCTCATAGATCTCTTTCAAGGAAACAGTGAGGCGCAGACGCTCAGCCATGTGTCGCGAGAGGCGCATCGCGAATAGCGAATCGGCACCGAGATCGAAAATGTTCTGCTGAGGATCGATGCGCTCTCGTCCAAACAACTCGGCCATGAGCGCGGTGAGCGCCGATGCGAGCTCTGCGTTAGTTGCGACGGACGGAGCTCTGAACGCTTGGGCCGTGCGGAACACTGGCGTCTGCCCAATATCAACACCGGCACACCAAGCCTGCCCGATGGACGAAAGCAAGCGCTCCAAATCCGTTCTGAGGTCGTTCTGAGGTGGAAGAGACGCAATGAGCGTAACGTCTTGGGAGCGCGCCGACGGATGCAGCGCCGCGGACGAAGACAACGACTGCCCCGGCCCGATCTCGATGAATATTCGGGCACCCGCGTCGATTAACGTTTGCATGCCCCGCACAAACATCACCGGCTCGCAAAGGTGCCTGCACCAATACTCGGAGTCGGGCATTTCCTCTGGCGCGAAGGCGCGCCCTGTCACAGTGGATATCCAGAGCATCCGCGGCGAGCGCAGCACGGCTTTCTCGACTAACGCACGCAGCGGCTCACGCGCAGGCGCGACGCCGGGCGTGTGAAAAGCAAAGGGGGAGCGGACTCTTCGGCTCACGTGTCCCGCGGCATCCAGCCGCTTCGCTAAATCTTCTATGGCCGGCGTGCCACCGCCGACTACCATCAATGCGGGACCGTTGTATCCGACAAGGTAAATTTCACTACTCAGATATTGGGCAAGTGCTTCCGCTCCAAGCGGAACGGCAAGCAGCGCTCCGCGCGGCGCTCGCTCCTCAATGAGGCGCGCGCGATCCGTGATCAGCTTGAGACCGCTCTCGAAGTCGAAAACACCGGCGACATGCGCGGCGGCAAATTCTCCCAGACTGTAACCGAGCACGGCGTGAGGTCGGCAGCCGAGCTGCATCCACATCTCGGCCAGCGCGCACTCGATCGCGAATACAATCGGGTGCGCGACAGAGATTGGAACGTCTTCATTCCGATCGGGCGCTTTCGATCGGCGCGGCAGGATGCGTCTCGGCGACTCGGGCGCGCGTCGCGGCATTTCAGCCACGAAGCGGCGCACGATTCCCGAACCCAGTGTGGGTGCCAGAATCTCGTCCGCTGTGTCGATGATGTGACGAAACCTGGAATGCGCTTGATACAACCCAGCGGCCATTCCGGGATATTCCTCACCCAGACCGGCAAACAAAAACGCAACGCGTGTTGCGTTCGAGTCGCGAGCGCGAATGTACTGCGTTCCATCGGGGACAGTGATCGAGTCGGCGCTGCCTTGTGCCGCCCAGGCCAGCCGGTACGGACCTAAGCCAAGCGGCGCGCTGTAAGGCACTTCACCGCCGGACGCGAGCTTGTCGCGAAGCACAACAAGCTCGCGCCGCAGACCTTCGGCGCTGCTGCCAGCAACGCGCAATAACCCACTGCATCGATCGGCGGACTGCAATGATTCCGCGCGAGGACTTCCATTGTCACTCATTGTCATGTCGCGGGAGTACCGGTGCGAATGGCGCGAGATCATCGAAGCGCCGCACTCGGGCTGTCAAGCGAGCATCGCGAAGCATTTCTCTCGCGCGGGAGATTCTCTGCGTCAGTGCTGCGCGCGACGCTTCCGCTTCGCCACTCAGTTCGCCCTGCCTCGCCGCGCGTCTTAGTTATTCATGACGCATCACAGACTACGACGCGATGAGTGAAATAAAAAAGTTCGCCGCCTTTGCGTGTTGACGTGAGACCGCTTCGTCTATCAAAGTTTTCTTGCACCAGTACACGGCAACTCAAAACGCACACGCCGGACTTTTAGCCGAAATAGTGTCCAATTCCGTTCGATATCGGCGCGCACTAACGCCGAGACGGCTACTTGCGCGCGGAGTTTCGGCTGTTCGCGATACACATGGATGTGGAGGCGCACTCAATGTCTCAGCTTCGATTGATCAGTCCGTTCAAATGCCGCATGTGGGAAATGCATGATCGGCTAGGAGAGGATATCAACGAAGACTCCTGCGCTTCCCTGGTCCAGAGCATTCGAAAGCACGGTCAACAGCACGCTGTTCTGGGAAGAACAGTGCACGGATCGGGCAGCGACGAAGTTGAGCTCATCTACGGAGCGAGACGCTTGTTCGCGGCACAACAGCTCGGCATCGACCTGCTCGTCGATGTGCGCGCGATCGACGACCGCGAAGCGCTGGTCCAGATGGACATCGAGAACCGGATCCGGCGCGACATCAGCTCTTACGAGAGAGGCCTGAACTATCGGCATTGGTTACGGCTGGGTTACTTCAGCAATCAGAGCGAGCTTGCGAAATGCCTGGGCGTCTCCGAACCTCAGGTGTCCCGATTGCTGAAATATTCGGAGCTGCCCACGGCTATCGTGAGTGCCTTTCCCTCGCCACGCGACATACGCGAAGAATGGGCGGTGGCCTTGGTCAAGTGCTGCCGCGACTCCAGCTTTCGCCACCGGATGCTCGGGCGCGCGCGGAAACTCAGTGCATCGAAAGATGCTTTATCTCCTCACAAAGTTTACGACGCTCTGGTGAACGATCAGCACGCCGATCGTGTGCGATACAAGCCTCGGGATGAAGTGATACGCGATGCCGCCGGCAAGCCCATTATGCGCATCGCTCTTCTGTCGAAGTCTGTCCGCATCGTGATACTGGACCGGCAAAATCTCACCTCCTCGATGCTGCGGCAGATTACCGACCGCATTCGTGACATTGTCGAAAGCAATAATTCGAAGGCGGACGTCGGGCGGTCGTCGAACCGGATCATTGCAATACGCGATCACGCACCCCGCGAGCTTTAAGCGCAGGTCGCGTTCGCCGCTCGCGCTCGATAGGGACAATATCGCTGAGAAATTAGGGGCCTGTGAGCTTACGGGTTGAAAGAAGCACGACATGCGCTCACCGATTTGGCGACTCAATGTGGCAATGAGTTTGAATATCATATGAAAGCGTCCAGCCGGCAAAGCGCCGCTTACACTCGATGGCGATTAAGCCCCGGTCAGGAGGCGCTCTGGTTCATTGCCAGACTGGTTCCTACTTCCGGCGTATACAACATCGGTGTCGCTTACCAGATCGAAGGGCCTCTGGATCTGTCCCGTCTCAGTGGAGCCCTGAATCAAATTGCGAACCGGCATCCTATTCTCACTTCCCTTATCCACGACCGCGCCGAAGGCGTGTGGCAAGTCGTGGTGGACGATGCTCCCGAAATTCCTCTGTCGGTGCAGACGATCGAGGATTGGCCCGCCAACCCATGCTCGCAAGTTTCGGTTTTCGTTTCTAAGCCATTCGATTTAATACACGAATTGCCCATTCGGGCGGCGATCTTCCGCATGAATGCCGAGCGGCACGTTTTCGTGCTGTGTGTGCATCATCTCGTCGCGGATGCCTGGTCGCTGGATCTCATTGCGCAGGAGCTCTCTGCCGCCTACGCCGGCATGGCGCTCACCGACTCGAACACTCTTGCACAATACGCAGAGTTTGTCGCGAGTCGGTCCGAACCCGCGGCGCTGGAACACTCGCAGCGCGCGAGGCAATACTGGCTCGCGCGATTGCAAGGCGCGCCGCATATCCTGGAGCTGCCGGCGCAATATCCTCGCAGCGCGGTGCGAGATTTTTCCGGCGCGACGTACGTGAGTCCGCTGCCGGCTCCGATGGTCGAACGCTTGAAGCAGTTCTGCCGCGCTCGGCGCCACACGCTCCCCTCTGTGCTTCTCGCTGCCTACGCCGCTCTGCTTC
>Ga0307515_10018802_pt1 | contig 12476 bp, 5 predicted proteins | sample 17_EM_MG_FD_194513 | JGI IMG/M metagenome (GOLD analysis project Ga0307515, IMG submission 194513) | Populus trichocarpa ectomycorrhiza microbial communities from riparian zone in the Pacific Northwest, United States - 17_EM | ecosystem: Host-associated > Plants > Roots > Unclassified | place... | reverse complement strand
CCGTAGCCTAGTATAGGCACTTCTAAGCTGCCGGTAATAACGTATTTAAGTCTTAGAGCTTTCCTAAAGTTATAGAAACAAGAGAGGTTATTAAAGATATAGAAAGTAGTTCCTGAGTTAAGAATAGTTAATAGCTTTAGTAGATGGATTTAACCTATATAATATAATTCTAGGAATATCGCATTAGCTTCTCCCTTAATCTTAACTTCCTAACTCTTATCCTATCGTTATTAAGCTTTATTAGCATCTAATTTCTTAAGCTTAAGTTATTCCACTTAGGCAGCTAGATCCTTATCGTGCTCTACCTTTTTACACACCTTCTTTATACGTATACCCTCGGCATTAAATCCTTTAGGCCTTTTATACTTAAATAGATACCAATAGTTAGGAAGGGTATATCCCCTTATATCGTATATTAAGCATTTTAGGTCCTTTAACTTCTTAAAAGACGTCTCTTTAGTCAACTTTATTCCTACCCTTTTTTAACTATAAGATAAGCTGTTCCCTCTTCCCTTTTAAACCTTAGCAGTAATAGAGATATCCTCTTTAAACTCTCCTGTAAAGTCTACGTTAAATATACCCCCTTTAGTAGTTAAAAATAGTATAATTTTTAAAAGGTTTGCAAATGCTTCCCATAGCTCTATTATTACTTTATAGTATTTTAATAAGTAAGCCTTTTCGGTATTATTGGCCTATTTAGTATATATAACAAAATAGGTTTTACTTATAGGTTATATTATATTTATAAGGTCTATAAGCCAGATCCTATTAATTATCTATAGAAGGTTATACTTCTCTACTATCTTTATTACATATTCCTATTAGTTAAGCTATAGGGTAACCTTTATCTGCTTAAGTCCCTTAAGTAATTCTATATACTATAGTTATACCTTCCTTATTATAAAGTTCTTTAAGGGCTTAGTGTCTTCTTTTAAGCGAGTTAACCATTCTTTAACTGTAAGAGAAGGGTTAAGCAGCAGCTTCTTCTAAATTAATACTATAGACGTAATCTAGGTGCGGATCTGTTAAAGATAATCTTCCTATCTTAGGAAATACTTTATATCCTAGTTATAGTATCATCTACTATTATTATACACTTTCTGCTAATTTATTAAGAGCTATATATATAAGGTTGCATTCTTATTAAAATCTATAACTTCTAGATGGGGTGGTTCTTATAGTAGACCTTATTGAGGTGCTTCCTTAGCTGGGTCAACGTAGGCCCAAATTCGTTTGTCCACGAGGGCTTATAGTTGCCAGATCCATTGCTCCCAGTCTTCTAGCTTATTGAGGATAATCGTAGTAGACGAACTCGACCTCGGTGGAGTCATTTGACTAATAGGCAAAGGAGGAATTGAGATGGTATTTTGTCGACAGGATCGTCCTTGTCGTCAGGATCGTCCTTGTCGTCAGGATCGTCCTTTAACGATTAAGGTGGAATCTCGTGGAATCTCGTCCTGTGACAATTGAGGTAGGATTTCAATCAGGGTCGTCTTGTGACGATGGGGTGTCAGAGTCTGACGATGAGGTAGAATTTCTTTAAATGACTAAGTAATAGCTGAATAGCTTCTTGTGTCGGCGGACCGGGCTCATAACTGTCAGATAGTTCATATAGAGCTATTCATTGATGAAATGGGTTGATTGATTGATGATCTTGATCGTGTCTTAACCTAGGGCCCCTGGGCTTAGATGAAGATATTTACAAAGCACGGGCCCCGTGCACGTGACTCGTGCACGTCCTACGCCACAGAGAATACAGATTATCTGACAGGATCCGGGCAGTAACTCTTAGCAGTAACTTTACTGCCCAAATCTTTTGCCAAGTTCGATTCTGCCAGTATAAAATCAGTGGCTTAGAGCTTATTTTTAGGGTTGTAGATCTTGATTTTAGAGCCATATATTAATTAATTAGCGTAAAGCTACGGCGTCGCAATTTAGCTATACTTAAGTCGTGATCTACACCCGCATTGTAAGTCTTAGCGTAGTGTTATACGCAAAAATATGCAATTATAAGGCTTAGGAAGGGGTTATAATTTAATTAAATTATAGATATTATAATGTAAAGTCCTCGCGGCGTAGTGGTACAGTAAGTTCTGTAATTACTTTAATTTAATTTAGAGCTAGCCTAATATAATTACACCACTTTCCCGAAGTTCTTAAGTGGCCTTTAGGCTATAATGCAAATATATAGGTTTAATATAACTTAGGGCGTTAAAAATAAGACGAGAATAATATAATTAATTTAAAGCTTTGCTAATACGTAATTTAATAGGAAATAACCTTTTTTTTTAAAAATATTTTTTGACGCGCTACTAATGGGAACTAAACCCACGACCTCCTACTACCCAATTAGGCTAAGGGCCTCGGCAATAATGTAATAAGGCTTGTAAGGCTCTGCAGTAATACAATAAGGCTTAGCACTAGCTAGGTGTTAGAGCTGCTTAGTTACTATAGGGGAGCCATAGTGCTTGGGGTAGTGTTAAACTTTAGGAAAGTTGATTATTTAGGGTGTCTCTATTACTATAGTGGCTACTGCAGTAATAGAGACACCCCAAATAATCGAGATCGCGATTGTTAAAAATTGTGTTGCTAGAAAGCTTGCCGTACAGACGTCATTAACGACCCCCCACTAATATCGTTAATATTAGTAGTAGGGTCTAGCTAAGTTATAGAGGACTTCTTTATATGCATATTAAACATAGCGTAAGGTAGTAATTTTAATAGGGTAAGGTAGTAAGCTATAAATTACCACTATCGGTTAAAAACGGTTGTATTCGTTAAAGCTTTAAAATAGCGTTAAATGGCTATATCTCCGGTTAACTCTAAGCCAGTATACGTTTTCCTAATTTAGCTTAGGTTTGTATAGGTAGGATAACTATTACCTACATCTTAATTTATAACGCATTAACTTCCTTACCTAGTTTAAACTATAACAACGTAAAGTTAATGTCCTAAGTATTAAGCTATATAAGGGAGTTGTCGGAATTATTAGAGTTATTAAAGTCTTAGCTAGAGGATATTATACTAGAAGGCGATCCTAGTAGATAAATAAATATATTTAATAATATCGACTCCTGCTTTAGCTCTACCCTTAATATAGGCACTATAGGTAAGCTACCCCGTAATATAACTAAGTTATTTAGAGGCTTCTTAGTAGGCTTTTTAGAGGCTATAGGTAAGGTTAGCAACTAACGTTTCCGCTTCTTAGCAGCTGCTTACGGTAAGTCTTATAGTAAGCATTATAACCTCCTAGGTGCAGTTAATGCAGGTAGTATATTTAACAACTCTATACTCTTAAATATTTTAAGCTCCTTATATATACCTACTACTAGCTACTATCTCTTCTTCTATCGCTTCTTATATTGCTTTACCTACTCTTTATTCTTTACTGCTCTCTTAGCTTACTTAAGGCTAATAAGACTACGCTTTCTAGCCTTCCCCTTCTTCTTAAACTCTACCTTTAAAGTTTAAATAGTATTAGGTAGCTCTACTAGTATAAGATTATCCTTATTACGCAGCTCTCCAAATTTAAAAAGAAGCTGTTAAGTCTACCGCCGGAATAAGTCTATAAGAACTTCTGCTTGCTTAGGTAGATATGTCTTTATAATTATATTATAGACTATACTTACTGCACCTAACGCCATATCTGCTCCACTATTACTAAAAAAATCGCTATTGGTAGTAGCTTTATTATTAGCGCTAAGTTAAGTGGTATAGCTTAGCTGCTAGTTAAACGCAATAACAGACGGCCCGTTAAGTAGCTATTATAGATAAAGAAGACTTAGTGGTAATAACACCAAGTCTTATATAGCCTTCTCTATCTAATAATAATATAGGAGGCCATATTGAACAGGAAGGTTACAGTCGCCTTATGCTAAATAGCAACCGTATTTGCTATGGCTGTCCTTAGTATTAAATCTATAAGTATAGAACTCTAGGGGTCGCTAACTTATATAAGCAGTAACTTAGCTTTCCTTAAGCGGCCTATACCTTTAGTAGTCCTTATTAAGTTAGCTAAATCGCCTATAGTTAGATTTAACGACTTCCTATTCATCTCGTATAAGCCTAATAGCCTTATTAGTTACCTAACCCTATAGTAACCGGAATATATAGGTATTTTAAAGCCGGAAAGACTCTTTACAATCTTTATACTTTAGCATCTTATACTTTTTAAACTTCTTATTAATTACTAACTTAATTTAAGTAGCAATTTCTAATAATCTAAGCTCTTTATACAGCCTTACTTTTATCCTTAGGTAAATTAACTCCCCTTACTATAAGGTATTGGCACCAAAATTACGGTAGCGGCGCGTATATACCCTATTAAAGTAGGCTTCCCTTAGGCGCCAGTGTTCTTTAACTTTAAGAGCCTTTAGCTAGTTAAGTTGACATATAAATATAGCACGATTAGCTTTAAGTTTAACAGGATTCTCTAACTTAATATACTTCCACATTAGCTCTTCTAAAGGCTTCCGCTTCTCCTTAGTATAACCGCCACTATTAACTAATATAGTCTTAATATTTTTAGTAACGTGCCACTTACAGAGTTGTATTTAGATATCCTCCTCTATAAGCTTCTCTATAGCTAATACAAAGCTAGCTCTCTAATTACTAATATAGACTTTTAGGCCGGGTATATTATAAAACATAAACTCGTTTATAAAGTCGTGCATCTCTTTAAACACCTACTCGGCCTTAGATAAGACGAGTAAGTATATAATTAGAACTGTCTTGCCAGTATTTGTTATAGTTATTACAGTTAATAGCGGCATGCGGAGCTGGTTTTTTAAGAATATTATATTAGTGCAGATATAGAAGCTAAAAGTAAATCAACGTGCGAAAGCAATCTGCTGTAGAGTTAAGAAGGTAATTTAGATAAGGACTTAAGAGGTATAGTTACCTAGGGGGAATAGCAAGTTAGTATTTAGTTAGTGGTAAGAAAGCAAATTAACATCCTAAACGCTTTAATATTTAGGCACTCCGAGCTACACAGCTATATATTATATTTGGTGGGCCTATAGTACTAATTAGTAGCTTAGCTATATTAGAAAATGCCGCACTATTTATACTATTAGGAGAGGAGCCGACGGAGGCTCTTTAGGTAACAAGCTTACCTAATTTAGAATTAACTTTAGTATAGATGCGCGAGCGTATATAAAAGCCGGCTTATTAAAGAGCCGATCGCGGCTCCTTAAATCGCTCCTGCTTTATTACACCTACCTTTTATATACCTTAATAAACCTGCCCTCCTATATTTTAGTAGTTACAACTACTAATTAGTAGCAACCTGTTAGAGGATAGAAGTCGCCGTACCTCTCCTGTAGATGCGTTAGCAGCTTAGTGTTTAAGAGCCTCTGTTATACTTACTATATAATATAGCTAGCAGTTCTTATACTTTAGGAGGGTAAGAGGATTTAGTATAGCCGCGCAGGTATATATACCGCTATTAATCTTTATAAGCTAGGTAATAGCTCCATTAACTATATTCTTATAAGCGGAAACCTAATAGGGACAGCTCTTCTTTAAAATCTTCCTGTTTGGCCGCCTGAGATATTTACCTCCCTCGTCCTTTTACTAGCAGTCCTCCTTTATAAGTTTCCGGTAGTTATAAGTCTCTCTACTATAAGCTCTATATTTTATATAGACTTGCTATATAACCCGGCCACTACTTATACAGAGCTCGCGGCCTTAAGAGAACGCGTAGTTATTAAAGCGCTATATTGCTAAGTCGCGAGTATTATAGTGCTTACTAGCTTCCAGCTCGAGCAAGTGTTTAAAAGGGATTAATTAAATAGCTACCTATATTACCATGATCGCATTTTTATTTCTTAGCTTCTTATAGGCCTTCTATTTAACTAGTTAGTTTGCTTAAGGTGTAGCGGCAGAAGTAACTAAGGTAGAAGCGTCCATTTTAGATAAGAATCTCAGTATAGAGTGTAGGGAGCCATTGCTATATAGAGCTTGGATGGCGACTAATTAACGCGCTAGTATTAATTTTGGCAGTAACAAAGGTATATACACCTTTGTTTAATTATATAGCAGCTTATAGGGCATGCAGGGGTAGGGGGGTATTTGGTAAACATTGTATTTGTATAGCTTTTACTAGTAAAATAGGTGCCTAAGTAGTGCCTTAGCTATCCTTACCGCTTACTAGGCCGCCGCTGATTAAAAGATTCGGGCAGTAAAGTTACTGCCAAGAGTTACTGCCCGGATCCTGTCCGTATAAAGTACACTACTAAGTTAAATAACCCTTAGAAGTTAAGATCTTCTAAATACTATAAAGTAGTAAAGGAGCTATAAGAAGGAGTTAAAATACCCTTAAAGAAAGCCAATACTACTATAAAAGGGAGTACCTTTAATGCAGACTTTATAGAGTAAGCTATTAAGGATTACTCTAATACTACTAAAGGTTTATAAAGAGGAAATACCTTAGTATATAATAGACGCTTAAAGAGAGCTAAAATACTAGTAGATAAGGAAACGTCTTATAAGAAGCCTATACTTAAGTACTTAGCGTATAGAATATAAGGACATTCTATTTAGGATTATTAGCGTTTATTTAAAGATAAAAGACCTATAGAAGTTATAATCGGAGATGCTTACATTAAAAGGGTACTAAAAACGGTAGAAAAGAATAAGGATCTTATTAACTAAGTTATAAAGATTAGACTTAAAGAATAAGAAGATAAGGCTTAATAATAATAGGATAAGAGTTAGGAAATTAAGATTAAGAAAGAAGCTAATACAATATTCCTAGAATTGTATTACACCAGTTAACTTTATCTACTAAAGCTATTAACTATTCTTAACTTAGGAACCACTCTTTATATCTTTAATAACCTCTCTTAGTTCTATAACTTTAGGAAAGCTTTAAGATATAAATATATTATCACTAGTAGCTTAGAAGTGCCTATACTAGGCTATAGTAATATTACTATTTAAGTTATAAAACTAGATAAGAGTAAGGGAATCCTATGTCTTAGGGAAGTTGCTTTTTATACAGACTTTAATATAAATCTAGTATTATTCCGTCTACTTTAAAAATAAAGATACTACTAGAATAATAAAGGAGATAATAATCTTCTAGTTTGGAAAAATAAGACAATTCTATATTAAATAGAAGAATATTATAGATAATAAACTATTAAATACGTCCAACTAGGAAGTCTATTAGCATTTAATATAAGCTAACTACTATGCTGCTAACGGAAGCGCAGAGTATTATTAAGAGACATTCGTCTAGATGTAAAAGGTAATATATAATTATAGTATCTGCGTTTAGGTTATCTAGGACCTATAAGCCTTTATTAATTAGGTATTAATACCCTAAAAGTTAAGCTTTAAGGCCCTAAGATAACGGAATGTTAATACTATAGCCTTACTAAAATTAAGTATTAGGTTTTATAAAGGTTCTTAAAATAAAAGATTAATAAACCCTATCTTAACCTCTATATTAACTAAACTAACCTTAAGGAAGCGTATACCGGATTTATATAAGTTATACTTATCTATAATACCTATTTAGGAAGATCCTTCCTATATTTTATAACAACGTATAGTAAGAAAAAGGAGACACTATAAGTGCTTAAAGATTTTATTAAGTGGATTCGTTTAAGGTATAACCTTAAAGTTAACACTATTAGATTAAATAATAAGCTAGGGAGAAAAATAACCCTTAAATAGCTACGGTCTTAAGGGATTATATTTAAGCCTTTAGCGCTATATACCTAAGCTTAAAATAGTACCACTAAACGCTTAGGGGGTATAATTATTAAAAGAGCACGGGTAAGAAGAATTGCTATTAATATACTATATAACTTATAGGACGAGATTGTTAACTATATAGTCTATCTTTAAGATTAAACGCTATAAGAAAGCAATAGATGGAAATCGCTATATAAGAGGTTCTATACCTTCCTAGCTAATAGGAGATTAAGAAAACCGTAATTAGCGTACCTAAAAGCCTACGGCTATAGGGTGTACGCGATGACGTTAAATGCCTAGCTAAAGAAGAAAAGGCTAAGTAAGCTAAATCTACGAGCCTATATCGGCTACCTTATTAGCTATAACTCTACCAATATTTATAAGATCTGGATTTTATATAAGGGTATTATTATCTCTACTAGGGACATTATCTTTAATAAAAAGATATTTTTTAATTGTAAGCGAATGTCACGGGACACCCCCGTAACACCTTATATACGTCTACCTATTTCCACCAACTTAGTAATTAAAGACTAACTATAAAATAGCAATTTAATGGCAATCTAATAGCAATCTAACGGCAATTTATGGCATTCTGCTATATTTTACTAAGTTCTACTAAATTCTACTAAGTTCTACTAGGACTATAACCTAAACCCTATTCTGCCTATATATATATTAACTAAGTAACTAAGTTAACAATATATGCCCTTTCTTCCCATTTTCCTACCTTCTTTCCTTATGCAACATCTTAACCTTCTTATATAGTTTATATATATAGCTTAATAATATCTACCTTACTATATATTATCGTCGCTTATACTTACTCCGTAACACTATATTATATTAACTACCTATACTACTATTAACATGCAGAACGAACCTAAAGCTTCTATAATGGCCGCCGGTATTATATCCGCACTCTAAAAATAATTAGTAGGGATATAAAAGTCTTTTATAGACGCCCTTAAATAAAACTAAGCTACTTTAAATTAATAATAAGCTAAACAAAAATCACGATACTAGTAATTAATTAAAAACCTCTAAGAAGAAGTCCGCGCCCTTAAAATTCCCACGCTAGGACCTTAAGACTAAACGCTATCTTTAGAGATAAACACGCAGAACGCAAGCCCTAAACCTATAGTAGTTACTTACCCTAAGCTAACTACTATACTAAAACAACCTAAATAACTACTAAATCCCCTAGTATTTACTAATAAATAATAAAAGCTCTAATTATTTCTAAGCTAGCTTAAAAATAAGCTAACTAGTAACGCTAACCGTTATTTAACTAAAGCTAACTAACTCTGTTACGCCCTAAGTTAACTAGAAGGAGATATAGCTAACCTTATTAAACCTCTTTAGCTAAACTTAATATAAAGCCTAGTTATACTTCTTAAAGCTATATATAGTAACCTAAACCACTAAGCTACTACTTAAAGAAAGATAAACCACATAACTTAAGGAACGAAAAGTTTCCTAGTATACTTTTCTAAATTTAACTGTTATATAAAGGAAACAGGCTAGAATAACTCTATACTAATTAACAGCCTTATTAAATCCCTAAGCCCTAAACTAAAAACCTCCCTAATAGGCGTAGACCTACTAGGAGCCCTTAATGCCTATATAAACGTTATTAATAAATAATATAATAATATACTACGCCTAATACTAAAGCCCGCTCCTTAATATAATATAGCAACCTTATAAACATCTATTAAGTTATTATTTTAGCCTAAGCACCCCGACGCTATAGATATTAATACTAAAACCCTAGGATACGCCCTACTAGGGTCCTTTAAATAAGAACGACGCATTAAGCTAGGCCTCTGCTTTAAATATAAAAGTAGCTCTTACTTCTCTAACTACTACTCTATCCCTATATCTAAATATAATTTATAAATAGCTAATACCAGCAGCCGTTTACCGCATTAATCTTTTAGTTACCGTCCCTAATCTTTACTTAGTTCCAGCCTTATATCTAGTAAGTACTATTTATAAGGATAAAGCTATAACCAATGTCCTATAAAAACCCTACCCTAATTACCTCTAAAAAGAAGGTCCTAGAGCTAAGTCGCTCTCTAGGACAGCTTTACTATAGGATTTTATTAAATATATTTAACGTTATAAACTCTAACTCTTAGGACTATAGTATAACCATTAACTGCCATCTTTAGCAGAATAGTTAATAGGCTAACGCTTAAATCCTAATTAATATAGGAGTTAGCGGTATAGGATTTATTAATAAGATCTTTATATAAGATAATAGTTTTACCTTAACCCCCCTTAACCGGCATATTAACGTATTTAGATTTAATAGTAAACGCACTATCTTAGGCTATATTACCTATATAGTATTCTTAAGACTTTAATACCTAAACTATAAAAGATTAATTAAACTTTTCGTTACTACCCTAGGTTACTTAGTAATCCTTAAACAACCCTAGATAAAGCTATATAAGGTAACTATTAATTAGAATAACCTTAAGCTTCTATTTACCGCCTCCTGTTGCAAGTAGAAGTGCCTTATAACTTACTACTTAGACCTAAAACTAAAATCTAAAAAATCCACTAAGATCTACCAGTCTAAAATTTCTATAACTATTTACCCTATACCCAAGGAATCTACCAGATTCCACTAACCTAGGAATTTCACTAAATTCCACTAACATAAGATTTCCACTAATGCCTACTCTACGCCTAAGAATTCCACTAATATCCACTAAGGATCTAAAAACTCTACTAAATTCTATAAGTTATTACTAAGCACTATACCGCCCTAAGTTAAGCAGAAGCTTAAGCTCCATACACAAAAATACTAAAAGGACTAGTATTCTATTATAAAAAGTATTTTTAAAGAACCCGAACCTAAATCTAGCACTAACTTTATACTTAATACTAAACCTAAACCTAAATAAGAAACTATAAACAATCCGAGTAAGCTTAGCACCCTAAATATCCGCATAATTAAAGCTACCCTACTAGCGTAACTTACTAAAAAAACCTAAGCATATAATCTTCGCTATTACGATAGCCGATATTAAGAAGGCCTTAGTACTAAAGAAGCATACTAACCCTGCCATAAAGGTACTAATAAAGTATTATTATCGCCTAAATGCATTCTTATAAAAGGAAGCTAATAAGCTACCAGAATACCGACTATACGACTATAAGATTATACTTAAAGAAGGAAAGCAGCCCGGATTTAGACCCTTATACGGGATATTCTAAAATAAACTCTAAGTATTATAAAAGTATTTAGACGAGAACCTAAGCAAAGGATTTATTAGAGCAAGCTTGTCGCCTATAGCCGTACTAGTAATCTTCATTAAGAAACCTAGCGGCGGTCTGCACTTCTATATAAACTACTAAGCTTTTAACGCCGTTACCATTAAGAACTAATATCCAATCCTATTAATATAAGAGACGCTAAACTAACTAAGTAAGGCTTATTAATACATAAAGCTTAATATTATCTCTATATTTAACTGTCTCTGCATTATAAAAGGGGACAAATAGCTTACTACATTTCGTACCTAATATGGACTATTTAAGTACTTAGTAATACCCTTTGGCCTTATATACGCTCCGAGCTCGTTTTAATATTATATAAATAATACCCTACGCCCCTACCTAGACATCTTCTATACTGCTTATATTAACAATATCTTAATATACAGTAATAACCTAACTAAATATTGGAAATACGTTAACCTTATCCTATATGCCCTACACAGAGCTAGTTTATAATTAGATATAGATAAATGTAAGTTTTATAAAATAGAAGTCCTATACCTTAGACTCCTTATTTCTATAAACGGTATATAAATAGACCTAAAGAAAGTTAAAGTAATTATAAATTAGTAAGAACCTAAGAACGTTAAGGATATAAAAGCCTTTATAGGATTTACTAATTTCTACTAATAGTTTATTAATAACTTCTCCGCCCTAGTTTTACCCCTTATAGCTTTAACCTAAAAGGATAAAGTCTTTATCTTTAATAAGGAATGTAAAAAGGCCTTTACCTACCTTAAAGGTTATATTTACTACTACGCCCATACTCTAATACTTTAACCTAAACCAAATAAGTATTATAGAAGCCGACTTATTTAACTACATTACTAAAGGCATCTTGTCTTAATATAATAAGGATGGAGTATTATACCCTATAGTATACTTCTTAAAATAACTAAGCCTAGCTAAATATAACTACGAGATCTATAATAAGGAATTATTAGCTATTATCAGATATTTTAAACAATAGCGACCTAAACTAGGAGGCGCTAGATTTCTAATTAAGGTCTTTAGCAACTATAAAAACCTATAGTACTTTATAACTACAAAATAGCTAAGCCATTATTAGGCCCGCTAGTTAGAATATCTATCTTATTTCCGATTCTTAATTACGTACTACCTAGGCGTTTAAGGTTAGAAGCTTAATGCCCTAACCTAATACTTACAAGACACGCTAGCCCTAAAAGAAGCGTGCTCTTACTAAAATCAGACCCTACTTTGCCCTAAACTATTTAACCCTTCTACTAAAGATCTTATGGTATACGTCCTTAAAATAACTAATTAATTAATTAAATAGATTATAGTTAATAAATACCTAAATAACAAGTTTATCTAAGAGACGCTTAAGCTAATATACTAGCGTCTATATATTGCTTGGCAGCATCTACCTCAGCAACGCACAATGCTGAGACCTCCTGCAATATTCGCGAATATCAAACGCAGTCACTACGTGGCTAATTCGCTTTCAATATCGCTAA
>Ga0307515_10018801_pt1 | contig 12477 bp, 12 predicted proteins | sample 17_EM_MG_FD_194513 | JGI IMG/M metagenome (GOLD analysis project Ga0307515, IMG submission 194513) | Populus trichocarpa ectomycorrhiza microbial communities from riparian zone in the Pacific Northwest, United States - 17_EM | ecosystem: Host-associated > Plants > Roots > Unclassified | place... | reverse complement strand
GACAGTTCGGTGTGGGCTTTTACTCCTCATACCTCGTTGCCGAGCGCGTCCAAGTCGTGTCTAAGCACAACGACGACGAGCAATACGTCTGGGAATCGTCCGCTGGAGGAACGTTCACGATCACTCTCGACACTGAAGGCCCTTCGCTTGGTCGCGGTACTGAGATCCGAATCTTCCTGAAGGAGGATCAGCTTGAGTACCTCGAGGAGAAAAAGATCAAGGATGTTGTCAAAAAGCACTCCGAGTTCATCTCATACCCCATCCAGCTGACCGTAACGAAGGAGATTGAGAAGGTGAGAAGACTTATGTTACTTTGCATTGGTCGCGCCAACCAGTTCTTTAGGAGGTCGAAGAGGGCGAAGAGGCCAAGGAAGATGACGAGGAGGAGGCCAAGATTGAGGAGGTCGACGACGAGGACAAACCGAAGAAGACGAAGAAGATCAAGGAAGTCACCGTTGAAAACCAGGAGCTCAACAAGACAAAGCCCATCTGGACGAGGAACCCTCAGGAAATCACCCCCGAAGAGTATGGTGCATTTTACAAGAGCTTGACAAACGATTGGGAAGAGCATCTCGCAGTTAAGCATTTCTCCGTCGAAGGTCAACTCGAGTTTAAGGCTATTCTCTTCATCCCTAAAAGGTAAGTATACCTGAGATCCCTCGCTCACTCAAACTGGCTGATGTTGCTCGTTTCAGAGCGCCGTTCGATCTCTTCGAAACCAAGAAGAAGCGCAACAACATCAAGCTCTACGTCCGCCGTGTCTTCATTATGGACGATTGTGAGGACCTCATCCCTGAGTACCTCAACTTTGTGAAGGGTATTGTCGACTCCGAGGATCTCCCTCTCAACATCTCCCGCGAGACTCTTCAACAGAACAAGATTTTGAAGGTCATCCGCAAGAACATTGTCAAGAAATGTTTGGATCTCTTCTCCGAAATCGCTGAGGACAAGGACAACTTCACCAAGTTCTACGAGGCTTTCGGCAAGAACATCAAACTTGGTGTCCACGAGGACTCCCAGAACAGATCCAAGCTTGCCGAATACCTGAGGTTCTACTCCACCAAGTCCACCGACGAGCAGATTTCCCTCAAAGACTACGTTACCCGCATGCCCGAGGTCCAGAAGTCGATTTACTACTTGACCGGTGAATCTCTCTCCGCCGTCAAGGACTCGCCTTTCCTCGAGGTTCTTAAGAAGAAGGGTTTCGAAGTTCTCCTTCTCATCGACCCGATTGACGAATATGCGATCACCCAGTTGAAGGAATTCGACAACAAGAAGCTTGTCTGCGTCTCCAAAGAGGGTCTTGAACTCGAAGAGACTGGGGAAGAGAAGGAGGCTCGTGAGTCTGAGGTCGCTCAATTCGATGATCTCTGCAAGACCGTCAAGGACGCTCTCGGTGACAAGGTTGAGAAGGTTGTGGTCTCCAACCGTATCACAGATTCACCATGTGTTCTTGTCACTGGTCAGTACGGCTGGTCTTCCAACATGGTACGGATCATCGATGCTCTCTGTATTTTGAATTTATTAACTCTACCCGCAGGAGCGAATCATGAAGGCCCAGGCCCTTCGCGACTCATCCATGTCCTCATACATGGCTTCCAAGAAGACTCTCGAGTTGAACCCCTCCAATCCCATCGTGAAAGAGCTCAAGAAGAAGGTCGCTGAGGACAAGGCTGACAAGTCCGTCCGTGACCTGACATACCTCCTCTTCGAAACCGCTCTCCTCACATCCGGCTTCACTCTCGATGACCCTACCTCGTTTGCCAAGCGTATCCATCGCATGATCAGCCTTGGGCTCGACGTCGATGATGCAGAGCCCTCGGACGCCATGGTCACTGACGTGACTCCCGCCGCTGAGGATGCCACTACCTCTGCCATGGAGGAGATCGATTAGGCTAAGCAGACGCGACCGTTGTATTTATGTGTTTTATTGCGTATTTCGTTACAATCTGGTCATTTGTACATTCTCAAAGTAATCTCATTCGGAATTGAATCGATCTCTTGCGATCATCGCTCCCTTTGTTGTGATCCTCCATCATGAAGTGGGCGGACAAGATCAAGAAGTGCGGATCCTCTCGGCCGTTCTATACGTTCGAGTTCTTCCCGCCTAGAACCGACCAAGTCAGTACGCGTTTCACACCCCTCAGGAGCTTTTTCGACCGCCGCTGTTAGGGTTTCGCGAATCTGCTCCCCCGCATCTCGCGATTGAACAGCCTGGGACCGTTGGGGATCAGCATCACTTGGGGAGCTGGCGGGTCTACGCAGGACAGAAGTTTAGATCTCGCAGGGCTGACGCAATCAGAATACGGGATTGACACGTTGTTGCATCTCACTTGCACCAACATCGTACAGGAGAGGTTAGACGATGCCCTGAAGGTACCTCCAAAAAAACATCGGTAGCCCCAAAAGACGCAAGCCCGTCGCTGACCAGTGCTCCCCCTCCATAGGAAGCAAAATCCCGCGGAATTCAGAACATATTGGCTTTAAGAGGAGGTATAGTGTCAAGTGGGTGAATCTGCACTTACGATTCACACCGCTTGCGACCATTAGACCCACCAAGGGGACAGGATTGCTGGATATCCGCGGATCCCAGGTTCCAACATGCCATTGATCTTGTTACCTACATCAGGCAGTCGAAAGAATATTCGTCGAATTTCTGTATCGGCGTGGCGGGTGCGTGTCGTTTAGCTTTTAAGCCTGTCTACATTACACCAAACCGAGCCCACCATAGCCTACCCCGACGGACACCCTGATGGCGAGACCGATCGCGAGACAGAGTTTCGATACTTGAAAGCAAAGGTTGACGCGGGGGCGGACTTCATCGTGACTCAGTTGTTTTACGATGTTGGTGCGTTCCTTGAATGGGTCAAGGAAATTCGCGCGAGAGGTTCAGTTGATGCTTTGTATGGAATCCGTTTAGCCTCTGATCGAACCCTCTGTAGGGATTACGGTGCCGATTATCCCTGGGATTATGCCGTTGCAGACCTACGCGTCCTTCCTTCGGATAACGAAACTCTGTGGTACCTCTGTACCACCACAGATTCTTGCCGACCTCGATAAAATTAAGGTGGGTAACCCTGACAGGCCACGCGTCGTCATCACCTCATTCTTGCGTAGCATGACGACCGACTTGTGAAAGATTATGGCGTCAAGTTTGCAATTGATATGGTCAAGAAATTGGCAGCGGGCGGCATCCATGGCGTCAATTTCTGCACTTTGAACCTCGAGAAGAGTGTACAACTCATCCTCGAAGGGCTCCAGTGGTCGGTTCACTACGATGACCATCACTTGAACAAATTAATCAACGCGAGTGCTCCCCATTCCGCTGAGCGAACGCGTAGTTAAATCTTTCTTGTCCCCTTAGATGGCCGATCACAAACCTTCATCGTCAGAAACGGACCTGACGATATCAGCCCACAAGGCTACCAACACAGCAACTCAAAACCTCACCGGCCAGCCTGTGAAGGTGAGCGGGATCGGGAAAGGGGAGGTCACATCCGCCTCTACTTGGGACGAATTTCCAAATGGTCGCTTTGGGGACTTTAAAAGTCCCGCTTATGGTGTTCAGGATCCCTGGGGGGGTTCCGCCAGTCATCCGGTCCGCCAATGTCCCAGTTGCGTCACGTCCATTTTCCGTCGTTTTCTAAGGACGCATTTTGTAGACGAACGAGGCCGCTGCCAGATGGGGCAGGCCGACCACGCTTGACCAACTTACCTCTGTATTCCTGAGACACCTTCATGCCGAAATTTCGGATACACCATTCTCCGATGGCCCTCTCTCCGAAGAATCCCAAGTTATTCTACCTCAGCTTGAGAAACTCACAAGACGAGGATGGTGGACTGTTGGTTCCCAACCCGCAGCAGATGGCGTGAAGTCGACCGATCAGGTTTTCGGGTGGGGACCCAGCGGAGGTTATGTTTATCAGAAAGCCTTCGTGGAGTTCTTTGCTCCCGAGGAAGACGTAGGAAGGATAGTAAATAAGGTGGAATCGCAAGGGAAAGGATGGGTGGACTACTTTGCGGTAAACCTTGAGGTACGTCGGTGGTTTTTGAGAACCGCTTCCCTGACTGAGGGGATGGACTCATGCAGGGTGATTTGCGAACCAGCATGGATGATGACGAGATGAATGCGGTCACATGGGGCGTCTTCCCTGGTCAGGAGATCGTACAAACAACTATCATCGAGAGGGAGTCTTTCTTGGCCTGGAAGGTATACGCGTCAAGCTCCCACTCGAAGTAACAAGAGCTTACACACTTCCAGGACGCTGCGTTCTCACTCTGGGCGGACTGGGCTTCAGTCTATCCGCCTCAGTCGCCGGAGCGCGAATTGCTCGAAGGGGTCCGAAAGGAGAGGTGGTTGGTCAGTATCGTCCACCACGATTATATCCACACCGATTCGCTGTGGGACTTTTTGGTCGGTTTGTAATTGGTAGAGGCTGAAGATCATAGATAACATATTGTGCTTCATGTAGGTAGTATACATTTAAAGAAACAGGGTGTAGGTGTAGTTCGTAGAGTGTGGTTTTCGGATGGATCTGGGAGCTTCGTCACGACACAGAGTCAAACATAAGGTCTGGGTCCAGCGCTCGACCATTACACGGAGAGGGGAAAGGGGTCGAGATGTAGTACTGCGAGGACTTCCAAGAAGCGTCGTCGACGAGGTGGATTGCAAACGGAAGGGCTTCAAATCGGGTCCTCCGACTGTGCTCCCTGCGAGCCAGCGCGGAAGAGAGGGCAGACAGCAACATCGGTCGAGCAGATGGGCGGGAAGAGGACAGAGACGAGGTGGTCACGGTGATGGAATCATTCGCTAAGGTGTCCAAGGCGCTGAGAGACTTGGAGTGAGAGAGGGACTTCTTCTGTAGTCGGGGGGGAGGGGTCTTCCTCGGAGTAGGAACGGCGTCGCCCATCGGCAAGCATAATGCGGTCGGGAAGCCAGCTAGCAGAAAAGACGGCGATGACTTTGTAGGGGCGCCAGGAGTAGATGACTCGGAGTCCGGGTCTTCTTGTATGCCGAGAGCAAATAACTCAGCCTCATCTTGAAGCTCCAACCAGTCCAAGTCCTCTCTCAGGGGGTAGGGGGTCGGCAGCCTCTCGCGGGTGGAACGGTAAGTCACCGAGTGAACGGTTCCGAAGTTGAAGGAAGCGAATCCTGATAACCCTTGCTGCAATGGGAGGTCCTCGATTACGATAGGAGGAAGGTCGAACCGCACTGGCCGGAGTGGGGTTTCCGCAGTTGGCGTAGTTTCATCCTGAAAATTTCCCGTTCAATCACCGGATGCACCATGAGTCGTCGATAAGCAATCGTACCTTGGGAGTGCGCGAGGCATCAGGGGGCGCAGCCTCCGCAGGAGCAGAAAGGCTAAAAAGACTGCAACTTGTACCAGACTCCAGTCGCGATTTTGTGATAGTAGGACTCTGGGGACCAGTTGGATAAAAATCAAGAAAACGAGGGGAGTGTTGGGGCGAAGCCAGCGCCGATCCTTGGTGGTACAAGTTAAAAGGCGAAAGACCGCGAGGGAGACCAGGGGATTTAGGGGCAGATCCCATAGACTGTATGGTAGCCACTGCGACCTTGAGAGAAGGGGACGAGACCTGTCTGCGCAACATGGTGGTACAAGAGAAAGAGCAGTGACCGGTATCGCTTGGCCCAGGGGGAACATATTCGAGTCTAAATTACGTAACCCGGCGATGTCCTCTCATTCGACTACCGCGATGTTGACCTATTGCGGAAACTCCTTGCCGATAGCCCTTGCATTGAATTCGCGAGATGGCCGATGCCGCCAAACTTGCAACGCACCCGCGCACCTTAGGGGAAAGATGACATCACCTTTCCATGGAGTCGGGTTGTCATCGCGGACTTATTAGCTGGAGTCCAATAAGTACATCTAACACACCACCTCCCACCTTCGCCTTTGCCCACCACCACCGAAACGAACATGGCACAGAACCCACCCATCGATACGTCCAACCCCCTTGTTAGGGACTATCTCACCCTCGTCAGGTTAGAACCGACCCCGGTCACTGTTTTACTGTCCCCTAACTCCCCCAATTTTCGTAGGTTGCAGGTGTTAACACCTTTATCCCTGGCTGCCAACATCGTTACGATTCTTATTTGTAGCATTGTGGTCAATCCATCTATTCGTGAGCACTTTCAATCCCCCGCACTTAAGGTGGGTATTCATCAGTCCCAACAGGCGGCGTTGAGAAACAATATCCTTCGTCGATTTCACCGAACCCGTGGCTCATCGCGATATACATTCTTCTGCTGTATGTGGGCCAATTGGGGTACTGTGTTCTTCTTGTCCTCGCGCAGAAGGATGAAACGAAGGTGATTACCCGAAGAACGATGTATCTGCCAACATTCTCATTCTTTACCAGGAAATGATCATTAAAGGAGTAGGTTACCCTCTGGTACTCGCAAACTTCGTCATGGCCGTATGGGCCATCACCTGGGTATGCCCGCGCTACCTTTCGAGGCATTCTAGCTGATGTCCACTTCCACAAGGTTTTCCAATGGTTCCTTGCTTCGACCATCCTCCTTGGTATCCTCGTTCTGCTGCTCGTATATCCAAACATAGCGATCCTCGTCACCCACCCACCGGAGCTCAGGAAACGACCCTTCGATGTTGCGTTCATCCATGCCCCCCTCCGCTTCTTTTTGGTCCTTCCCTTGACCGTCATGTTCCCGTACTCACTCTTGTACGTGAAATTTGAACCAATAGATCGCAGTCTAACGTTCTATCCTCAGTGTCACGTTGGGTTTGACGTGGAAGCCCAGCGAACCAGAACATTACACTGACCACCAGTGGATCGGGTTTGCTGTTATGCTCGCCGTAAACCTCATCGGTTTGATCGTAATTGTGGCGAGAAGTGACATCGTCTGGTGTGTTGCCTCAATGTGGATCAACGTCGCTATCTTTTCTACGAGCCCAAAGCCACGCCCAATCCTCGTAAGCGTATATCCTACATTTACTCGGATCTCTGTAACGGCGTCTTATAGGTCCTTGGAATCCTGTTTATGGTGTTGTACCCCGTTGCTCTCGCAGGCGTTTTGTTATGGAGGCAGCAGGTAGCGAAGCGTGAGGGAAGAATTAGGCTTCCTGAAAACGGCGTGCCGTGAAGCATGGACCACGGACCGTCCATACTCTGAGTGCACCACCTCCGGAGTTCTTCTCGATACTTTCCTGTAAAATAGCGTCCCCCCTGTCGCTGATGTAGTTGTTTATTTTCCATGTGCTCAAGTTTTGTGCCTGTCCCGCAAGCGGTGTTTTTCGGCGCTTCGTCCAATCCGATCACTTGCACCCGCCACTTCCGGGCCACAACTTGGCAACCTCTACCCCACACGCGACGAACCGTCGGTCGGCCACACCTTCCTAAGGTCAGAGGCATTCTTGCAGGACGATGTCGGACCCAAAGGCCCCGAAGACTATCGAACTTGATCTCCTCAACGAAGTCGTGACGATCGAGCTTGATGAACTCGAGGAAGACGCGACCAACCTTATTCTCGTGCTGAACGAGAGTGAATGCAAGGTTTGGGTATGGACAAAATTGGCCCAGGAGTACTGGCAAAGAGGGTATCACGACGAGGCTGAGAAGATTGCTCTCGCTGCAATCGCCAGTGAGTAACGTCTTTCATTGTGTATGCGAACCCCTCGCGACCTCTCGTGCCTTTTGTAGAACTTTCACCCTCGAGCCCTGGTTCATTGGCACCGATACACTCGTTCTTGGCGAATGTACATATCTCTAGGGCGCGTCAGGCACCAAAACTCATCCTGCCTAATCCCCGTATGGGTTCCTATATCTCATGTCCTCTCCATGATACCGAAACATAGACAGGTCAGGACGATATGAGGTCCCAGAAGACGAAGGAAGAGCACTATAAGGACGCAGCGATGCGTATCAATGCCAGTGATAAAGCACTCCGACAAAGTGAGGGTGATGGCGGAGTGCTATTCCTTCTTGCTCGAGGTATTTCAGCGTCCACCTCCTCGAGTATTCCTTTCCTCAATTTTGTAGGTATCCACCAGATGGCGACTCGGAGTATGGAAGACGCCCTTCGATGTTTTGATGCTGTCCTGTCCACACATCCAACGAATGTTATTGCACTTCTGGGGAAGGTGGGCCCTACCCGCGGTTCCAACGTCGCGTAAAACCAGGAATTCATGTTTACTCGAACAGGCGCGCATCCTTTATGCTCGACGACAATACCCCCAGGCTCTAAAACTTTTCCAAGATGTCTTACGTTACAACCCAGAATGTAAACCGGACCCCCGAATTGGTATTGGGCTGTGTTTTTGGGCTTTGGACCAGAAAGTCAGAGCAAAGGCTGCTTGGGAACGGAGTTTGGAAGTGGTATGAGCCGATATTGTTGACCACTTCGGCGTGAGCTCACCCTTTGAGCCGGTCTAGAATCCCAACAACTCTTCTGCCCAACTTCTGCTTGGTCTGGAAGCCATCAACACTAGTAAGAACGAGAAGTTACCAGAGGATGAGAGGCGATCAGCTTTCGTGAGCGGTACAAAGCTGATTGAGCTGGCGTTCAAAGCGAATCAGAAGAATTCCGCCGCCGCAAACGCGTTGTGTGAGCTGTTCCTCCGCAAAGGGAACCACGCCCGAGTATGCCAGTTGCAATGGGCCGAATGCGATGTTTAGTGCTGAAAACTTGAACAGGCAATGAAACTCGCGGAGCGGACAATACAGTTCGCGGACACCCTCACCATCTTGACGGACGGATACATCAAGGCCGGCAGGGTTAGTCACGCTGAAGGGACCATTCTTGACGCCACACGACACTTTACGGAAGCGACGAAGGCCACGGTCGTAAATGCAATGGCCGCCATTGGATTAGCCCAGATACAGCTGGAAGCCGGTACGACTCTTGCTGGCGAACGAGTGCTGATTCTGAGCTAAATCGCACCCCCGTAGACGAAATTCCTGCTGCCATCCATACTTTGGATTCCCTCCTTCAATCTCCAAACAACCAACATTCGGTTGAAGCCACAGCAATGCTTGCTTCGCTACGAGCGCACCCTCGACCTGGTGTCTCCGCGTCCGAGTTTGCGAAGGAAAAGGAGCGAGCACGAGAACTATTCGAGAAAGTCATAAAGGAACTTCATTTACCGGAGGATAGTGCTCGTCCTCCCAACTCGACCAATGGGGTAGGCCCTTCGCAGCCCAATAAGTCCGCGCGTAACCTTGCCGAAGACGTGGGGATGCACGTAGAGATCGCGAAACTCTGGCAAGACGACAACTTTGACGTCGTGAAACGTGCGGTCCAGGAGGCGTTGCGGATAAACGAAGCTTCGCAAAGGGCCGAGCCCAAGTTGATGAACAATCTGGGGGTGCTGGACCACCTGGAGGGCAACCTTCAACAAGCACGAATAACATATGAGCAGGCGCTCACGAGTAACGCCGCTGCCGCTTTGCCCGATAGCGATGCTGTCTCGACGACCATCCTGTATAATCTGGCTAGGGTATACGAGGGTCAGGGAGAACTCGACCGCGCCCAGGAGGCATACGAGAAGTTGCTTGCTCATCACCCAGAATATGTCGATGGTAAGTCGGGAACTCACCAATTCTCTGTGCAGTGCTGACTTGTGAGCAGCAAAAATTCGTCTGGCAGATCTTGCCGCCACGCTGAACAACGGCAACGAGGCCCACGAACTTCTTAAACAAGCTTTGGCTTCCCAACCAAACAATCTCAACGTCCGGGCGTTCTACACCCGCTTTCTGATTCAGTCGAACCTCCATAAGCACGCAAAGGATTTCGTATTTGCCACGCTGAGGGATCACGACAAGCATGACGTCTACTCACTGTGCGCCTCCGGGTGGATTATGTACCACCAGGCGCGAGAGAACCGGGACATCAAGCAGCTCGAAGAGCGGAAACGTGGGTTCCAGAGATCTGCGGAATTCTACGAAAAGGCTCTCCAGCTCGATCCGCTGTGTGCTGTTGCTGCCCAGGGATTGGCTATTGTCGTTGCGGAGGACGCATTGGGGACCATGGGCGGTGCTCTTTCTCAGACTCCTGTCCCCGGATCGGATGAGGTTCTAAAGCGGTACAATAACGCCAGGGACGCTCTGGAGGTGTTCTCGAAGATCAAGGAATCACTCAACGATGGGGGCGTTTACGTGAATATGGGACATTGTTATTTCGCGAGGGAGGAATACGACAGGGCTATTGAGAGCGTGAGTACTCCTCGATTCTATCCCTGTAATATGTCCTGAAACTACTTCACTCCACAGTATGAAACCGCTTCGAGTCGGTTCTACAGCGGCCAGAACGGAGCACTTCTGATGTGTCTGTGTCGGTCACATTATGCAAAAGCCACCAAGGACCAATCGTACGCTGAAATGAATTTGGCGCTCAAGTGCGCCCAGAAGGTTCGATTGTCTCCCCAAAACAAATTATCTGCATTAACTAACGACCACGGTTAGGCGCTGCATATAGCTCCGCATGACAAGGCCGTTCTGTATAACATCGCGATGATGATGCAGAAAGCGGCAGAAATGATGTATTCGATTCCGCTTGCGAAACGACAGATCGGGGATCTGGAAAGTGCTATCGAACAGGGTGCCAAAGCTCAGAGGTTTGTTTCTCCGATGGATTCCCACACTTGTCAAAAATTGACGATTAAGCAACAGACTGTTCACTTCTTTGGCTGCTGATGAGTCTCCTTCTCTTCCGTACGACAAGAATATTGCCGATCAAAGGCGAAAGTATGGCGATAACATGATGAGGAAAGCCGATGAGCATCTCCAGACCCAGCGGCAGTATGATACCGAGAAAGCGGATAAGTTGGCTTACGCGAAAAAACTGAGGCAGGAGGAGAGGGAGAAACGAGAAGCTTTGGAGGTTCGTGTTTCTACCCTCCGCTCTGTGAATGCTCAATTGAGCGTTTCTGTCTTCAGAGGGAAGGAGAGAAGAAACGACGAGAAGAGGCAGAGGTACTCGCCGTGGAGCGTAGGAAGGCGCGAGAGACGGCTCTGGAGTGGACCAAGGACATCAAAGTGGAAAGTGACGAGGAGAAGGAGAAGAAACCGAAGAAACAGCGACGCGTCAAGGCGGAGGCCGGCAGCGGAAACGAAGGGGAGTCCGAGCCTCCAAAGAAGAAGAGGAGAGGCAAGCTGAAGAGGATGGGCGGTGATTCGGGAAGTGAGAGGGAGGGTCTCTTCACTGACGAAGAGGGAGGAGGTGACTCGAAGCCCGCTAAGAAGGTTTGCCATCCCCTGAGATTTGTGTGCACTGTACTGAATATTTGTTTTTCCAGCGATCGTCGAAGAAACGCGTGATACGTGACGATGATGACGGAGAGCAGGTCTCTGCTCCCGCCCGAAAGAAACAATAGTGAGCCTGTTCCTTTCATCGCTCTTCGCCTCTTTGCTGATATTCACGCATTCCACAGCAAAAGTAAAGAACTCATCTCGGATTCAGACGAAGAGATGGAGTAATCATCTTGTTCTGCCAATTGTCCATAGTACATCCATGTTGCATAGATACACCACACTATTGCTTAGGCTTTTTCATGGCATTCACAACACATAGTACCTGCTGTGGTATCCAGTGGTCATCCCGTGAACTCTTGCTCGCTTCTTCTATCAAACGTACAGCCCCCGTGATGAGATCCACTGGTGAAGGATCCCGGATCGTGAGCGTTTATGTTCAGGGAAGATTGGTAAGGATGGAGGAGAAAGGTTTAAGAGTGCCCCTGGGGCCTGTGGGATAATCTATCCATGGTAGGGAACACCCTTGGGCGACCGGTCCCTAAACATACCCGTTCCGTGACCCGAAAACGAGCGCGTGTCTCTTTGGAGGGTGATATCGGGTGATGATATTCGCGACAGCAGCCATTGAGTCTTGCGAGCTGGAGTATCCATTTTTACTTTCATGTGACCAACCCCGGGGTAGGGAACCACATTCTGAGCTCGTAGCTGCGGAAATATCCAGATGTAAAGTTGCCATTTGAACATGGTGTAAATCACGTACTCGCCTACCCTGACCGTATTTGAAAACTGGACAGTATCTCGACCATGAGTAAGGCCGAACTTCTCGCATTGGTGACAACGAACTTGTTCATCTAATTTGGAGAAGCGATGTTCTCGGTCTCGGCCGTATTGAAGTCATCGGGGAAAAAGTTCTTGCACGACCGCGGCATCGGCAGTTTGTTTATACATGCTTCGTGGGCCCGCTGATCACCACTTTGAGTGGCAGAGGGTGTCGTCGAGCACAGATACGGTTGTCTTGTGCAAGTTTGGGGTGGCGAAGTGGAGGTGATTGAATGTCATTTTTGTTGTAAACATTGCACACCTATTTCAATGGATCAGAATTTCAATGGATCGGATTCGGTAGTGTGAGGAGTGGTGGGAAACAGTGGCTGGGGATGGATCGCGTGTGCGGGTCGAAATGACGCTTCTTGGGATACCCAGATCGCAAGCCCATCCTAGGCAAAACGACATTACGGACCGGCCTTTCCG
>Ga0307515_10018800_pt1 | contig 12477 bp, 3 predicted proteins | sample 17_EM_MG_FD_194513 | JGI IMG/M metagenome (GOLD analysis project Ga0307515, IMG submission 194513) | Populus trichocarpa ectomycorrhiza microbial communities from riparian zone in the Pacific Northwest, United States - 17_EM | ecosystem: Host-associated > Plants > Roots > Unclassified | place... | reverse complement strand
CACTTGCTATCTTTATCCTTTTCCTCCCTGTTGAAATCTCCAAGTGAGCTTCTTTGTCTAATTTGTTTTCTCCATAACAGCCAACGTGTTGCTTACTTCTTTCCAGATTCAGGCTATATATTAGTGACTGGAAAAGCAGAGTTTTTAGTTTTTTATATTGAAACGTATTTTTAACTTATTTTTATACTTTTTAATAAGCTCATTAAAAACTTCAAATAACCTAAAAACTGATCTATAAACTCAAATCAATAGAAATAAAAAAACTTTCCTTGTTCAAATCTATTATTTTAGACAATGAAAAAGCTAAATAACATTTAGGTGAGAATCCTTATATTTAACTCAGTGTCAATCAAGATTTTTTTCTCAATTATCATAATTTGATAATTTTCTCTTTCCTTTCTCAAATCACCAACTAGAAAGTAAAAATAAAAATTATGTGCTAGAACTAAAATTTCAAAAACCAAAGAGATTGTAATCTTTGGCTTGAATTAATAAATAATACAATACTCAAGACCAGTTCGGTGCTTGAGGTGTGAATATAGACTTGTCGAACCATTTTAAAAACTGAGTTAGCAATTTCTAACCTTATACTTTTTGTTTTAAGCACTTTAATTATATTTTTGGTTAATTGTGTTTAATTGAGTTAATTACAATATTTTTTATTATTATTAGTGGAACACCTAACTCACCCTCTTTAGATGTTATTGTTGTCTTAATCCTAGAAGAATAGTCTCAACAAATCAATCTTTCAACTCAAAACACATGAAAATTGATCAAAAAACATAAAATCAATATGAAAAACTCTTTCTCAACCCCGATCTACTTTCTTCAAGAATATAAAGGGTTAAAAAAATAGCTCAGTAAAACTCTTCTTGTCAAATAAAAACCATTGATACCAAGAATGTATTTTTTTTTGTTGCTAGAATATTGTCAACTGATAACTTTCTTTTTCTTTAATTGTTTTCCAATGAGTTTTTTTTCTCTTTACTCAAAATCATAGATTGAAAAATAAACAAAGAAAAGATTTTAGATCTAAAAGAAATTTAAAAAACTAAAGGAATCTAAAACAAAGTCAATGAAGAATATATATGGGGACTAATTATAACTTTTCCATGCGCTTTGAGATTGGCAATCAACATTTTCTTGTTTTTTATTTTAATTCTTTTTTTGTTCCTATCATTTCAAATGTAAACATATCTCATTAAATTAATCCACAATCAAGTTTTAAAATCTTATAAAAACATTTGTATCTAAAATAAATGAATTTTAAAAAAAAATCCACTGAAAAACCCAAAAAAATCAAGCATAAAATTATGAAATAAATAAAAATTGATGACCAAATTAAAAAATATTCCACTAATCCAACCCACAATTAATTGTGAAAATAGAAGCAGCACATAAATAGTTATATTAACTATTCACAATTAATTCCAGTATTGTCTATACGTCACAAAAACAGTTATGCACAGTCCAAATGAACAGCCAACCAGCTCGAATATTTGTGAATTTGTTTTTCTCAACAATTAATTGTTTCTCTTCCACGCAAAAGTGAGTTCTCGAGTTTCTTCACCACTAATGCCTTTCTGAAAAGATTTAATGTCTTTGGCCTTAATATTAATGAACGGGCTGTGTCCGCTTTCGTATTGCTGTGTGACTGTATTGAATTGTAAAAGATTGGAGGCAAGCTTTGTCTCCTACTGCTTCCGTCGCCTCTTCCCATTTATTATTAATGTTGCTTGTTAATTTCATCCCAGCAGTACTGGGATTCTGGTTGGCCATTGTTCCAAGAATTGTAACACTTTTAGGATTTCAGATAAGGAATTCCTTTCCCTATAAACCAAATTCATCTCATTATAACTAGGGCATTCGATGGGTTTTTTTTTTCTTTCTTTCCATTGAACCGATTCAAAGATTGTTTTACTGCTTTTTTTGGTATAGTGTTAGGGATCCACTAGTTTTACAATCGACTATCCTTAAAGCCGGCAATGACGTCTACCTATCAATTAACTTATATGCACCTGTTGTTTCGAGTGAGTTAGAAAAATAATTTTGGGTTCTCTGCTGCCTCATCTTGCTTTCTTTCTTCGTCAATTTTCTGCTTTCAAATACAAGGTTTGTCTTCTTTCGTCAAATCGCAAGGCCTGGTGCATTGTTGTGATTCTTGATTACATGATTGTTCTTCATCGATTATTGTTTTGGTCAATTGGGTACAGTAGGATTCAGTTTTTACAAATAACCCAGGTTTATTAGATGTTCATGGATTTTAATAGCAGCTTATATCAACTAAGATAAAGACTTTGAACTTTAATAACCACTGCATCTAACCGCATTAAGTTTTAGGTTAAAATGATTATTTGATATGGTATCAGAACCTTATTAACTAAATAGTCATGAGTTCGAATCTCACGTTCCTTATTCTAATTAATAAAATTAAGCAAAAGACAATGTGAACCTGTAAAAGTTTCAAACTCAAAATGCTTTCACTTATGAGAATGTGTTATAGAATAATATAAATTATATCTTAGGACCCCACATAAAAGTTTAAGCTTTTAGATTGAGATTGTTCTTTGATATGGTATCAGCCTTGTTGACCAAGTGGTTACAAGTTCAAATCTCACTTCTCTCATTATAATTAATAATCTACATATAAGTTCTTCATAATTACTAACACTGCTTTAAGTATAGGGCCTGAAGGTATTATAGATTGGTCTAACACAAAATCAAGGTTGTAAGCATGGCGTATCAGCTTCTTCAATCCTGATGATCTTTTTTTGTTATGTATATGTTGGCTTTTATTTTCTCTTTTTTTTTGTGTTTGCTTTCTGTTTTTGTGATTCTCTTTTCTTTTCTGTTTTTCTTCTGTGTATTTTGTTTTTGGCTACCTTCTGGTTAGCCCTGTCAATATATCGATTTCTTCCAAAAAAAATTAAGTACAAGGTAGTGTGAATCTGTACAAATTTCTAACTCAAAAGGTTTTCGTGTGAGGTGATGTACTAGAGAATAATACAAAACTTTTATTAGGACCTCACATAACAACTTAAACTTTTAGGTTGAGATGGTTCTATGACATATTATCAGAGTCTTAATAACCAAACGGTAATGAGTTCGAATCTCATCATCATCATTTTTTTTTTAATTATGTGTGTCTGTGCGTGTTTTAAATTCAAGTGGCCCTCACTTGAGAAAATATGTTATAAAGAAATATAAATTATATTTTAATATCTTACCTTATAGCTTAAAATCATAGATAAAGATAGTTTTTCACGCACCTTCTACTTTTTGGTTATACGTTTTGCTCGCTTTCATAGCAAGTAATAATAGTTAGAATAATTGAGAGATAGTCTTTGTATACAGGGTCTCTTTCCTTAATAATAATAATATAGACATTTGCAGAAATTCGACCCGGCAAACGTTTTTAGCCACTATGTACCTTAGTGGTTTCACATCTATATAAGTTTATTTTCAGTACTCCTTATCATATGTGATCAACACATGAAAGCTTTTGTTTGTTTGTGACTGTTTTGTTGTAAGAAAGAACGATAAACACATAGTATTATATTTTGTCAAGACTTCTTTGGAGAACTTCGGTGAGGTGACCCAATGACAATTAGAGCGAGATTGTTTAATTTAATAATTATTAGCGTTAAATAGTCGTTGTTTAATTCGATAACTGTGGAACTTGTTGACGGTTAAAATAACTTATACGGATAAAAATGATTTAACTCGATGATTAGCTGTGGAAGTGAAAAATAGTATTGACTAAATCTAATGATGCTGCCTTCATCATCTCTAATATTATATCGTTTTTCAACATATAACTCAATTTAAGTTTTCGAGTCTGCATGTAGGGACATCTTATGTGTAAACCAGATTCTTTGAAATCAAAACAATCGCTAACCAAGGAAAATGTAGGTTTTTTTTTTTAATTTATTTATTACTTCACTGGATTCAAGCAATTAATTAACCTTTACTCCTTTTCTTTTTCTTTTTCCTTTTCTTTTTCTTTTACTAATTTGCTTCTCCTGTTCAATTTATTCTGGCCGTCAAGCATTAAGTGTCTGTTTCAGATTCTCAGTCATATTTCCCTTTCAACATGCGTGTTAAATGGATATGGATGAGATTCTGAATGAGTTATTATGATGGTGTGTGAAAGGCCAACAAGCCTTTTACTCATTAGAATCCCATTTATTATAAAGCATCCGAATTACAGTACTGAACCCATTCCGCTTCATTAATTAGTTAGTGAATGTAATTAAATATTAACCTTCAGTTCACTTTTTGAGGGAAGAGCAAGTCTAAAAGGCTTAGATGAATATGGATGGTGATAGTTCTTTAAGACTTTTGAATGGAAGGGAAAGCAATCAGTAAGAAAATCAATCGGACAACTATCTTTTTCCAACCAAGTCAGGGAAGCTTTGCAAATTCGCAAAGGAAACCCTACGAGAGGAAACCGTGGGAAAGATTCTAACCAAATTAGCTCAAATAAGCCAAAAATATAAATATATTACAGGAAAAAAAAGGACAGAGGTAGAAAGTGAGGTATGGCACTTTGATTGTTTTTACTGACTTAAATACCTATCTGTTTGTTTGTGTGCAAGACAAAAGAGATTGAGAGGTCAAATCAACAAAAGTAATCTTGCATTTAATAATTGTGTCCAAAGTAAAAGTAAAAATGTCATGATTATGATATGATAACTGCAATCAAACCCATCTGGCTCTATGTGTAAGTGTAAATATTGTAAATGTGTGTGTATATATACGAACTTATTTATAGCCCTAAGGAGACGGAGGCTGGGAGCATGAGGGTTATCGCTTAAGGTCTTATTGTCCGGGAGATACAAGGAGGTCTTAGGGTTTGGGTTCGGAAATTGAGGCCAAGAAAAGGGCTTTCGGGTTTCGAATCTCACCACAAAAGGACACTATACAACACACCCTCTTAACTACTGAAAACAACAGGTGAGTGAGTGAAAGCTATATCACCCCATGCACACGTCCCTTTCTGGCTCCTCTCCCCCACATCTGCCGCCTCTCTCTCCCTCTCTCCTTCTCTTACATGCATTGGGAATGCAAACCACACATGTAATTTTCCTATGAACACAATGGTATTTCTATGATGTTAATTATATGCGACATCCACATGCATTCATGGGCATACCATATGAGCGAGTTACATGTAGATACATCATATAGTACATGCATGCATGTGACCTATAAACAACACCAATAAACGGAAGGAAGAGAAGGGTTTCCTGTGTTTTCTGTTCTCTTATTATTTTTACTGGACCAAAATGAATCACCTTTCTTTCACAACTCTCTCATAATAACCAAAGGAAAAGGCAGATCCAAGGTGGTAGTTAAGCTGTCAATCTATCAATCAATCACCAATCAGTCACCTCAGATATAGAGAGCAATTACCAATCAGAGTTTTTTCTTATAAGCCTTAGAAAAAGTAATTAAAAGCCATGTCCAGCTCTTCAACCTTGTCTTTGGACCTCCTCCCTTCCTCCGAGCAGCTCTGTTATGTCCATTGCAACATTTGTGACACCGTCCTTGCGGTACCATTACCACTAATCATCTGCTTTGTTGTCATATTTAACCACTCTCTTTCCCTTATGCTTCTACTTTCTTCGACAATATAGCTATTCTTTCTTCCTTTTGGTATTTATTAATTATTCGTTTCTTTGATCATGTTGGGGTTCTTGGCTTCATGGTAGGTGAGTGTTCCTTGCACAAGCTTATTCAAGACTGTTACTGTTCGATGTGGTCACTGCACCAATCTGCTCCCTGTCAACATGCGTGGGTTGCTTTTGCCATCTGCTAATCAGTTTCACTTGGGTCACAGTTTCTTCTCTCCTTCTCATAATCTCCTGGTTTGTAATGACAAGACTTTTCTTTAACCCCTACAGCTTGACGTTTGTGTGGTTTTGATTTCGTAGAATTCTCCTGCAGTAATTTGTCATGATGATTTAATTAATATTTTTCAGGATGAGATCCCAAACCCAACTCCAAACTTCTTGATCAATCAAACCAATGTGAATGATTTTAGCGTTCCGGTTCGAGGAATGGCTGATCATGAGCTTCCTAGGCCACCCGTTATCAACAGACGTACGTGAGAATCATCACATTGTGGTTATTTCCCCTTCTTTTTTTTTTAATAATAATATTTTCCCTTCTTTTATTCTATCAAGAATCTCTCTTTGCTAGTTTAGGTTGAAATGCAAGATGTTTTTCACTATTTTTAATTTGGAGGGAAATATTGTTTCACTCTGGAAATATTCTCTTGAAAAAACGGAGTCCTTTTTATCACCGGATGTGAGAGATTCATGCATTTTCCCTTCTTTATCGACTCAAGAATCTCTGTTGAAAATGCCTTGCTAGCACTTTTAAATGTCCAATAATAGCATTCTCTTAGAGAATCAAGCAAAGATAATGGTAAAAGAATCATAACCATTGCCTTTTTGGCTCACTTGCAACCGTCTTGAAGATCTTTTGATCTGCAGGTGTTGTAAGGGAGAAAGGAACTAATTCATTTCTCATATTAATTAAAAACCAAATACAGTCTCGCCTGCCATTTTAACCACCTTTCTTTCTTTTTCTTTTTTTCTTTTTTCGTTTTTTGTGGCAGGAGTCCTGTTTTAGTATTAACTTTCAGGTCCTTTCTCTATCCACAGAAAAGAACTCTAATATATAGCTACTAGTAGTACTGCCTAGGATTGATCACATCTTGAGCACTGTTCAAAATCACCTACGTACCAAACCAAGAAGTCATCATAGACAAGCTGTGTTTAGGAAATGAATCAACAGATTTTACTCTTCTTTCAAATCGAGAGGTTTTTACTTCTTACTCTCTCTTGCTTGATCAAGCTGCTAATTAAGTTTCTTTCAAAATCAATCTCTTTTTTCCTTGATAATTTCCCCACTTTGTTTGATTTTTTCCCCCTTTGCTCTAGCAATTAATCTAACCAGTACCAAACAAAACATTTGCTGGCTATAGTTTAATTTGGTCGTTTAGTTAGCAAAAGAACATTTAAATAGATAGGTAAAGACAGCATAAAATGAATGCAGTCCCCCGAAAACCTAGATGCCAGTAAAGAATGATTGTACAATATTGCTTCTGCCGGGAAGCTAGCCAGGAATCTTTGATGTAGAAGTGAGAGTGAGAGATAGAAATGTGAATTGACTGTAGAAGAATTTGAGGAAATAAAAAGGGAAAAAAAAAAACAAGAAGCAAAACTTAAAAGCTAGCAAAGTGATTTTAATGTGTCTCTGTTGTGTTTGTGGCCTGTCTGGTTATAATGTCCAGCTCCAGAGAAGAGACAGAGAGTCCCCTCTGCATACAATCGATTCATTAAGTGAGTAACAACTATATATATATATACATATATTTTTCTTGCATTATTATTTATGAAGTTGCTAAATTTGAAGCAAATGTAAATGGACCAACAATATGCAGGGACGAGATCCAACGCATCAAAGCTGGAAATCCTGATATAAGTCACAGAGAAGCATTCAGTGCTGCTGCTAAGAATGTAAGATCCATGAATTTTTCTTCAGGGCTTCTAGTTACTTTACCAAATTAGGGTTTTTCTTTTCCATGGAAAGAAAATTAGGTTACCCTTTAATTCCTTTTTTTTTATAGTATCTATAAGCTTATGCAGTATGTGGGTCCATTTGACTGATCTTATTTTGTCTTATTATGTCAGTGGGCCCACTTCCCACATATTCACTTTGGTCTCATGCCAGATCAGATGGTGAAGAAGACTAACGTGCGCCAACAGGTAACCTATGCACGCTCCTAGATTATCTATTGCAGTATTGTACAATGCATCTTCTTGCACACAGATTTGTACATAGAGAGACACTTACGTTCCACACTCAATTTGGGTTTGTGTAGGAAGGAGAAGATGTTCTGATGAAAGATGGGTTTTTTTCTTCAGCTAATGCTGGTGTCCCTACCCCTTACTAAGAAGAGGAGCTGCTAGTTCTCATGTTGTTTTAGTTTTTAATTAGTACGTACGTAGTTATTGTAGGAGAAAGAGTTTAAGGTTAATTAGATGTTTGTCAAGTACTTTAACAAGTTTAATTACTTCATAACCTATCTACTACTAAGGTACTCTAATGTGGAAATCTGATCTAGCTAGCTAATATAATACCCATGTATTTTCTAGATATTCTATGTTTATTTCGCTAGCAGAGACGTTTATTATCCTCTTATGTCTAACATTTCTCAAGAAATGCATAATTAGTTAATTAACTGAGCAATTTGATCGTGTCTGCAAGCTTTTTCCCTTCTTCCGTTACATTCTACTGAACTTTATTGCAATACTGTTTCTAAGAATCTAATTGCTGATTTTACATGAAGAGTTGGAAACTAGAGGGAGCTAGTGACATTATTGTTCAAAAGCCTTGGAAAGTCCCATCTTGGTGAGGGTGGATTTGGCTTCCTGCTGATTTATGATAATGAATAAAATAGAGTTGTTCAGAAAGCTTATATATCTCTTCCTCTATCTAGTCAGTTTCTTTTCTTCTTTTTTCTCAGAATCTTATTGATAAGCTCGATTAATTGAAAAAATTCGGCTGATCGATGCCATAACATGCTTAATTATAATGGATTTCTTCGTTACTGTCCAGTACCCTTTCAAAAATTTAATATCATAGCCTTATAGACATGAAGGAAAAACACTATACACATTGCATTCCTAAGAAGTTGCAAGCACCTTGCAAGTTGATAATTAGTAACGGAATCACATTTTTCCATTAATTCAAAGAGTTCTTTTGTTGTACTTCCTCGAGAATAAAAACACTCTAGTTAATCCCAAACTCCAAAACAAATTTTATATTCACATGCATAATTAAGCCTTCTCCTATAACTTAATTCCTTAAGATCTTGTTTGATAACTAGTATCGTAGGTAGATATTTCGGCTCTTAGTTATAAAAAGCCTATATTATCTATTCAAGTCTGTATCTCATAATTATTAGAAAATCCTTTTAAAGATGTAAATTGTGTCCTATATACTTATTCTATATCCGTTCCTCTAGTGGTTCATTATATTGTATATAAGTGATATACGGATATCTATCGATATTAAGAATCCATTATAATTTAAGTTGTTATAAGTGAATCCTTATTTTAAAAAAAAAACACGTTACCACTGTCATGACTTCCTCTGATAGCACTGTTTCTTCTCAATCAACAAACCCTTTTCCTGCAATTCGTTCATCTTCCGTACCAATGGCAGCCCTAGCTTTTCAAACTTACAGTTACAAACTTGAATAGATCTGTTAGAATTTGTTTTAATAGAACATAGTTAATTAATATGTTTGAGTATAAATTTGTGAGTCCATAAATTATTTTAGTTGTTGGCACATACATTTATATTAGTATTGGCCCAAAAAGCCATATATATACTCAAAATTTTCCCCTTTCCTTGAATGTTATTTCCCTTCCTTTTGCTATAAATTTCTCTTCAAACCCTAGCTTACAAATTGGTCATCTTGAGTAAGTTTTCTTATTTCTTTTCTAATTGATGTTTGATGTTGTTTTAGGTCTTTTTTTCACACTAAGTTATTTGAATTAGTAGGGTTTATGTGATGTTAGTTTACATGTTTGTGGGGTTTCTTGAATTAATTTGTGTATAGGTAAATAATACATGCATATGAAAAAGAATTGATATATATTTTGATGCAGGAGAAGCGAAAAATAAAGGTTTTGTTATAAGTCAAAACTCCCAAAGACCAAGAACACTATTAATATAGAAAGATTCTCAAAATACTTAATTTTATTTCTTTATATCTTCATTTGCCAAAAAACTATTACAATTCTTTTTAGAGAAAAAAACTAAAGATCGAATCCTAATAATACTGAATAGAAAAAAATAAATCAAGGAAAAATATTCTCTGCAAATAAGAAAAGAAACTAGAAAAGTATCATAACAAAGAAGAGAAAAATAAAATAGGAAGAAATAAAATTAACTAAGAAAAATATGTATTCTCCTAAAAAAACTATTGCATCAGTCTTTCTAGGTTGAAAGAAACTTTTTCTTGAGTTTCGTCTTCAGTTAGAAATTATCTTTCATCAAGAACATCATTTTGTGTGTGAGTCACCCTGTCGTGATTTCCTAACACCTTTGTGCCGACCATCTCATCATGGATACCTAACACAATATCTTTGTGCGGACAACTCCATCATGAATCCTTAACACATCACTTTTATATGGGCCGCCCAATCATAGATCTCACTACCAAGATTTTGAATGATAACAACTGATGTAGACAAAAACAACACACTAGTTCCTGGACATCTTTTTCTCAAGGGGAAACCTCCTCATCCCCTTCTATATAAACATGTTCTATTTTGCAACCTCTTTTAACTATGGTTGTTCTACAACATACAACGAAGCAAAACAACCACTGATGTCGTTGGGCTCTGATACTAATTGACATAGACGAAATGAAGAATAAGGGGTTTGTTATAAGTCAAAACCCTTAAAAACCAAGAACACCTTAAAAATAAGATGACTATTAAAATACTAAATTTTATTCCTCTATGTTTTTTGTTTGTCAAAAGGCTATTACAACCTTTTATATAGAAAAAAACTAAAGAACCCTAATATAATATTGAATAGGAAAAAATAAATTAGGAAAAAAATATCCCTTTCAAATAAGAAAAAAAAACTAGAAAAGTATTGTCATGACGTGCACGACGTCAAAAGGCAGAGCTGCCTCATGGAATTGAAGAGACTTTGGGTTAATCATAAAGTTATGATTAGAAGGAGTCACCACCTAGTATCATGGTCACTAGAAAACGTATGATCCGTGAGAGTCTGGGTAAGGGGACTAATTATGAAAGGGAAAGATACATCATCCCTAGTATAAACTGCATTATTGATTGATTGTTAATCTAATTCATGTTTCTGTTTGGTGGTCTCATCTAAGATTTAAGGTATATCTCAATTTATGAGAAGTCACATACCGTTTTAAAGTTAAATCCTAACAATTTTAAAACTCATTTTTTAGCAATACATTTATTTTCTATTTTTCTATCTTTAATACCTAGAGGTATACTTTACAATATAATTTTATACCCCAAAATATTAGTATACAACTAAATCTTAATATTCCTAATATTAATTAAACAAATTAATTGTTATGGGATTTTTGGTATTTTGGTTAAATTCTAATGGATAATCATAAACTAGTTACGATATTTATTTTGCATGATAAAATACAATTTTGTTTTTTTAGAAAATATACAAAAAAAAACTTCAGAATTTGGTTGTATTCACGAAAAAAATATTTTTTTTTATGTTTTTGAAATGAGGAATTGTTTTAGAATTTTTTGGATTTGTTTCGAATTTTCAGAGAAAACCATTACTTTTAATACTAGTTTCGTATCTTATAGTGCAAATCTACGATCCGATATTAAACAAAGTTCTAAAAAAATATATTTTTATGTTTTTTAAATAAAGGAAATTAAAAAAAATGAAAGTTTTTTAAAATTTCAGAGAAAAATCATGTATTTTTAATATCAAATCTGTATCTTATAGTGTAAGTCTACAGTCCAATATTGAGCAAACACTATTTGAAAAACATGTGAGGGACCCATAAATTATTTCAAAATGGTCCCTAATTATTTTCAGAGCTTTTGAATTTTTTAAGGTCCTGTTTGGCTAGACCCTAAAATAAGAACAAATTAAAACTAAAGAAAAAGGCTTAGGACGTGTTTGCCAAACACGCCCGTATCCTAAAATTCAAGCCATAAAAATGCCTTAAGAGCATGGTTGTCAAACACGCCGTAAATAGCATGGGTTGGACCTATTGGGCTTAAAGCCTAAGCCCACGCACACGGATTAGGCTAAGGCCAACCTTTTTTTTTCTGACAGTTGACCCAATAAACCTTCTTCTTTTTTTATAAATAAACATGGGCTAGAATCAGCCCAGACACGGGATGAGCTTGAGTCCAGCTCATTTACCTTGACACTAGCCTAACCCAGTGACAAGGTTTTGTTGGCAAGAATGCTTGGAATATGGGGGATTGTTGGAATTTATTTTAATTAAACATGGTTAATTGACACATTTAAAGCTAAATTTAAAGTGAGATTTACTTTTAAAGTTAAAACTTTGTTAGAAATTGTTCTCCAACAAAAACTTATTAACATGGAAAATTAAGATGATTAAAACAAATTTTTAGTGAATAAGAAATCAATCTCAAAGAACTCTTGAGTATGTTTTTGTGAAATCTAAGACCCTCTATCCATATAGAAAGGAAAAAAAAAAAGAGATTTTCTTGTACATTATATAGTGGGAAGTTGAATAGTTATAAATGAGCCTTAGCAAAAAAGTTTGAGTTTAACTTACACGCACTTGCTAAGCTCGGTTCAAACTTAGGCTTAGGCTTGGTCCTTGATTCACGAGTCCTAGAACCTAGGCTTTGGGTTTTAAGCTCTAAGTTATAGGCTCGGGTTTAAGTTTTTTTC